>Ga0308419_1002665_pt1 | contig 11472 bp, 15 predicted proteins | sample HotsprSampleMS50_FD_203674 | JGI IMG/M metagenome (GOLD analysis project Ga0308419, IMG submission 203674) | Hot spring phototrophic mat microbial communities from Mushroom Spring, Yellowstone National Park, Wyoming, United States - 20090730_MS50 ... | reverse complement strand
CAAATCACAGAATCTAGATTTAGGATTTAAGATTTATGAATTAAGATAGCAATCAACTCCGACAGCCGACGGCTGATAGCTGAAATCCGAATTCTTTTACCTTTTACCTCTTGCCTTTTACCTACACTGTTTACTAATTTTGCTTTCTACTTACTACGTTCTACTTTCTACTAGCTTCCGACTAGCTTCGACCAGCCCTCCGATTCGGAGGGACTAACTCCGACCAACCCCGTTGCAAGCGGGGACCAGCTCTGACCAGTCTTACCCAGCACTTCCTCCCCCACCACCTCCACCCCCTCCTCCACCGCCGGAAAAACCGCCGGAAGAGCCTACACCATGAGCACCACTTGCAACAGAAGAGGAAAGAGAACTTAATCCTTCACTAAGAGCAGAAAAGCTTGAAGAAAAATTAGAAATATTTCCTCCTCCACCACTTCCTACAAAGCCCACATAAACAGGCGATCTTTCAAATTCCTCAGAATATTTAATAGGAAGCTCGGATAAAGCCTTAACTGAAATTCCCAAAACAGTGCCATAAACCAGGTACTTTTCCCATAAAATCACCGAATCAATAGGATAATTTTTGGTCACTGAATAATCTTTCAAAAACTTCTTAAAAGCAAGCCAACCAGCCATTTCCTGATTGCCTTTTTCTGTTCTTTTATCCATCACAAAAACTAAGATAAACATCAAAATAAAAATAGAGAAAAGAATAGGTAAAGAAAGAAAAAGAAAAATAACACCAGACTGAAAAAACGCTACCAAAAAGGGAGTCAAAAAACTAATAGAAAAGACACCAACAATAAAAAACACAACTAATTCGATAGCAAGCTTGTTACGCATTTTTGAAGCTGTACTGTCAAGAAATCCCAATGAAACCAAATCCTCACCAGCTTTTTTCAAATCCCGCCAAAAATAAGATACTGAAGTAGGTTTCTTTCTACCCAAGCTCTTAATATCATAAAAGCTAATAGTATCTTGAGTTTCAAAAAGAAGATCAACTAAACTTTTCTCATATTTATTCATTTCCCCATTCCTGTCTAATAAGATAAGGCTATATTCATCTTTATAACCGCCAAAGAAGTTCTTAAGCTTCTCTTTCTTAAATACCAAAACTTTCCTTCTCACAAGCTCTATAATCGTTGCTGTTATTGCTTTACCATCCACTTTCCCTTTATTTAAAAGCGCCTGAACATAAATCGGGTGCAAATTACTTGGTGGCTCATGAAGCTTGCCTGAAAAATTAACTTCCGGCAATTTTGGATCCCTGCCATACTTATACCAAGTCGAAAACCAATAAACCCCTCTCCAAATAAAAATAGCTAAAATCAAAAGCGAAAACAAAAGCCCTGCCAAAAATTTTAGTTTGGCCTGGTCAGCAAAACCTTTTTCTTCCTTCAATATCAAATCAAGCGTTTGGTCTGAATTTTGAGCAAAAGGAGTATTTTCAAGCTTTGGAAAAAGAACCCTAACCTCAAAAAAAGTATTGGGAGCAAGATTTGAAGTATAAAAATCTACCTCCCGAGAAGAAACAATATTCATCTTGCCATTTAACGGACCATGCCCAAAGGCCCAGATCTTATCACTCGGTGCATCTTGTGGAAGAAAAACTTTGGCGTTGACCTCATTTGAAGCCTTAGACCAATCCTTACCAACCAGCTGCCAATAAAATTCAGCAATATCTTTATGATTGGTAATAGCATTTTGGATCTTGTACTTCAAAATGAAAGTCTTACTTTCGTTAACAGCCGAATAAAACCATTTAACATAAAATTTATCTTCCTGCTCTTCAAGATAAAAACTTTGAGGCATACCAGAGGAATTTTTAACATAAAGACCTTTCTCATCTTCAAGAGAAAAATCAGATATTTTATAGTTCTTGCAACCTGAACACTTGGGCTTAAGGTTAATCCACTCATCAGCCCAAGAAAAAGAACCATCAAACTTGTAAGTTCTTGACTCTTTTACTAAAACCGAGCCATCTTTTTGCAAATTAACCTCAATATCAACTTTGGAAATAGAATAATCTTTAGCCAAAACCAAAGAAGGAGAGAGTAAAAACAAAAAAGCGAAGAAGATAATAGTAAGAGCTTTTTTAATCACGTTTTGTAAAACTCAATATTATGATAGCACAAACGAGGCGCACTAGTATCAAGTATCAGGAAGCAAGTATCAAGAATAGGTAAAAGGCAAGAGGTAAAAGGTAAAAGAATTCGGATTTCAGCTATCAGCCGTCGGCTGTCGGAGTTGATTGCTATCTTAATTCATAAATCTTAAATCCTAAATCTAGATTCTGTGATTTGTTTGTAATTTGGAGCTTGGGATTTGGAATTTTATTCTCTAATCTCTAATCCAAAATCTATAATCTAATTTTTGACTTTTGAGTTTTAAGTTTTGAGTTAATGTGTGACGCTACCGGGATTCGAACCCGGGTTTGCGGGATGAAAGCCCGCTGTCCTAGGCCTCTAGACGATAGCGCCAAGGCCTCTCATTTTACCATTTAAAGCTCACAAATGCTAGAATAAGGCTATGCAAAAATTAAACGCTAAAGAATTAAGAAAAAAAGAGGCAGACCTCTCTCTTCTTAATAAAATCAAAAGAGCGCCAGTTTACCTTGTTCTTGATGAGATAAACGATACCTACAACATCGGTTCCCTTTTTAGGCTTGCTGATGCTGTTGCTGTTAAAAAAGTCTACCTCTGCGGCAATATGGATTTTCCCCCATCCTCGCGAATCCACAAAGCGGCGGTCGGAACAGAAAATTGGGTGCCTTGGGAAAAAAGAAAAACAGCACTTGAAGCGATAAAAGAACTGAAAAAAGATGGCGTGCAAATAATAGTAGTTGAACAACATCCCGATTCAATTTCCTATTCAAAACTAAATCCATCTTTTCCTTGCGCCATTGTTGTAGGTAATGAAACTTATGGAGTCAAAAAAGAAGTAATCAAAGAAGCAGATATTATAGTTGAACTGCCTATGCTTGGAATAAACAAATCATTCAATGTCTGGGGTTCAGCAGCGGTTATTGCTTATAAAATTATTGAAGGCTTAATTACTCCCCCAAAGCAGCCTTGACCACAGGTTCCATGTCAGAAAAACTGTAGGCTCCATCAAAACGAGTGTCGTTAACAAAAAACATTGGAGTACCTTGAAGCCCCAGGGAAACAGCTAAATCCATATCAGATTGCACCCTTGATTTATATCTATCACTATCTAGACACTCTTTCATCTTCACCGGATCCACAACAGATTTAAAGAATTGAGCAAACTTGTCAGACTTTTTCTCTGTAACCTGCTCATTCTTGTTCAAAAAATCAAAACCCGCAGAAGACATCAACAAATCATGAACTGGCCAAAATTTATCCATCTCATAAGCACAGTAAAGAACTTTTGCTTCCATTTCGTCTAAACCATGCCCAGGATAGTAAACATAAATAAAAGAAGCCTTGCCCTCATCAATAAACTTTCTCATCTCGGAAACTGGTGATACATAATTTCCACCATCTTTAACCAACTTAAACCTGCCTTCTCTAAATGTCTTATTAAGTTCAGGATTCTCACCAGAAGCCACAGCACAATAAGGACAATTAGGGTCGGAAATCTCAACAAAAATAAGCTTACTATCTTTGTTTCCAAACTTTATCACATCTTTATCAAAAAGACCGCGGATAGTATCCATACTCACTTTTGCATTCTCAGCTTGTGAAGGAGCAGATGTTGCTCCTTGTTGGACCCTTTCAGCATTTCCTTTTTCAAGAGTCCTTACTTTCTGCCACAAAGTGCCCACAAAAAAAGCAAGGACAATAGAAAGAAGAATAAATAAAGGAGAAGCTTTTTCAAAAAAACTTCTTTCTTTCTCTTCTGCCATAGAGTTATTCTATCAATTACAAGAAGTCTGTCAACTAGTAGATTTCAAATTCTCAATGTAGGAAAGGGCATCAAGCGCTGCCATACAACCAAAGCCGGCTGCGGTCACTGCCTGCCTGTACCTGAAATCATGCACATCTCCTGCTACAAAAATTCCTGGAACATTAGTTTTGGTCTTGTCAAAAACCTTAACATAACCTTTTTCATCAAGTTCAAGCAACCCTTTGAAAACTTCACTTTGAGGAATGTGTCCAATTGCAACAAAAAGACCATCAAAAGACTCTTCTTTTACTTCTTGAGTTTTATTGTTAATCAAAACCAAGGCCTCCAATTTTTCTTTTCCTTTAGCTTCCTTTACTTCTGTATCCCAAAGAACTTTAATTTTAGGGTTAGCAAAAACCTTGTCCTGCATTATTTTTGAAGCGCGGAACTCATCACGGCGATGAACTATAATCACTTCATTTGCAAATTTTGACAAAACCAAAGCTTCCTCCATTGCAGAATCTCCCCCACCAACAACCGCTACTTTTTTATCCTTGAAAAAATAAGCATCACAAGGCGCACAAGAGGAAACTCCTCTTCCAATCAACTCTTTTACTCCAGGAGCATCAAGCCACTTAGTTGCAGCGCCTGAGGCCACAATTAAAGATCTTGCTTTATATGAAGAATTATCTGTTTTGACTAAAAAACCATTTTCAGAAGTAACAACCTCTCTTGTATCTTCTTCCTTAACTACCGACCCAAAACGCTCAGCTTGCTGCCTCATCTTAAGCATTAAATCAGGCCCCATAACCCCTTCAGGAAAGCCGGGGAAATTCTCAACTTCGGTGGTTAACATCAACTGCCCTCCCCAAGTTGAACCAGCCAAGACCAAGGTGGAAGCAGCCCCACGAGAAGTATAAATTGCCGCTGTCAACCCAGCAGGACCTGAACCAATAATCACAATGTCCCACAAATTTTCCTGAGCTTCCATAAAAAATGCGTTTAGACAGCTTGAGGAGGATTATTGTCTCCCTCACTAGGCTCGCCACCAAGAGGCGCTGTTCCTGCTGTTGGGACAGTTGGATTAGGATACTGTGACGCGTCAACAGGATTAACTTGTTCAGGAACTTCTTGACTCACCTGGACTGACTCGCTCATCATTTGTTGCCCCGGCTCAGCCTCAGAAACTTGGGCAACACCTCCTGCAACCTCCTCTTGAGGAGTAACGGGCGCAGTTGGCGGCTCGGCTACAACACCTGCAACCGACGTTGCCTGATCTGGTTCTTGGCTTGACATCGGCGCTTGATAATTATCAGATGGCATTTGGGAATTGTCAGCTGATACTTGTGAATTATCAGATGACATCTGACCTATTTGCTGTTGATCGTTTGTCGGGTTATTTGGATCCATAATTATCACCACCTTTCTCTAAGCAAATTTTTTAAGTAGATTTTCAAAGCCTTCTTTTCCTGCAAAACCAACTTGTCTTGAAACTTCTTTACCATCCTGAAAAAGAATTGTTGTGGGGATAGACATCACTCCATAACTTGAAGCAAGATCAGGATTTTCATCCACATTGACTTTGAAAAAACTAACCTTGCCTTGATAATCATCCGAAAGCTCTTCAAGCACAGGCTCTGCCATTCTACAAGGACCACACCAGGAAGCCCAAAAATCAACCAAAACAGGAGTTTTTGACTTTAAAACTTTCTCTGTAAAATCTTGATGATTAATATCTGTCAAAGCCATACCAAGAATATAAACCAAGTTATAAAGATAAGTCAACCCTCAAAAAACAAAACTAAAGGCGATAAAAATTAAAAGACTCAAAATAAAATAAAAAAGTTGACCTCTTTCCTCAATTCTCAAATTAAAAAATCCATTCTTCCACAAATCAAGATTACCCAAGACAAGAAAATCAGAGAACTGATCAATAAAAAGATGTAAAGAAAAAGCTAAAACCAAGCCGATGGCAAAAAGACTGCTTGATGAAGATACAACCCAAAAGGCCAAAATTAAAAAAATAATTTGAAAGGAAAAAGAATGAAAGACTTGGTGAGTTCTATTTTCTTTTGCGTCCCAAAGGACTAGAAAGGCTCTTATATATTCCCTCTTCTTAAGGTAATAAATTGCCCTTTGAGAAGCAAGATCTTGAGGATTAAGGAGAAAAGCGTAAAGAAAATGATCCAAATCAACTAAAAAAGTGCCAATAAAGCCACCCAACCAGAAAGGAAAAGATGAAAAAGAAAAAAGATTCCTTCTAATCGCAAGGAAAATAAAAAATGCTAGAAAGAAAAGATAATGTGTTAGAATCTCACGTTTTACCACTTCAATTCATAATACATAATTTGGAGGATAAAGTGAAGTTTCTTCAAGCTATGATAGAATTTTATGAGGCCTTTTTATCTCCAAGAATAGCCTCAGTAAATCTCAAACCTAACCTTAAAGATCGTAACGGACAAAAAAATTATCAAAAGGTTCAAATCTACGGCTCCATTTAAATTCAACTTGAGAAACTTTTGCCAAAGGTGGCCCTAATTTTACCGACTCAAGCAGCTCTTGAAGAGAATCTTTTTCCCCTTGTGCAACTATTTTTACTCTTCCATCGGGAAGATTTGCCACCCAACCAACAAGATTCAGTTCTCCTGCCTTTTTGGCGGTGAAGGCTCTAAAAAATACACCTTGAACCCTGCCTGAGACTAGAATTTCAAGTCTTTCCATAAGCATTTTTTAAGATTAACCCGACCACCACTAGTGAAAGCAATTCCTTCTTCTTTCAACTTCCGTCTTTGAACCTCAATTCCCCCAAAAGCAAATTTTGAAGACAAACTACCGTCCTTAAAGACCACCCTATGACAAGGGATTTTTTTATTATCTTTATTCTTGTGCAAAGCAAAACCCACAAGCCTTGGTGAAACTTTAAGTCCTTTACTTTGTTCCAAGAAATCAGCAACAAGGCCGTAAGTTATTACCCTACCCTTTGGGATATTACCCACCAAAGAATATATGTCTGCAAAAACACCTCTTCTTGAATTCATACATCTATACCCTTTAAAGGTCAGACCTTTAAAGGGTAGCATTTAAGCTTCGCTCAACTCCTCTTGTGTGTAAGCTTCGCTCGCTTTTTAAGCTCGCTTGTCTTCCACATAAGATTCTCGGCCTACGGCCTGCGCGGCTCTTGTGTTCCAGCTTTCTCGCCCCTCAGGCGAGAAAGCTTCCACATAAGAGATTTTCGCTTCGCTCAACTCCTCTTGTGTGTAAGCTTCGCTCGCTTTTTAAGCTCGCTCAGCTTCCACATAAACAACTTGGGCTTGGATTTGACATTATAAGCATCTTTGACAAAATTGCGCGCCTCCTCAAGTAAGCCCCTTGGCACTTCTTTTGCAAGCTTGATGTATAAAGACTTATTTTTCAAATCCCCAAGCTCACTTGCTAAATCATAACCATATTTCTGAAACTCATAAGAAATATATTTATCTTCATCAGGCTTGAAATCCTTAAGAATATCTCCAATTTTCAAGAAACTCTTTTGAAGAGGAGCATTCTTTCGTCTTGCCATAATTAAATCAACTCTTTTGATATATCTTTCACAACATTTTCAACAACCACCTTTTCATCATCCAAGAAATCCTGCAAAACATACTTCTCACCGCTAGTTCTTTCAACACTTCTGTTTTCAACTCCAATCCTAATATGCCAAAAATCACCAGTTTTGAGCCTATTAATAACAGATAAGATGCCATTATGAGTCTTTGGAGGTTTGCCGAAGATAACTTTATATTCTCCAAGCTTAATATCTAAATCATCATAGGCCACAAAAAGAGAATCAAGATGCACCCGGTAAAAATTGACAAGCTTTAATACTGCTCTTCCTGAATCATTCATAAAAGTCAAAGGCTTGGCAAGAATAATCTCACCTGACTTTAGAACCAAGCTTTCAACCTGCTTGTTTTTTTCAAAAGACCCTCCTAAAAAAGAAGCAATATGATCAACTAAAATAAAACCAGCATTATGGCGGTTGTTTTTATATTTCTCCTCAGGATTTCCTAAGCCAACAATAAGCTTCATAGCTCTATTTTACCGCAAGCTAACTTTAACTTCTAATCCTCTCTTATAAAGGGGACAAAGTAGAAAATACCAAACTTTTCTTTTCTAAACTCACCTGACCTAAGTTTAGTGAGTCTCACCATCTTCTTATCCTCTCCTTTTCCAAGAGGAACGACTAACCTTCCCCCTACTTTTAATTGATCTTTTAAAGGCTGGGGGATCTTATTTTCAAGGCCTGCTGTTATCAAAATTGCATCAAAAGGAGCAGCCTCTTCCCAACCAAATTTACCATTGCCTTTTTTAATAAAAATATTTTTATAGCCAAGTTTCTTTATTCTTTTTTTTGCCTCTTTTGCCAAAGCGCCTATAATTTCAATTGAATAAACTTCTTTGAAAAGCTTGGAAAGAATCGCCGCTTGATAACCGCTACCTGTTCCCACTTCAAGAACCTTATTGCGAGATTTAGATCTTCCACCCAAGGCAAGATGAGTCATAAAAGCTACGGTATAAGGTTGCGAGATTGTTTGTCCATGCCCAATAGGCAAGGCTGAATCACTGTAGGCAAGATGGCGATAAGAAGGCAAAACAAATTCCTCACGGGGAACTTTAAGCATCGCTTTAAAGACTAAGGGAGAATCAAGGCCATAATAACCCCTTATTTTCTTAATCATTTGCTTGGCCTCTTTCATCACTAGACCATTCTCTCAACAAATTTGCCAATATAAGGCACTTGCCATTTTTCCCCTTGATAAGCTTTGTAAATCAAAAGTAGCCAGAGAACAAAGCCGCCAATCATCAAAACTCCGCTCAAAAGCGGCCCTACCCAAGCCAAGAATACAGTCAACCCTAAAAGCACACTGATTATTCCTAAAATCCAAGAAAGGACAAAAAAGCCAAAGAAACAACAATCGACTGCATTGCATGAAAGCGGACGAAAGGATCTTTCTCAATAATCAAAAAGATAATTCCCGTTATAAAACCCAAAACATAAGAAAGAGCTGCTGAAGTTTCTTTTTTAAGCCCCGTGCCTGTTTTTTCTTTTGCTTCTGCCAAAATACTCACCCCCTTTCTCTAATCTTCCCAGAAAAAGAAAGTTTAGTCAACACAAATTCCTAAGCAAATTCAATAATTAAGAAGATAATATAGAAAGAAAGTAAAACTGCCGCTTCCCAACGCTCAATACGATTCTTGCTCTTAAGAAAATAACGAAAAACAATGAAAATAATTGCAAAATACAACAAAGGGCTAAAATAACTAAAGAAAGACTCAACAAAAATAGGAGAAATTGAAGCAGCAATTCCAACTATTAAAGTCCAATTTGCAACAAGAGATCCAAAGATGGTTCCAAGAAACATAGATGGTTGATGATCTTTAATAGACCGTATGGAAAAAGCAAGTTCAGGCAAAGTCGTGCCGACAGCAATAAAGATAAGTCCGACATCAAAAACAGAAAAATTAAGAAATGATGTTAAATTAACAGCCGATTTGACAATCATCTCGGCTGAGAAGAGCAGAACACCAAACGAAACAAAAAGCTTTACCAATTCCTCAGCCAACTTAAAATCCATATGATTAACAACTTCAAAATGGGGTTTGAAAAAATGTCTACCAAAAGAAATATGTTCTTCTTTGCTTTCCCCCTGACTCAAAAACAAGGTTATGTAAACCACATAAGTAAAAATCAAAATTAAACCATCAACCCTTGAGACCACGCCATCAGACATCAAAAGCAACAGCAATAAAGCAGCAATCCAAACAAACCTAACTTCCCGTTTAAAATTAAGGACTCTTAAGTTAACACCTCCTAAAATAAAAGCTGAAAGACCCACAACTAATGAAATATTGACAATATTAGCACCCAAGACATTACCCAAGGAAAGAGAAGGCCTTCCCTCAAGTGCAGATGTAATAGCAACTACTATTTCAGGGAGGCCTGTTCCCAAAGCCACTATAATTGCTGAAGCTACAAAAACACTAACCTTCAACTTCAGGCTAATTTTCTTTAAAGAATAGACCGCAAAATCAGCAGCCCTAATAAGAAGAATAGAAAAAACTACAAGAATTAAAAACCAAAAGACTAAAAGCATAAATTAATAATATAACAAAAAAAGGAAAATAAAAACCTAGCGGCGCAAAAAAACTTTAAACAATTCAATCATCAAAAACATAAAAAGAGAACCTGCAAGAATAAGAAACCAGTAGAAAACGGGAAAAATGGAAACTTTAAAGAAATCTCTTAAAGAAGGTGACAAGAAAGGCAAAATCTGAAGAAAAAAACCAATAAAGACAGCAATTACAAGCCATCTGTTAGATAAAAAATCGTTCAATTGAAATTTATCCTTAAGCTTTCTCACAGAAAAGACATAAATCAAAGAATTAATACCTAAACTGACAAAAGCAACTGAACGAGCTGTAACCAAGTCAGCACCATTATTTAAAGCCACAATAAAAAGAAAAAGCGCTATTAGGCCCGATGTAAAACCAACAAGCAGGACTAAAATTTTCATCCAGTTCACAAACAAATCTCCTCCAAATTCTTTCGGATGAAACTTCATCAGATCTTTATCTTTCGCTTCAGCTGTCAGAGCCAAATCAGGAAAACCATCAGAGACTAGATTAATCCACAATACTTGAGCAGCAGTCACAGGTAGAGGCAAACCCAAAAAGAAAGAACCTAAAACTGCAATTATCTCATTAAACGCAGTACTCATAAGATAAATTATCACCTTCCTTAGATTGTTAAAAATATTCCTCCCCTCCTCAATTGCTGCAACAACTGTTTCAAATTTTGAATCAAGAAGGATCAAATCCGCAGTTTCTTTAGCAACATCTGTTGCAGAACCGACAACAATACCTATATCAGCTCTATTCAAGGCAGGAGCGTCATTAACACCATCACCAATCATTGCTACCACCTCTCCATTTGCTTTCAAGGCATCAACTATTCTAAGTTTTAAAGAAGGCGTTGTTCTTGCAAAAAGTTTTATACTCCCTATCTTTGATCTTAAAACATCATCTGACATCCCTGTTAAATCATCCCCAACTACAACTTCACTTTCTCTCAAATCAATACCCAAAGATTTAAGAACAAAAATAGCCGTCTGAGGATAATCGCCAGTGATAAACAATAATTTAACATTCGCCTTCTCCATTTTGGCTAAAGATTCAGCCACATCCAAGCGTACAGGATCAGAAAAGAAAAGGGTTCCAACCCACTCTAGGTTAGATTTAATATCCTCGTCTCTGATGGTAGTCTTTGAAACAGAAACCTGCTTTTTAGCTAAACCCAAAGCTCTAAAACCGCCTTTCGAGATTAAATCTGAAACCTTCCGCTTGATTTTCTCCTTTTCATCCTTTTCAAGGCTAGTCCACTGAATTAGAATCTCGGGAGCCCCGTTAACATAAATAGTTCTTCCTTTGTTTTTACCTTCCACTAAACATGCAAAAAATCTTGAATCAGCGGAAAATGGTAGAGTGTCAACCCTCTCTACCGACCTTCTGACAACTTCTAATTTATTGGAGGCCCAATTGTAAGCAGAAACCAACATAGGATCATCTAAATCATTTGCTACAATC
>Ga0308419_1002662_pt1 | contig 11482 bp, 11 predicted proteins | sample HotsprSampleMS50_FD_203674 | JGI IMG/M metagenome (GOLD analysis project Ga0308419, IMG submission 203674) | Hot spring phototrophic mat microbial communities from Mushroom Spring, Yellowstone National Park, Wyoming, United States - 20090730_MS50 ... | reverse complement strand
GCCCGCGCCCCGGAGGGACGCGCCGCGCCCGCGCCCCGGCGGGACGCGCTACGACCCTGCGCCCGCGCCCCGGAGGGACGCGCACCCAGGTTCGCCCGCCGCCCGCTGTAGGGCACGGCTCCGGCGTGCCCGCGTCCGTGCCGCGCCCGCGCCTCGGAGGGACGCGCTACAACTTGCTGCGCCCCGGAGGGACGCTCTGCGCCCGCGCCCCGGAGGGACGCGCTACGCCCGCGCCCCGGAGGGACGCGCTACGACCCTGCGCCCGCGCCCCGGAGGGACGCGCCGCACCCGCGCCCCGGAGGGACGCGCACCCAGGTTCGCCCGCCGCCCGCTGTAGGGCACGGCTCCGGCGTGCCCGCGTCCGTGCCCGCCCGCGCCTCGGAGGGACGCGCTACAACTTGCTGCGCCGCGGAGGGACGCTCTGCGCCCGCGCCCCGGAGGGACGCGCCGCACCCGCGCCCCTCCGGGGCGCGCACCCAGGCCCCCTGCGCCCGCGCCCCGGAGGGACGCGCTACAGCCGTGCCTGCCCGTCAGCGCCGCACCAGGTACGTACTCTGCTCATCTGCATAGCGCACGTGCCAGGCGGGGTCAGCCTGAACATGGTTCAGCAACCTTTCCTGGTCGATGTTATGCAGCAACAAACCATCAATATCATATTTTGCCAGTAACAGATCGACATTTTCGCCAGCGTTCAAATGGATATAGTCGCGCCATTGTGCCAGCGGATAGAGTTCGATACGAGGATCAATAAACACTGGCTGATCTGGTAAGGCCCAGATGATATAGCTACCAGTACCCAGTGTGTGAAACAGGCGTTGCGGGCGCTGTGGCTCGGTGCGTAGAAACTCAACCGCCGCCACCGGCGTTTCAGGGTCGATCAGCGCCCCTACCTCGGGCGGCAAATTTAACATGGGTTTGACCCACGGTAAGGCTAGCAGCAACATCAGCGCTAGTAGGCCTAGTAACAGCGCATTTATCGCTGGCACGTCAGCCGAGCTATGGCGGATCGACAAGGGTTTGCCGGTGGGCCATATCCAGGCTGCTGCCTGCACCGACAGCAGGGGGGTCATCACGATCCCAAACCATACGATATTCCGCACCGCCCCAAGCGCCAGCCAGAAAAATACTGCTGCCAGCAGCATATCGACCGGATCAGGGCGACGCTGGGCATAGGCGAGAATTACAACACTCACCATCACAAACAGGAAAAAAATAACACTCCCAGGATCACGAATAGTGGGTGGTGCCCATTCGGTAACCAGGTTCGTCACGGCTGACGTACTGAGCAATTTAGTGACGTATTCCAGCACCTGAATGCCCCGCGGGTTGATCAGCAGCACCATTGCCGTAACACCGCCCCAGAAGAACAGCGGAAATAGCGGCGGGCGTTGTGGACGTTCCAGTCGCTGCAACACATCCTCAGGCTTCCCGATCGGCCGTGTAGCCCATGCTGCCGCTTCGCTGCGGTCAGCAACAACTCGCCGCAGCCACTCGCCCCCAGACGTCAGGGCGATCAAACCACCGCCCAGTACAAACGAACCATGCAGGTTGACCCACACAATCATCAAGAGCGGCAATAGCCATAATCTGCCCCGGAACAGTTGCGCGTGATAATTCCTGGCTGTGGTTGCTGGCTGGCTGCCTATTCCTATACGCCACCCGGTTAAAATATACAGAAACGTGACAAAGAGAGGGAAGGCGTATGTCTGCGGACGCACATTCCAGTTATTAAACGACATCGGCATCGTTGTCATCAACAACAGGCCCACACTGAGACGGAGCGCGCCACTGCGTTTGATACACAGCCGCAGCAGTAATCCATAGGCCACTACCAGAACCAGTGCCTGCATTAGCAACAGCAGGGGTATACCACCCAGGCGATACAGACCATACATGATCAACTGCGCCAGCCAGCTCTGGTTGTAAAAGGGTTGCCCTGCCTGCGTAAAGGAAAACTGGTCAACGGTAGGAATGGTACCAGACTGAACTATCATACGGCCCGTCGCCATATGCCACCAGAAATCGTGCGGGGGAATGGGTGTAAGCAAGGAGCGTAGTGCAATCAGCGCAATAGCAGCACCTAGCCAGACATGATCGAGTGTTGGAAATTGCTGTGCCCCGCGACGAGTGATCGCAGGTTGGAGACGCGCCGTGTCAGATTGGGCCATCAAAGACTCCTGTCCTATCCAAAACCCTTCGCTTGTATCAACCCTAAACAGGACTTATCGCCTACAGCAGATAGTGGTATCTGCCGCACATACACAGTATAATACCATGCAGAGATAACCAGTAACTGGGGAGTTTTACCATGATTGAACCTTTCACTGCACCTTCCACCACACCCTCTCGGCATGACCCGATTACTGTTGCCGACTGTACCGTTGTCATTCCGACCTATAACGAACGCGAAAACATCGAATTGCTGCTGACCCGTATTCTGGAGTATCCACGCTTTCGAGTCCTGGTCGTCGATGATAACTCACCAGATGGAACAGGCCAGCATGTTGCAACGCTGGCCCAACATGAGCCACGCCTGGCCGTACTGTCACGACCAGAAAAACTCGGACTGGGTACGGCCTATATCGCAGGGTTTCGTTGGGCGCTGGCAACCGGTGCACAGTTCATCTTTGAAATGGATGCCGACTTTTCTCACGATCCATCCTATTTGCCGCAGCTACTTGCCGCAGCAGAAACCTGCTATGACCTGGTACTCGGCTCACGCTATGTCCGTGGTGGCGGCACTACCGACTGGGGATTCCTGCGTCAGTGTATCAGTCGTGGCGGCAATCTATATGCCGGTATGATCCTGGGATTGCCGATTGCCGACAGCACCGGTGGGTTTCGCTGCTATCGCCGCACCGTACTGGAAACGATTAATCTGAACACAGTGCGTTCAAATGGCTATTCGTTTCAGATCGAGATGGTGTACCGTACCCTTCGCGCTGGTTTTCGGATTGGTGAGATTCCGATTATTTTTCCAGATCGGAGGGTTGGTAAGTCCAAAATGTCGCGGCGCATTGTGATCGAAGCTCTAATCAACGTCTGGCGGCTACGGCTGGGTTTGATGTAGGGCTGTCTCAGGTAATCCCCGGATCATTCGCCAATACGGGCGTTCACCGCGTATGTTCTGTTAGGAAAGCAATGTCGCCTGTCCTTTGCTATAATCATAAGACATCAGTGGCATACCGCTGATGGGCGTTACCTCGTAAAATCCTTACCGTATAGTATAGAAGGAGGCGACCGTGGCAAACACCGAGATCCAGTCCAGGATAGAAGCCATGCGCGATGCCTACCGTGAAGAGCAAGAGCGCAATCGCCGCGAATTGAATGAGATTGAGGTTCTCTTACGCCAGAGCGCTGGCGATATTGAAAAACTGAGTCAGCGCGAGCTATCGGTCTCGAACCGTATTCGTGATCTCGAAGTTAATCTCGAAAAGTACAATAAATCCGAGATTAAAAATTTCTACAATGCCGCCCAGGAAGTTCAGATGCGCCTGCAAATGATGCGCGGGCAGTATGAACAACAACAGTTCCGCCAGGCCAGTCTGCGGACACGCCAGAGTCAACTTGCAGACATTATTGAACTGCTCGAAACCGTCCTTGATCTGAGTAGCAAGAATCATAGCTCCACCACAATTGACAACAGTGAAGAGCTTATCGCCAACATTATTCAGGCTCAGGAGAAAGAACGACTGCGTATCTCGTTGCAGATGCACGATGGCCCGGCGCAATCAATGAGCAACCTGGTGCTACGGGTTGAAATCTGTCAGCGGTTGCTGGATATTGACCTGGATCAGGCTCGCGCCGAATTGAGTAGCCTGAAGACTGCTATTAACACCACGCTCCAGGAGACCCGCAGGTTGATCTTCGATTTGCGCCCGATGACCCTGGATGACCTGGGGTTGGTCGCAACGTTGCGTCGCTTTGTCACCCAGTTTGGAGAAAAACACAATCTGGAAGTCAACCTGATGATCCAGAACCTTGATGCACGCTTGCCGAGCCACTACGAAGTAACCATTTTCCGCTTTATACAGGAAGCGCTCAATAACATAGTGAACCATGCCAATGCCAACCAGGCACGCGTATTGATTGACATTACGGGTGAAATACTCCAGATCGTGATAGAGGATGATGGTCAGGGCTTTCATGTCGAAGATATACTGGCCAATCAGAGCAAGCGTCGCAATATGGGTATCGCCAGTATGCGCCAGCAAGTTGAGGCGCTGCTCCGGGGGGAGTTCGGCATTGAGAGCGCAATCGGGCGCGGTACCCGTGTGGTGGCCAGTGTACCGATGCCATAGTTGGAACCGGCAGGTGTATTCTACTGTATCTATACCTACAGTACTATCTGCAGTACTCCAGAACGACAGGACTATCAGACTATTGAGTTACGTCCGAAGATACGCTATACTGGTGGCATAAAGAACAACGTTCTTACACAATCAATACCTAAAAGGAGGTGAATGCACATGCTACGCAGCTTTTTCGCTAAGGAAGAGGGCCAGGGTCTGGTAGAGTACGCGCTCATTCTCGTACTTATCGCTATTGTTGTTATCGTTATCCTGGGTCTGCTCGGTGGTCGCGTCAGTGAAGTTTTCCGTGAAATTAACGATGGTCTGCAACCTCAATAGTATGATTATTTTTTCGCACAGGGTCTGCTACGTGCCGGCCCTGTGTTTTTATGTGCAAAAATATACATTGACATTCTTAAAGATCTCTCACGATCCACGGCAACACTGCCAGTAAGCGCGGACGAGTGATTTCCGCCAGCAAATCATCTATTGCCACCGGCGCTTCGTGGGGAAAAGGGTAAGGCAGCAACCGCTCGCGCTGTCTGCCAGGAGTAATTCGTAAGACCGGTGCCCGTGTATCGATCGGGAGTTGAGCCAGTTGCCGTGCCCGTCTGATCGCCACCGGTAAGCCCCCCAACTCGTCGATCAGGCCCAACCGTTGCGCATCACGTCCATTCCACACACGACCGCCTGCAACCGGTTCCAGCGCTTCTTCTGCCAATCCGCGTCCGCTGCCTACCCGTTGCTTGAATTCAGCATAGGTCGTAGCCACCGTCTGGCGCATAACCTCGCGTTCGTCATCGCTCGGCGGCTCGGTGGCCGAGAGCAATCCTGTACGTGCGCCCCGCGTCAATACCGTGGTATTCACGCCCAAACGCTGCAACAGCGTACTGGCAACGGGACGCAACGCATACACGCCAATGCTACCGGTGATGGTACCTGGCTGGGCAACAATCGCATTCGCGCCAGCGGCAACATAATAACCACCGCTGGCAGCTACATTACCCATACTTACTACCACCGGTTTTTGCTGGCGTACACGCACCACCTCGCGCCAGATCAAGTCCGAGGCAAATGAGTCTCCACCGGGCGAATCGACATGCAATACCAGCGCCGCAATACGCTGGTCGCGCTCCACGTGCCGTAGCGCCTGGATAATGCTATCGCTCCCAGCCTGTGCCCCGCCAATAATCGGCAACGGCAGTGGCAACGTGCGACTCGCTCCCGGCATAATCACCCCTTCAATGCTCACAACAGCCACATAGCGGCGCTGGTGGCGGGAATATGGTACGCGCAAGGCATGGCGGGCCTGCTGCCACTCCTGGATGATCAGCTTACGCGCTGGATTGCCAGGTGGCTGAGGTATGGTCTGGCTGAGATAAGCCTCCAGTTCGTCTTCATAGCATACCCCGTCAATTAACCCCGCTGCACATGCCGCTGATGCCTGGTAGGGAGCCTCGTCGATCAGTGTACGCACCCTGGCCGAGGTAAGACGCCGATCGGCGACGATAGTGGTAATGATCGAATCGAAGCGCTGATCGATCAGCCGCTCTAGCTGTTCGCGATGTTCTGGCGACATCTCCGAGCGGGCAAACATATCGCCCCCGGCTTTGTAGGGCGAGACCGCAGTAACTTCGGCCTCTAACCCTACCAGTGCCAGGGTATCTCGCAGGAATCGCGCCTCAACGCGGATGCCCAGCAGATAAAGATAGGCCGTTGGTGGCATCAACACCTTGTCCGCCGCGCACGCTGCCACATAGCTGCGCGTATCACCATTGACCAGGTAAACCACGACCCGCCGGTCACGCATGCGCAAGGCGTGCAGTTCATCACGCAGACTCTCAATCGTGGCCCATCCCGGTGTAAAGTCGCGCATGACCAGTAACACCCCCTGAACATGCGGATCGTCAACAATGCGCTGAAACTGGCGTCGCAGCCCCGTCAAGCTGGCCGGTTGACGTGCGCCGACCAGCCAGCGTTGCCACCAGGGAGGTTCGTCGGCAAACTCGGGCAGCGTACCTTGTAGTTCCAGGTATACATAATCTACTCGTCGTCGCCGCAACGAGCGCCAGCTATTTTGCCAGAAACACCACAGGTTTATGCAAAAGACAATCAGCCAGTTCATCATATGCACTCATAGATCATGCGCAAAAACTGGTCAGTAATGATCTCCCAGTCATACTGCTGGACATATGCCTGCCCAAACGCTCCATACGTGGCCCGCACCTCCGGTTGTTCCAGGAGTTCGATCAAGGCCGTCGCAATTGCCGAGGGATTCATCGGTGGTACCAGAATGCCCGCCTGCCGTTGTGGAACAACTTCCGGCATCGCAGCGGCGGTGGTGGTCACGATCGGCAATCCACTGGCCATAGCTTCGAGAAAAACAATACCCATGCACTCCTGGATGCTGGGCAAGCAAAAGATCGTACTGCGTTTATACCACATCACAACCTCATTGTCATCCGGCACTCCGCCCAGAAAATGCGTCGAATCCTCGATACACAACTGACGCGCCAGCATCCGCAGTTGATCATGTTCGGGGCCAGCGCCAATAATGACCAGCCGAGCACGTGGCATATGCTGACGCACCTGGACGAAAGCTTGCAACAGGTCGGCTACACGCTTCCGCGGATACTGGCGGGCTACACACAGGATAGTGCAGGGGGCACGCTGCACAGAGGCACTATCCAGAACCTTGCGCCAACGTTCAAGCGCAATACCTGCCGGCACCAGTTTCACCCGCTCAACCGGAATACCGTAGTGCTGGCAGACCATCCGCCGACAATAGTCGGTATCCGTGATCACCAGCGGCGCCCGACGAACATTGAGGCGTTCCAGGCGTGACAGGCTCCATAATTGCCAGCGCACAGCTCCACGTTCATACGTTGACTCCTCTGCTATGACGCCCTTCACAGCGCATACATACGGGGTGTGGTTGTCTCGTCCAGCCCAGAGGCAGCCATCAATATCAACACCGACAATCAGATCATAGGTCAGGGAGCGCAGCAATGCCGGTAGATAGATATTGAATAACAGGCGCCGCAATGTCAGCGAAGGCGGCCAGCCAGAGGTGGGCGAAATGCGCGTCACGCGGTGGCCGCGTTGTACGAGACCCTGCCCCAGGCCACCAATCGCCGCCGCGGTTCCGCTCCCTTCCACCGTCTGTTGCAGCCACGAGTCTAGAAAGGCTATGCGCAGTGATGGTGTTCGTGAATCAAGCATCCGTGCAGTCATATCTTCGTATGTATATCCTTTCGCCAGGATCGCCCGGCCCGTGAACGGGCGGGCGACTCAGGCACGAAGCCCGCCTGGGCGGGCTGATACGCGCCCGGTGTGCCGCGCCCGGTCACACGTTATCGCCTATGTCCTTCATACACGATACGCGGTGGCTTGAACCAGATGTCTTTTTTCGCCAGCGGTAGAGCGGGTTTTTTTGTTTTTCTTCCACACTGCCATAGGCGAAACCGCTCGGTGGATGCCCCACCGTGTACGTCGTGTTATTCACAGCACGCACACGATAGACTGGTGAGCTGGTCTTTATCCTGCGACAGCGTGGAAAGTGAACCGTTAAACCTGTGTCAACCATTCAGCACACACGGCCACCGTAGATCCATCCACTGTCCGCCTGTCTGGTAAAATAGAGGGCGACGATGCTGCCGATACAGGCTGCTGGCACACCTGACAGGAAAGATCAATGGTTATTCATGCGACCCTTTCAAAGGCCCTCTTTATCCAACTCTCTATTTTACGTCATTTTCAACGCCTGACTTTTTATGTCTATGCGACGCTGTGCGCCGGAGTGACGGCGTATGTGCTACTGCAGGGTGCGGATCCCAGGTTGCTCTTGCTGGGCTGGATACCCTTTGGAATGTATATGCTGTCTGGCATTCTGAGCGCGATTCGTGCCAGTCGAGTCAAGAATGCGCCCTACTTTCTACCGACACGCTATGAATTTACGCCAGCAGGCATTACGATCAGTACGAGTCAGGGCCGCAGTCAACTGGGGTGGGAACACATTGAAAGCTGGGGAAAGATGGTCAACTGCTATGTGCTTGTGCTCCAGGGAAATGCAGTGCTGGCAATCCCACAGGAAGCCATTCCGCCGCATCAGGTAGCGGGATTTGAAACATTGTTACAGAAGCAGATCGATAGCCGAAGCAAGGGAGAACCTTCTTCCAGGGTATCCTAGCACAGGGCACAGCTTCAACCTGAGGCAGATACAGATGCGACAGATGGGATGTCACCCTGGAATGATGCGTATCTGTGCCAGATTACACACGCTAGCGCAACTCTCTTGCCACGGTACACCAGGAGTCCAGGTTTCAGCCTGGACTCCCATTCCTCGGTGAAATGAACATTCGGAACCACCGATATACACCGATATGTTGAAATAGGTGTTCATCGGTGGTTCCTGCTCATAGGGCAATACCCGTTTTAATCCTGCCTGACCGATTCTTTGAGCGTGCTACTGGCGCTAAAGCCGGGGGTCTTGGTGGCCGGAATGAGAATCTTCTCGCGGGTCTGTGGATTGACTCCCTCGCGTGCCTGGCGATCGCGCACTTCAAAGGTACCAAAACCCGTCAGCGTCACCTTTTCACCCTTTTTCAGCGTTTCGGCAATAATATCGAGCGCGGTATCTATAACGTTCTTGGTATCCTTTTGCGAAACTCCAGCGCGCTCGGCAACCACTTTAATAAAGTCTGTTTTCTGCATCAGTGCAGTCCCTCCTCAAGTATATACAGTTAACGAAAAATGCCTTCGCAATGCAGTATACAGCACCTGTCAAGTCCCCCTGCTGATAGTGACGCCATGAAACTGATCATGACACGATTTGTGGCTTCCTAATGGGGTAAAACACCCCGAACAACATGCTCATTCCCAACCCTATACAACCGGGTCGTGAGCGATCTACCACTGGCAAGCTTATCTTACGTATACAGAGCAGGCGACGATGGGTGTTGAAACTATCGTGATGTATGCCCGAACATCGTCAGGCATGCCGGTCATACTGGAATCCGGTGTGCACGGCGTATCGGCTCGGATAGGCGGCTTCGTTACCATACCGCTCTGCCGCAGGCGAAAAGGCGAGTTAAACAGGCCACTGCGTACACCCTGCATAAAAAGCCCGTCCACTCACGAACCGGGCGATCGGTCAAGGATGCGAGGTATGTGGCCGATCACACCTGATGATGACGAAGCAGACACACTCCTCACCACCGAATCTGTCAAGGACGCGAGGGACACGGCTGATCACCCACCAGATCTTCTTCGCCGTTGGAATAGAAGTACCGTTCAGAGGTTCAACCTCCCACCTTCCAGGAAATCCTGGGAAGCGCTACGGCTATGCATACCAGCCGGTATCGAAGTTCCCATCTTCCAACCGTACCGGATGGGGGAATGGCTAGAGAGCTTGTCAGCGAACCAGAGCGCTCTGGTGAGAACTGACAACCCTCCGACCTTTCCATAGGCAAATATAGCAGATTTACCGGAGCTTGTGAATAGGACAGGAGGGCTTGTATCCGCTAGTACTGACAGCGTATCCTCACTGACCTGGAAGTCCTGCTGTATTTAGCCTTCCCGCAGGCATGCCAACCGGGGGGCCAGGCCAATATAGCCTTCTGGAGTAAGGGCAAGCAGTTCGGCCCTGGTTGGTGCGTCTATATCCAGATGCTCGATAAAATGCTGCATCTCGGCCAGCGTCAACGTCCGTCCGCGACTCAACTGCTTCAGGGCTTCATACGGTTGGGGGTACCCGGCCCGGCGCAAGATCGTCTGCACCGCCTCGGCCAGCACCTCCGGGTGCGCGTGGAGATCGGCTCGCAATCGTTCTTGATCGACTGCGATCGTGTGTAAACCACGCAAGATACGCCGATAGGCCAGCAAGCTATAGCCAAACGCAACACCCAGATTGCGCAACACGGTGCTATCGGAGAGATCGCGTTGCAGACGCGAGACGGGGAGCTTACGACTGAAAAATTCCAGCAACGCATTGGCTAATCCGAGATTTCCCTCCCCGTTTTCAAAATCAATCGGGTTGACTTTGTGCGGCATGGTAGACGAGCCAACCTCGTCTGCACGAACAGACTGAACGAGATAGCCATCACTAATATAGCGCCAGCAATCTTGGCACAGATCAAGCAGAACGGTATTGAGCCGTTTCAGCGCATCGCACAGCATCGCCAACGTGTCGTGAGGTTCAATCTGTGTGGTCAACAGAAGTGGTTCGATGTCGAGCGAACGCACAAACGCACGACTGAAGACCAGCCAGTCTACCGTAGGCAGCGCAGCCACGTGGGCGGCAAAGGAGCCAGTCGCCCCGTTCAGCTTGCCGGTGATCGTTATCGCTTGCAGATCGGCAATTGCACGACCCAGACGAGTGGCAAAGACGGCAACCTCTTTGCCCATCGTTGTCGGTGTCGCCGGTTGACCATGGGTGCGGCCCAGCATGGCAGTCTCTGCCTCAGCCACGGCTATGCTGCGGAGTGTTGTATGCAGTTCCTTCAGTATTGGCAACAACACCAGGTCACGGGCCTCACGTACCAGGAGCGCATACGCCAGGTTGTTGACATCTTCCGACGTCAGCGCAAAATGGATGGCCTCGCTCCAGGCCGCCAGGCCCAGTGCATCGAGCTGTTCGCGCAGCCAGTACTCGACTGCTTTCACATCGTGGTTCACCCGTTGATCCCAGGCGGCAATGGCCTCGGCGTCTTGCAACCGAAACTGCCGATAGAGCGCCCGCAGCGCGCCTTGCTGCTGGGCACTCAAGGCGGGCACAAAGGTAACTCCGGGTGCCCGTGCCAGAAAAATCAGATACTCGATCTCTACCCGTACACGATAGCGAAAGAGCGCAGCCTCGCTACAATAGGCTTCCAGGTCGGCCACATCTGCCTGATAGCGCCCATCAAGCGGCGAGAGCGCCCGCAATAGTCTTTCCGAATCGGTCATGATTATTCCTCTGGTATGATCTGGTGACACAGAGTAGATAGGTGATACATCTGTTCATCATAGCTCATCATAACAGCACAATCACTGCCCGGCAAGGTTCATCGTACAGATTGGTACTTATTGTGACACTCCGCAGGGGCTAAAGCCGCGCGGCTTCTTGGCCCAACCCGCCTTCTGGCGAGCGTAACGACCAACGGAGCTGTCCGCCCCGGTTGAGAATGGTGATGGCCGCGTTGTGATCGCTA
>Ga0308419_1002660_pt1 | contig 11483 bp, 8 predicted proteins | sample HotsprSampleMS50_FD_203674 | JGI IMG/M metagenome (GOLD analysis project Ga0308419, IMG submission 203674) | Hot spring phototrophic mat microbial communities from Mushroom Spring, Yellowstone National Park, Wyoming, United States - 20090730_MS50 ... | reverse complement strand
GGGCAGTCTGCAATCGTTGCTTGCTTGAGCAGTAATGTGTGGCTACGCCACGCAAGCGAACAGGAAAGTTCAGCGTAAATGTATCAGAAGTTTACTTGCTACTACCATCGGAATTTAGCAAGGCTTTGCAGAAACTTAAGATTAAAGTTAATAACAACCCATCTGGGCGGAGTACAAGCTCAAGTTCTCTGTGTGCTGAACTTTATCAACAAGCCAGCCTGCCAGATGGCAGACCTTCCCAGTTTTAGAACATATTGTCTAACTTCTCCTGTCTGGCAAAAATCCCACGCATAGACCACAGGCAGTAAAGAGATAACAGACCCCCCACCCCCGCCAGCCACTGCCAGCCATTGACCCACAAGATCACTGATCCAATCAGCAAACCCGATCCCCAGATGGCATAAATTGCCCCCATAGCAATGGTAGATAGCTTGCGCAAAATGCGATCCGTCTCCTGCGATCGCACCCTAATCCGCAAATCCCCCTGCTCAATTCTAGTGAGCATGTCATCGAGCCTGCGGGGCAGAGTCAATGCCGAATTGCCCGTTTGGAGCGCCTGCTTGCCGATTTCATCGATAATTGCACGGGAAAAACTGCCATTGCCATTCCGACTAGCTTCCATCAGTTCCAGCGTGTAGGGCTTAGCAATCTCCATGAGATTAAAATCGGGGTCTAATCCTTTGCCCACCCCTTCTAGGGTAGAGAGCGCCCGCAGGACAAAAGTAAAGGTAGCGGGGAAACGAAACGGCTGATCATAGACAATTTCATAGAGATCATCGCTGATAGCCGCAATGGACTGTTTCTCGAAAGGCTGACCCACAAAGTTATCCAGCATAAACTGAATGGAGCGCCGCAGGGGGGTAGGGTCGCCCGTCAGATGGAGAACCCCTAAATCCACCAACGCCGTCAGCACTTCTTGGGCATCCTTGCGGGCAATGCCAAACAGCGCTTTGAGCAGTTTCTCCCTAGTGTGGGGCTTAATCCGCCCCATCATGCCAAAGTCATAAAAAATCAAATTCCCCGCTGGGGTGATTGCCAGATTGCCAGGGTGGGGATCGGCATGGAAAAATCCGTGGCGCAGGAGTTGTTGCAGATAGGACTCAGCCCCCGCCACCGCCACACTTTTGCAGTCGATGTTCGCTCGGCGCAGAGCCTCGTAATCGTTGATTTTGATCCCTGGGATATATTCCAAAGTCAGCACTTGACTGGAGGTGTATCGCCAATAGACCCGTGGCACAATTACTTTGGGGTTGTCCCGAAAGTTGCGGCGAAAGGTATCAGCGTTGCGCCCTTCATTGAGGTAGTCCGCCTCTTCATAGAGAATACGGCGGCACTCTTCATAAATTCCCAGCCAATCCCTGCCCCTGCCATAGCGGGGATGGTGATGGAAATACTGAGCAATGCGCCGCAAAATCGCCAAATCTACAGCAAACAGTTTGCGCAGTCCTGGTCTTTGCACCTTGACCACCACCTGTTCCCCCGAGAGCAACTGCGCTCGATGGACTTGTCCCAGACTGGCGGCGGCTAGTGGCTCTGGCTCAATCCAGTGAAATAAATCTGTGATGGGCTTACCCAAATCCCGTTCAATAATCGCCCTAGCTTGCTCAAAGCTAAAGGGGGGAACTTGGTCTTGCAGTTTGGACAATTCTTCCACTGATTCGGCGGGGAGAACATCCGATCGAGCAGAGAGCAACTGACCCACCTTGATAAAAGTTGGCCCCAAGTCCAGTAGGGCTTCCCTCAGCCATGCCGCCCGCGCCCTAGTGCGTTTCTTGAGCCGTGCCGTAGTCTTGCCGCCGATATAGCTCCAGTCGTGGCTGTCTAGCCAGATCATGAACAAAAAAGAAAGCGCAGTGCGCCAAATATCTACACTGCGCCAAAATGGGGAGTAATTTTCGCGACTCCAGCGGTAGTTAGGTTGAGGGTTTGCCGTAGGTAGCCGCAGTACCATACGCCGTATATTAGGGTTACCCTATAATTTTAGCTGACTGGGCAAGGCTCCTAGTCCCGTCCCATCAGCTTTGCCATCGCCCGCACCCGCTCCATTAAGTTCTTGAACTGCCCGAAGCTCAAGGATTGGGGGCCATCGGATAGGGCCTTTTGGGGATTGGGGTGGACTTCAATCATCAGGGCATCACACCCTGCGGCGATCGCCGCTAGAGCCATGGGGGGCACCAAGTCCGCCCAGCCAGTGCCATGGCTAGGGTCGACCATAATTGGTAGATGGGTGAGTTTGCGCAGTACAGGAACAGCCGACAGGTCAAGCAGATTGCGGGTATATTCCCGATCAAAACTGCGGATGCCCCGCTCGCAGAGAATAACTTGGGTGTTGCCTGCCGCTAGGATGTATTCCGCCGCCATTAGCCATTCTTCTATGGTTGCAGACATTCCTCTTTTGAGAAGCACAGGCTTACTCTGCTTGCCAATCTGCTTGAGCAAGGCAAAGTTCTGCATATTCCTTGCTCCCACTTGCAGGACATCGGCGACCTCAGCAACTTTATCAATGTCGCTGGTGTCCATCACTTCCGTAATCACCCCCAAGCCCGAGGCTTCCTTTGCCAGAGCCAGCAGAGATAGGGCACTTTCCCCATGTCCCTGAAAAGAATAGGGGGAAGTTCTGGGCTTGTATGCCCCGCCCCTGAGAAATTTTGCCCCCGCCGCTTTCACCGCCAGCGCAGTTTCCACGATCATCTCTTCAGTTTCTACGGAGCAAGGGCCCGCCACCACAGCCAGGGGATGGTGTTCGCCGATCGCCACTGTACCATTGGGGGTGGGGATCAGTACTTCACTGGGTTCGTGGTGGCGATATTCCCGACTGGCGCGCTTAAATGGGCGTTCTACCCGCAAGACAGACTCAATGTAGGGGCTGATTTCTTGGATGCGCAAGGGGTCTAGTTCGGCAGTTTCCCCTACTAAGCCTATGACCACTTTGTGTTTGCCCACGATGCGCTCGGGGGAAAGACCCCAAGAGGCTAATTCTTCACAAACTAGGTCAATTTCACTGGTGGGGGTGCCCACCTGCATTACTACAATCATGTCAGCACAGCGCAGTGTTCCATCCTAAATCTAGCACAGGAGCTTAAGGGATTGGGCACTCCGTCCCCAGCCTACCCCAAGTAGCAGAACTGGAATTAGTTGGGGCCTCTTTCCAGAAATCTAGTTCTGGGCTTTGCTAAACTCTTAGGTATACTTCCCTATCTCAATTGCTGGTTTCATGGCTCAACCCTCTGACCGCCAAAAGTTGTGGCTTGCGGCACTCAAGCCGCCCATGTACAGTGTTGCGGTGATGCCAATTCTGGTAGGCAGTGCGATCGCCTACAGTCAGCAGTACCCACTTAACTGGCAAGTCCTACTGGCATTTGTCACGGGAGCGGTGCTGATCTTGGCATGGGAGAATCTCTGCAATGATGTATTTGATGCAGAAACAGGGGTAGATCGGCACAAGTACCATTCCTTGGTCAGCCTGACGGGCAAGGGGCAGTTGATCCTGGCGATCGCCAATGTGTTGTTGTTACTGGGGCTGGCTTTGATTGCTTGGATTTGCTGGCAGGAGCAGGACATGGTAATTGGCGCTATGGTGCTTCTCTGCTGTATTTTGGGCTACATCTACCAAGGCCCCCCCTTCAGGCTAGGTTATCAGGGCTGGGGAGAACTCCTATGTTTTTTGAGTTTTGGTCCACTGGGGGTTTCCGCTGGCTACTACAGCCAAGCGCACCGTTTCTCGGGCACTGCTCTGCTTGCCTCTGTGGCAGTGGGCACAGTAATTAGCCTAGTGCTGTTTTGTTCCCATTTCCATCAGGTAGCCGATGATCTGGCGGCAGGCAAGTATTCCCCTGTGGTGCGCTTAGGTACGGAGCGATCGGCGGCACTGATCCCGTGGGTTTGTGTCGGTGCCTATGGCATTTTGCTGATTGGCATCAGCCTGCAAGTCTTTCCCCCCGCTACAGCTTTGGCGCTAGTAGGTTTGCCCTCAGCTATCCATCTGTGCCAGACCATAGCCACCTACCACCACATTCCCGAGCGGGTAAGCCACAGCAAGTTCATAGCTTTAGGGTTTCAGTTTTGGTTTTGTTTGGGACTGGCTCTCGGTTTTGCATTGCTCTAGCTTTCTTGGTTGAGGGATAAAATCGCCATGAATGCCTCTTGGGGCACATCCACTACGCCGATGGATTTCATGCGCTTTTTCCCTTCCTTTTGCTTCTCTAGGAGCTTTTTCTTGCGGGTGATGTCCCCTCCATAGCACTTGCTCAGCACATTTTTACGCAGGGCTGAGATATTTTCCCGCGCTAACACCCGTGACCCAATGGCGGCTTGGATGGGAATTTGAAATTGATGGCGGGGAATTAAGTCCTTCAATTTACTCACTAGACTTCTACCTATTTGATACGCCTTGTCCCGATGTACAATGCAGGCGAGAGAGTCCACTGGTTCATTGTTTACCAAAATATCCAGTTTCACCAAGTCATTGGGGCGATAGCCAATAAGTTGATATTCCATGCTGGCATAGCCCTTGGAACGGGATTTCACTTGGTCAAAAAAGTCAGTGACAATTTCCGCAAGGGGCATTTCATAGACCAGAGTAGCCCGATCGCGGGTGATGTACTTCATATCTTTGAAAATCCCTCTTCTCTGCTCACACAGTTCCATCAGCGCTCCAATGTAGGACTGAGGAGTTATTAGTTCCAGCCGCACATAGGGTTCTTCAATGGTCTGTCGCTCATGAGGTGGAGGTAGATCGCTGGGGTTATCTACCATAATCACTTCCCCTTTGGTGGTGGTAACCCGATAGACCACCGTAGGAGCAGTGATAATCAGATCGAGGTTGTATTCTCGCTCTAGGCGCTCTTGCACTATTTCCATGTGCAATAACCCCAAAAAGCCACAACGGAAACCAAAGCCCATGGCATCGGAAGTCTCTGGTTCGAAGTGTAAGGCGGCATCGTTCAGTTGCAACTTAGTCAAGGCTTCCTTAAGGTCAGGGTATTGATTGGCATCAGTGGGGAACAGTCCGCAAAACACCATGGGTTTGGCTTCGGCGTAGCCAGGGAGAGGTTCACTAGCGGGGTTGACGGCAGAGGTAATAGTATCTCCCACCCTAGCATGGGCAACGGTTTTGATTGCCGCTGAGAGATAGCCCACTTCTCCCGCATGGAGTTCTGTTACGGGGACTTGAGATGGAGCCAAAACCCCCAGTTCATCAATTTCATACTCCTGTTGGGAAGCCATGAATTTGATTTTGTCGCCCTGCCGCACTCTGCCATCCATGACACGGAAATAGACCACTACACCGCGGTAGGAATCGTAGTAACTGTCAAAAATCAGGGCGCGCAGGGGCTGATCCACCGTATCCCGTGGGGGTGGGATCAACCGCACGATCGCCTCTAGGATTTCCTGAATGCCAATGCCTTCCTTAGCAGAAGCCTTAACCGCTTGGGAGCAGTCCAAACCGATCAACTCCTCAATCTCCTGCGCTACCCGCTCTGGTTCCGCACTGGGCAGGTCTATTTTGTTGAGAATGGGTATGATCTCCAAGTTATTTTCCAAAGCGAGATAGACATTGGCTAGGGTTTGGGCTTCCACCCCTTGGGAGGCATCCACTACCAGCAATGCCCCTTCACAGGCGGCAAGGGAGCGGGACACTTCATAGCTGAAGTCCACATGTCCAGGGGTATCGATCAGGTTGAGAACATAGGTCTGTCCATTTTGGGCGGTGTAGTTCATGCGGGCGGCTTGCAGTTTGATGGTGATCCCCCGCTCCCGCTCCAGTTCCATGTTGTCTAGGAACTGTTCTTTCATCTCCCGCGCCGACACCGTTCCCGTAAACTCCAACAGGCGATCAGCAAGGGTGGATTTGCCGTGATCGATGTGAGCAATGATGCAGAAATTGCGGATGTGAGATACGGGCGCATCAGTCATAGGTATCCATCGAAGCTGATCCCTAGTTTAGCTTGAGTTTAACGAATTGACAGGTTCTGCTCTAGCCCATGGTAGAGGGTGCTACCCATAGAAAAGGTTCGGTGTAAAATTGTTAAGTACCCCAAAGGTTAAATTTCTACTGCTCAATCCACAGTCACTTCATAGTGAGTGCAATTATCCTAAGTAAAACTGTGGGGAATCCTGATCATGATTGATGCTGTAATCATCGTTACTTTCATTTTGGCGGGAGCGGGTACAGGTTTTCATGGCACTGACCTTATACCCAGTTCCCTATTAGTACAGACCAATGTCCAGAGTTTGCGCTGGCTTATGTTAGGTATTGGTGCTTTTGTGGGGCTGATCTTGGGGCTGTTGGTACAGAGCGGCTACCGTAGGTTAGAGGCGCAGGTGCGCTCTATGCCAGTGGAAACCTTGCTAGGCAGAGCCTCTGGGCTGGTGGTGGGTCTTCTAGTGGCAAATCTGATGCTGTCTCCCCTGTTTTTGATCCCCATCCCTGAAGATTTTTCCTTCATCAAACCCCTTGCCGCTCTGCTAGTGAGCATTATTTTTGCCTACTCGGGTATGAGTCTGGCGGATACCCACGGGCGCGCCCTACTGCGGTTGATCAATCCCAACAACATTCAGAGCAGTCTCCTAGCGGAAGGAACCTTGCGCCCTGCCACTACCAAAATTTTGGACACTAGTTGCATTATTGATGGGCGGATTCAGGCCCTACTGCGCACGGGTTTTTTGGAGGGGCAAATACTAGTTCCCTGTTTTGTCTTGCAGGAATTGCAGACTATTGCTGACAGTGCCAATGAACACAAGCGAGTGCGGGGGCGCCGCGGTTTAGATATCTTGAACACCATGCGCAAGGAGTATGGCGATCGCATTGCTATTCACCCCGCAGACTATGAAGACCTAGCAACGGTAGATAGCAAACTGGTACGCCTTGCCCAAGAGCTAAATAGCACCCTAATTACCAATGACTTCAACCTCAACAAGGTAGCTACCTTTCAACAGGTGTCTGTCCTGAACATCAATGACTTGGCACAGGCACTGCGCCCCAACTATCTACCGGGGGACAGTATCAATCTCAAGGTGCTTAAGGAAGGCAAGGAGCCATCCCAAGGCATTGGCTATCTGGAAGATGGCACTATGGTAGTAGTGGAGGAAGGGAGAGTCCACATCGGGAAGGAATTGCCCGTTACGGTTACCAGTGCTTTACAGACTTCGGCAGGGCGCATGATTTTTGCTCGCCCTGAGGTGATCACCACGGCTTAGTGGACTGCTGTGTTGGCTATCCTTGGCATTGCTGTTCTCTGTGGTTTGGGTTTGGTGGAGTTGGGGGTATATCCCCCCCTACTCTGGGGTTTGGCGATCGCCAGTGTGGTGGTAGGTCAAGGGGTCAGGCGTTGCCAGCTCAACTATGCCATGGTGCTGGGGGGCACTTGTCTGGTGCTAATCGCTCTGCTCTGGCTTGCCCAAGGGTCACGGCTGTGGGTCAATGGAGCGTGGTGGATTTGGGCGTGGGGCTGTGCGGGCTTTTTGCTGAAGGAGGTTATCCACAAAGTGCACACCCCTTTTCCTCAAGGGAGGGTGGGCATCAGGGGAAAGGCGATCGCCAGCTACGGGTTGTCTGCCAGCGGGCTGTTTGTGGTCAGCGAGCAGGGGATTGACCCAGCGTTCAGCTTTGCCCAAGCAGTGCCCCTCATAGTGGCAATTAACCTGTTTATTGGCGGCATAGTTAGTTACAGTGGTTGGTACTGCTGGAAACACGACCTCGAGAAAAAGTTTAGCCTGCATTTGGAGGGGATTTGGGGCATGGAGGCAGATTATGAGATTGACCTCAAATACTTTAGCCGCATCGATCAGGTAAAAATTGCAGAAGTGGAGGACATCCACTGGCTCCAATTGGAAGGCTACAATCGGGAACTCACCCTGCCCCTAGCTTTGACAGGGAATGCTGAGATGGAACAAAATTTCATAGCCATCTCGGGGCTAGCCAAGACTGCCCGCTGTCTGGACAGTTTGGCATTGGCAAACATTTTGCTTCCCCAAGGGGCGAGTATTTTGGCGGGATTAGTCTTGATATTGTTGGGCGTTGCCCTACTGTGGTCTTTGCCCATTGACCTACCTGATCGCTATCTCCTGCCCCTATTGTGGTCAGTGGGCATGGTCAGTCCTAGCCTAGGGCGGGTGGTACTGCACCTCGTCGCCCCTGTACATTTACAGAAAGTTTCTCCACCTAGGGTTTTGCTCCGCTGTTGGGAAGTGGGAGTGCTGGTGTGGCTGGGGCTGTGCTGGCTAGCCTATCCTCAAGCCATGGAGCCGTTTATCGGGGTGAGTTTGGGAAGCTGGGTGTTGGCAACAGGAATCTGTGTGCTGGCACTAGTGCGGCGCACGCCTATCCTCACCCAGATTTGAGTACACTACCAGCTTGGCATGGTTGTCAGCGGGAGGCTGGTCGCTGAACTCTTCTAAAAACTGGCGTGCTGACGGAGGGAAATGGGGGAAGGAAAATTGGGCGTCCCCAGCGGCAATGTCTGCCCAAAAATAGCGCAATTCTTGCAAGAGAGGTTCTACCTGTGCGGGGGGCAGGTTCAGGGGAGGATGGATCAGCAAATTGCGCAGAAATGGTGCCGCCCGATCGCCCATCCATTCTCGGGAAAAGTGCAAGAGATCAGCTTGCTGGGGAATGGCAGTTACCCGATAGGAAGTAATGCGCAGTTCCTGCTTGGTGCCATCGCCTGTAAACTCTAGCAGGCGGTAGGGATGGGGGTAGCTGACCAGAGAGCCTGTGGTGATGTCGTAGAGATCATAGCGATCGCTGTAGGCAATGTCTTGCACATGGAGATGCCCTGTAAACACGAAATGCACCCCATACCGTTGCAAAATCTCACAGAGAGCTTCCGCATTCTGCAACATATAGCGTTTGCCTAGGGGCAGGGTTTCCTGCTGGGGCACATGGGGCAAGATATTGTGGTGGATCATCAGCAGATTTACCCCATAGTCCCCTTTGGCAAGAGTGTGCTGTAGCCATGCCAACTGCTCCTCATCCACAGCGCCAATCTGCCACTCCTCTGCGTCGAACAGATTGGAGTTCATGCCAATCAACCTCACCCCTGGCAACAGTTCAACGGCATAGTACAACTCGTCAGTGTGGCTGTAGCCGTAACGGCGATAGCAGGGGGCAAACTGATCTAGGCTAGAGAGACTAGGGACATCGTGATTCCCAGGGATGACATAGACAGGGTAGGGCAGTTGGGCAAGGCGATTACTCAGCCAGCGGTGGTTTTCTGCTTCCCCGTGCTGGGTCAGGTCTCCAGGCAGGAGCAAAAAGTCGATGTCTAGGATTTGCAAATGCTCCAGCACTGCCTCAAAAGCGGGAATACTGTACTCCACCAAGTGAAAACGGTTTGGGTGGTCGTACACCGTGTGGGGCAGGGCAATGTGCAAGTCTGAAGCAATGGCAAAACGGAATTTCAGCATTTGGGGTAGAATGCACTTCTTCTATGATAGAGGCAAACCCACAGCGGGGCTATAATTCTCTAGTCCCTTGTATGTTTGTGCTATGCGCCTGTCTCAAATGCTCTGGGTTACCCTACGGGAAGACCCAGCGGAAGCGGAACTGATCAGCCATAAACTGCTCCTGCGGGGGGGCTACATTAGGCGTATTGCCCCTGGAGTGTATGTCTATCTGCCGTTGATGTGGCGGGTTTTGCAGAAGATTATGCAAATCGTGCGCGAAGAGATGAACCGCACGGGAGCCATGGAGTGCCTGCTACCCCAAATTCAACCTGCGGAACTGTGGCAGGAATCAGGGCGCTGGGACACCTACACCAAGGCGGAGGGGATTATGTTTTCCCTAGTGGATCGGGCAAAGCGACCACTGGGGTTGGGCCCTACCCATGAGGAAGTGATCACAGCGATCGCTCGGGACATGATCCGTTCCTATCGCCAACTGCCCCTCAATCTCTACCAAATTCAGACTAAGTTTCGGGATGAAATCCGCCCCCGCTTCGGCTTAATGCGGGGTAGGGAATTTATTATGAAAGATAGCTATTCTTTCCATAGCTCCACTGAAAGCCTCAAAGCCACCTACGACCAGATGGATCAGGCATATAGAAATATCCTGCGCCGCTGTGGTTTGGAATTTCGTGCTGTAGAGGCGGACTCAGGGGCGATCGGTGGCTCTGGCTCCCAAGAGTTTATGGTACTGGCAGAGGCGGGGGAAGATGAAGTTCTGTACACCCCCGATGGCAAGTATGCCGCCAATGTGGAAAAGGCAGTATCTTTACCGAGGGATGCTATTCCTTCCCGCTTCACAACCTGTGAGAAGCTCTACACCCCCAATACGGAAACTATTGAGAAGACCTGTGCTGTCATGGGCATCGACCCCAGCCAAGATGTGAAACAGGTGGTCTATCAAGCAGTATTCAATTCAGGGAAAATTGCTCTGGTTTTGGTAAGCATTCGTGCTGATCAGGAAGTGAACGAAGTGAAATTAAAGAATGAACTCACTAAGTTGGCAGGACAGTTTCAGGCTTCCACTGTGTTGCATCTGCGAATTTTAGATAGCGAACTGCAAAAGGAATTCACCAGCAAGCCCCTGCCCATCGGCTACATTGCCCCCGACCTGCCCGATGATTTCATTGCTCCTCATCCAGAGGTAGTACCCCAATTCATCAGAATTGGCGATCGCACCATTGTAGAATTGCGCAACTTCGTTACAGGTACGAATGAATTGGACTATTCTCTAGTGGGGGCAAACTGGGGTGTCAACTTTCCCCTACCGCCTATCATTGCTGACATTCGCAAAGCCCAAGCAGGGGATCGGGCGGTGCATGACCCCAGTCAAATCCTGCAATCAGCGAGGGGCATTGAAGTAGGGCACATTTTCCAACTGGGCACTAAGTATTCCCAAGCCATGGGCGCTCTATTCACTAATGAGCAGGGCGAAGAACAGCCCCTAGTGATGGGTTGCTATGGACTGGGAGTGTCGCGGTTAGCGCAGGCGGCGGTGGAGCAATCCCACGACGAAGATGGCATTATCTGGCATGGGGCGATCGCCCCCTACCATGTGATCATCTCCGTACCCAACAGCAAAGATGAGCAACAGATGACCATCGCCGAACGGCTTTATGAACAATTGCAGAGAGCAGGGATTGAAGTGCTATTGGATGATCGGGATGAACGGGCAGGAGTAAAGTTTAAAGATGCAGACTTAGTGGGCATTCCCTACCGTGTGGTTACGGGCAAAGCGATCGCCGAAGGCAAAGTAGAACTGGTTACCAGAGCTACCAAGCAAGCCCAGCTAGTTGCTATGGATCGGGTAGTCGACCTACTCAAATCCTATATCCAAAATATCTAGCTTCCCTTTGGATAGAAAGAAGACTCCCAATTTGAGAGTAGCAGAAGACTAGTTCACTCTTAAAAGCTCTGCGATCCTACTTCCAATTGGGGAGGGAGTGCTATTTTTGCTTTGACATACTCCCCTGCCTAAAGGCAGGGGATTCTTGTTCTTGGTTCTGCGAGCGCACTTACTTCATCAGGTTGCCCCTCTA
>Ga0308419_1002656_pt1 | contig 11491 bp, 8 predicted proteins | sample HotsprSampleMS50_FD_203674 | JGI IMG/M metagenome (GOLD analysis project Ga0308419, IMG submission 203674) | Hot spring phototrophic mat microbial communities from Mushroom Spring, Yellowstone National Park, Wyoming, United States - 20090730_MS50 ... | reverse complement strand
GCAACTAATCCAAACACTGAGCTTGCCCAATTTGCAAGGGAGTATGAGGCCGTATTCTCACGGTCCATAGAGGGCTACCGGGCTGTGAGGCTCTCTGCAGGGTTATCCTTTGTATATGACACCAATGTCACCGCCAAGCCCTCCACAGACATAGGACTACCTGCATCAAATGAAAAGGACAGTGGTATCATGGGTAATTTTAATGTCAACTTCAATCCCTTCATTGAGGGTGACTGGTTATTCGCTGCCCAATATGCCCTTTCAGCCACATTTTATCGCAAGTTGACCGCCTACAATTCACTCAGTCAGTCCTTTTCAGTGGTGCCAGGTTATAGCCTTAAAAATGGGACAATTACTATGCCCATATCTTATTCTCACAATCTCTTAAACGGTGAGGGCTATATGGCGACGGTCACTGCTAAGCCTACATTGAGTTATATGCTGATACCAGGCCATATCACTTCTGTGTATGTGGCCTATTCCCACAGGAACATGATACAGGAGGCCCTTGACCCCGATGAGGAGAGGGATGCCAATCTAATCTCTGCCGGGATTGGGCACATGTATCCCTTCAGTGATGGCAGAGGACTTTTAGGGCTCAGATATGAATATGTGATAGACAACACTAAGGGCACAAACTGGAAGAGCCGTGGCAGCAGGTTTAACATCTCTATTATCTCCCCAATTGTTGATGGCCTTGATTTTACAGCCGCTTTGGACGCCTACCTACAAGACTACAGGAACGACAACACAATATTTTTAATAAAGAGAAGCGATAAGATCTATAATATCAATGTGGGTTTGGCTTATGAGTTTATAAAGGGCCTCTATGCAAATGCACAGTTTGCCTACACTAAGGCACAGTCAAATATAGCCCTTTATGATTACAAGAAGAATCTGTTTATTGTTGGATTGGAATATAGATTTTAAGTAAGGGGGGCTGCAATGAAAAAGGGTCTACGAGGGCCACTAGCTATAAGTCTCTTGATAAGTCTATTGGTGTTTTCAATCGTACCTGTAGCGATGGCGGCAGAGGTTGGAAAGATTACTGCCATTGAAGGCGCTGTGGATATACTCAAAGGAGGAAGGCTTCCAGCCATTATGGCAAAACAGGGTGATCTGGTCTTTGAAAAGGATATTATAAGGACAAAGGCCGGTTCTAAGTCAGAGATAACCTTTAGGGATGGCAATATAATACGCCTTGCTGAAAAGACAAGGGCTGATATTGCAGAGTATGTGAGCAACGAAAAGGAGTCAAGAAATGTGGTGAAGTTGCCCCGCGGTAAGATACAGGCCGTAGTTGACCCTGCCAATGTAGGCAAGATAAATCTCGCCCCTGACAAGAATAAATTTGAGATACAGACCCCTAATGCAGTGGCTGGTGTTAGGGGTACAATATTCTTTGGTTTTCATACAGGCCTGATCTCTGGTTTTCTTGTGCAACGAGGTATAGTTGTTACCTATAACCCTACATTCCCTGACAAGCCTGTCACACTAACCGCAAACACTATGACTACTGTTGGTCGTGGCGCTCCACCTCAGCCACCACGACCTGCCTCTGAGGCGGAGATAAATAACTTCCAGAGGGATACAACTCCTTCACCTCAGCCACAAGGGGCACAGGGGCCTACAGGTGAAACGGGTCCTGGTGGGGCGCAGGGAACTACAGGCACTGGCGAAGGACAAGAAACAAAGTCAGGCCAGGGGTCACCTCAGCCACAAGGGGCACAGGGGCCTACAGGTGGAACGGGTCCTACTGGTCCCCCAGCAGTCTCGGGTCCTACCGGGCCAACTGGTCCGCTTCCACAACCGCCATCTCCACCTGTGCAACCTCCTCCACTTCCACCTGTGCCACCACCTCCTCCACCTCCGCCACCACCTCCACCACCACCAACGCCTACGTCAACGCCAACGCCTACACCAACGCCTACACCAACACCAACGCCTACACCAACGCCAACACCGACACCAACACCGACACCAACGCCAACACCGACACCAACGCCAACACCAACGCCTACACCAACACCAACGCCTACACCAACTCCAACTCCAACTCCTACACCAACACCAACTCCAACGCCTACACCAACTCCAACGCCAACGCCTACACCAACTCCAACGCCAACGCCAACGCCTACACCAACAACAACGCCGACACCAACGCCAACACCGACACCAACACCGACACCAACGCCAACACCAACGCCGACACCAACGCCAACACCAACACCAACGCCTACACCAACTCCAACTCCAACGCCAACGCCTACACCAACACCAACTCCAACTCCAACGCCTACACCAACTCCAACTCCAACTCCAACGCCTACACCAACTCCAACTCCAACACCACCAACTATAAGTACTTCAGTTTCCATGTCAATGGTTAAAACTGAAAACACCCCTGATGGTACCCTTACAGGTATGCTAAATGTCTTTGGCGACCTCTGGAGTTCTTCATCCACAGCGGCTGTCAACTCAACCATTACGGGTACTTACACAGGCACTTCAACGCCGATAAACTTAGAGCAGTGGGACTTCAATTGTGGGCCCTCTACATGCGATAGCGGTGCAATTAAAGGCATAATCTCAGGGGTTATGGGCTCACCCTCTCCATATACGAGGCTGATAGGGCTTTATAGCAATTCTTCAGGTGCAGGAGGTGTTGTGTTTGGCAGTTATACAGGGGATTTCAGCTCAGGTGCAGCGAATCTATTAGGCACAGCCTATGTAGTGGACATGGGGGTTATGGGGCTTAATCCAAATGACTTTGCCTCAAATGTGGCTGTTTCAATTATGACATCAGACACAGTAAATATGTTTCATTTTAACAATCATATTCAGGGTGCTGCGTCTAATTCTCCTTATGACTATTTTGAACAAAGGCTAAGGTTTAGTGTAATTCCTGACTGGGGCATCTGGCGTAGCAGTCTATCGGGACGAAATCAAAATCCTAATTTGCCCACCTCAGGCCCTTGGGAGTTGTTGATGAGTTACGATGATGCAAACAAGTTGGTAACCACATACACCTTTATCAATTCCCCCGACTACGCCTCAAAATATTTCAATGGTCTCCTCAGGGGTTCATGGGCGGATATTAGCAGCACCCCTGTGTCAGGGATAATGGTAGGCGAGACTGTAGGGGTCTTTAATGCAAGTAACTATTACAGGGCAATCGGTATGGGTGTGTGGATGGAGACGGCGAGGTATCTAAGTATGGCCTGTGTAGACAATGTATGTAACACCACAGGTAGTGGACTTGACCCTGATCAACAACGATTAAAGGACCTAAAGATGCCTCATGTAGAGGTGGGAAGGACAAACCTCTCAGGGGCTCTGGTCTCGGGTTCAGACTATGTCAGCTTACTCATGAACAATGTCATATTTTTTGCCAATGCCTCGGGACAGAAGCCACAGATATGGGCAACAAGCAACATAAATGGCTCTTATGCTATGGCTACGGCTGGACAGATAAATGGGCTGCCTATAACAAATCAAGCAAATAGATTCACCCTCAGTAATGGCGCCTCTTCAAATCCCCTTACTGCAGAGTTTCAGTTTTTACAGTGGAGTAGTGGGAAGTGGTATGGCTCAATTAGTAGTGGTGTAGGCACACTTTCAGGAGGCACTTTTACAGGTTCAATCCAGTTCAGTGGTGTAGGGGCTGGAACATATTCTGGAGGGACTATTTCAGGCACAGGTGCGGGCACTGTAAAACCTTAGAGAGGTGGTATAAGTAGGTCTTTTTAACTTTTTAAAATGGATAGCCAAAAAATAGGTAAAAAAGAACACGAACCAAGCGAATATCACGAATCTTGAAGTTGCTGTAACTATTCGTCCAATCGTGAGGTTCGTGTTCTGAATACCTTTTGGCAAATGTATAATCTTTTATAAAGGGTGCGTGTAGTTCCAATGGGGCTACCCTTTCCATTTCACACCTATCTTAAAGTATAATAGGCCTCATGTCTATTGTGAGGTTTTATCGGTTTTATCCAGCAACAACCCCAAAAAATATGGCCCTATTGAAGAGGGCTAAAGAGGTCGTAACTGAACAGATCCAGTCCATTGAGACTGAGACCTGTTTCAATCTTCAGACAGTAGAAGACCTATCTGCAGTGTCTCTACAAAGGCTCCGATGGTTGTTATCAGAGACCTTTGAACCTCAATACTTCTCAGATAGGCCCTTTTTACAAGGGCAGGTCATTGAGATCGGCCCCCGTCTTAACTTTGCTACACCTTGGTGCTCAAATGCCTTGTCAATCCTTAAGGCCTGTGGTATCCATTCCGTAAACCGTATAGAGCAGTCAAGGCGATACAGGCTTAATATCCCATCACCTCTAACCAATATAGAGTTTCAGTTATTCTTATCTCTAATCCATGACCCCATGACCGAGTGCGTATATCAAAGGCCTATTGAGAGCTTTGATATACCTATTAGCCCCCAATCTGTAAGGACGATTCCTTTAATAGAGGAGGGTAAGGAGGCCTTGAGAAGACTCAACGAGGAGATGGGTCTCGGCCTTGATGACTGGGATATTGACTACTACTACAACCTCTTTGTCAATGATCTGGGAAGGAACCCTACAGATGTGGAGTGTTTTGACCTTGCACAGTCCAACAGTGAACACTCAAGACACTGGTTTTTCAGGGGACGATTGATAGTTGATGGCAAAGAGCTCCCCGAGACCCTATTTGAGGTCGTAAAGGCCCCCCTTAAGAAGAATCCCAACAACAGTGTGCTCGCCTTTAAGGACAATTCAAGTGCCATAAGGGGCTTTGAGGTCAATACGAACATCCCAGAGCAGGTTGATGCACCCTCGTTGTTTAGACCTTACAGTGCCCTCTATCATCTAATCTTTACCGCCGAGACCCACAACTTCCCCACCGGTGTGGCACCCTTTGCAGGTGCAGAGACTGGCACTGGGGGCAGGATTAGGGATGTCCATGCCACGGGCAGAGGGGCCCTTGTAATAGCAGGCACTGCAGGCTACTGTGTAGGGAACCTATTTATCCCCAATTATCCTCTACCTTGGGAGCATGGGTCACTTAGGTATCCCAAAAACCTTGCTTCTCCCCAGAAGATTCTCATTGAGGCAAGCAACGGGGCCTCAGATTATGGCAACAAGTTTGGTGAGCCAGTGATACAAGGCTTTGCCCGTTCCTTTGGCCTCAGGCTTCACAATGGTGAGCGGTGGGAATGGCTCAAACCCATTATGTTCACCGGTGGTATCGGTCAGATTGACTCAATTCACCTTAATAAAGGTACTCCCCAAAGGGGTATGCTGGTGGTAAAGTTGGGAGGGCCTGCCTATAGAATAGGTATGGGTGGTGGCTCTGCCTCAAGCATGATATCAGGTGACAATGTAGAGGACTTAGACTTCAATGCCGTTCAAAGAGGCGATGCCGAGATGGAGCAGAGGGTAAACAGGGTTATTAGGGCCTGTGTGGAGATGGGGCACAATAATCCTATTATTAGCATCCATGATCAAGGAGCAGGTGGCAATTGCAATGTCGTTAAGGAGATCGTCTACCCTGAAGGTGCAAGAGTGGACATTAATAAGATCATATTAGGCGACAATACCCTCTCGTACCTTGAGATATGGGGTGCAGAGTATCAGGAGCAAGATGCACTGCTCATCTACCCTGATAGGATTGAGGGCTTTAAGGCCATTTGTGAAAGGGAGAAGGCCCCAGTGGCAGTAATTGGTGAAATAAGTGGCGACGGCAAGCTGGTCCTTTACAGTTCAAGGGACTATATCATTATTGAAGACCTTCCCCTTCAGAGGGCTCTTGGCGATATGCCACAGAAGACATTTCATCTTGCTAAACGGCCCTATATAGGCGAGCCCTTGAGGATACCTCAAACACTGGGTATTATAGATGCCCTTGAGCTGGTCTTAAGGCAACTGTCAGTCTGTTCAAAGCGGTTTTTGACCACAAAGGTTGACCGCTCTGTGACAGGGCTTATTGCACAACAGCAGTGTGTTGGGCCTTTGCAGTTGCCCCTTTCTGATTTTGCCATGATTAGTCAAAGCCACTTTCCCGATGCAAAGGGTCGCTTTAGTGGCGCAGCTATTGCTATCGGTGAGCAACCTATAAAGGGAATCATTAATCCCTCAGCCATGGCAAGGCTATCGGTCACTGAGGCCTTGACCAATATAGTGTGGGCAGGTATTACTGCCCTTGAGGATATAAAGTGTTCTGCAAACTGGATGTGGGCACCGAGGTTAGAAGGCGAGGGATACAGACTCTATAAGGCTGCAAAGGCCATGAGTGAACTAATGCTACAGATTGGAATAGCCGTTGATGGAGGTAAGGACAGCCTATCAATGGCTGCAAAGGTGCCTTATATTGAAGATATAGAGGTAGTTAAATCCCCTCCGACATTGGTGGTCTCTGCCTATGCCCCCTGTGAGGATATAACTATCAAGGCAACACCAGACATAAAGGCACCGGGCAAAAGTAGGCTCATGTTCATTGACCTTTCAGGTGGTCAGCACAGGCTTGGTGGTTCGGTACTTGCCCACTGCCTTAAACAGGTAGGTTTAGATAGTCCAGACCTTGACAATCCCTCTCTGCTTAAGGATGCCTTTAGGGCAGTGCAGCTCTTGTTAAGAGAGGGTCTGATTCTTTCAGGACACGACAGGAGTGACGGTGGCCTGATTGTAACCCTACTTGAGATGGCCTTTGCAGGTAACTGTGGCATACAGATTGACATAATGACTGTAGATAGGACCAACCTCTTTGCCCTTGTCTTTTCTGAGGAGCCGGGACTGGTATTTGAGTACCATATAGATAATGAGATGCAGGTTACCGCACTACTTGATAAGTTTGGCGTGCCCTATAGTAGGATTGCAACGACCCTAAAGGATATGGATATCCTGCTATATTTAAATGGTGACTTGCTCCTCAAAGATGACACGAGGAGGCTCAGGGCAGTCTGGGAGGAGACCAGCCATAGACTTGATATGTTGCAGGCTGACCCAGAGTGTGTTAGGTCCGAGATACATAATATCTATGACCGAAAGGGCCTTAGTTTTTCTATCAATTTTAACTTCTCCCAGGCCCCTGAGGTCTTGTCAAAAAAGTACCCAAGACCTCCAGTTGCGATATTGCGTGAAGAGGGAAGCAACGGTGACAGAGAGATGGCCTCTGCATTTTATTATGCAGGCTTTGAGCCCTGGGATGTGACCATGTCTGACCTGATGAATAATAGGATTACGCTTGATCGTTTTAAGGGTATAGCCTTTGTAGGGGGCTTTAGCTACGCCGATGTCCTTGACTCTGCAAAGGGGTGGGCAGGGACCATAAAGTTTAACAGTGCCTTAAAGGCACAATTTGACGCCTTCTATGAGAGGCCCGATACATTTAGTCTCGGTGTATGCAATGGCTGCCAATTGATGGCCCTGTTGGGATGGGTGCCTTGGAAGGGGCTATCGGACTTACAACAACCAAGATTTATCCATAACCATTCAGGCCGTTTTGAGTCAAGGTTTCTTTTAGTAAAGGTCCTTGACAGTCCTGCCATTATGCTCAAAGAGATGGAAGGCTCTGTCCTTGGGGTTTGGGTTGCCCATGGGGAAGGTAAGGCACACTTCCCATCAAGGGAGGCCCTTGATAGGGTAATTGAGGAGGGCCTTGCACCTATAAGGTATGTGGATGATGAACATGCCATCACAGAGGAGTATCCCTTCAATCCAAATGGCTCACCTATGGGTATCGCCGCCCTTTGCTCAGATGATGGCAGACACCTGGCCATGATGCCCCATCCTGAGAGGGCCTTTTTGAATTGGCAATGGCCTACCCAATATGACAACAAGGTCCAGGGGGGCCATTGCTCGCCTTGGATCAAATTCTTTAGCAATGCCCGGCTTTGGCTTGAGGGCCTATAGAGGGAGGTATCAAAGGTGGTTAAAAAGACTCTTGTAAAGTCCTTTTATTCAAGTGTGTTGGTTACCTGCTATGAGTACAACGGCAAAAAGTATGTGGCCAATCAGCAGGGCGACTGGGATGTCTATGAGGGAGAGTATATAAGGGGCGAGAGGTCAGGTACAGTGCCAAAGGACTCACCTGAGATAAAGGAGATACTTGACCTCTTTAAGCAACAGGGCGGCAAATAGTAAAAAGGTGTGTAGGTGCAGGTTGCTGTAGTCCTGTACCTAACTTTTTTTACAGGTAGAGTCAATTAAATATTACCTCATTCAGAGGTTCGCACCTAACAGAGGATTCATTTTATTGCTGGTTATAAAATACCAGTCAAAAAAAACTCTTGACAAAGGCTTTTTTCTCTGGTATGATATACAGGTTTTTTCCTTAACAAAGGGTTTACTACTTAAAAAGGATTTATGGAGGTTATGTGCCTACTATAGCACAGTTAGTAAGAAAAGGCCGCAAGGCGGTTACAAAGAAGACTAAAAGCCCTGCCCTCACAAACTGCCCTCAACGCAGAGGTGTATGTGTGAGAGTTTATACTACCACACCAAAAAAACCGAACTCCGCATTGAGAAAGGTTGCGAGAGTAAGGCTCACCAACGGAATGGAGGTTACTGCCTACATACCTGGCGTTGGCCACAACTTGCAGGAGCACTCAATAGTGCTGATAAGGGGCGGCAGAGTAAAGGATCTACCTGGAGTAAGGTATCACATCCTAAGGGGAACTCTGGATTGTGCTGGTGTTGCCAATAGGAGACAAGGGAGATCAAAATACGGCGCCAAGCGTCCTAAGTAAGACTATCATTTTTTTGTCACTTAAAAAAATTTAGATATCGGGGTATATTGTTATGCCAAGAAGAAGGGTTGCAGAGAAGAGAGAGGTTTTGCCTGATCCTAAGTATAACAGCAAGTTAGTAAATAGGTTTATATCGTTGATAATAAGAGACGGTAAGAAGTCAATAGCAGAGGGGATCTTTTATGGGGCCCTTGATATTGTTAGAGATAAGACTAACTCAGACCCTATTAAAGTTATGAAGGCTGCTGTAGAGAATGTAAAGCCAGTGCTTGAGGTCAAGCCAAGAAGGGTTGGCGGCGCCACATATCAAGTGCCTGTAGAGGTCAAACCTCAAAGAAAGACTGCCCTTGCCTTGAGGTGGATGGTTGACTATGCCAGAAAGAGGAAGGAAAAGACGATGCGTGAAAGGCTTGCAGGTGAGATCCTTGACGCCTATAACAACACAGGGGCATCAATAAAAAAGAAGGAAGATACCCATAAGATGGCCGAGGCAAACAGGGCCTTTGCCCACTACAGGTGGTAGTTTGAAGTCTAGATTTCCCTTAAATAAAACCCGAAATATAGGAATTATGGCACATATAGATGCCGGCAAGACCACCACCACTGAGCGTATCCTATATTACACTGGGGTTACATATAAGATAGGTGAGGTGCACGAGGGCACTGCTGTAATGGACTGGATGCCGCAGGAGCAAGAAAGGGGCATCACTATTACATCAGCTGCAACCACATGCCATTGGAGAGATCATCGTATAAATATAATTGATACCCCTGGTCATGTGGATTTTACTATTGAGGTTGAACGGTCTTTAAGGGTCTTAGATGGTGCGGTGGCGGTGTTTGATGCCGTTGCTGGTGTAGAACCCCAATCAGAGACCGTATGGCGACAGGCAAATAAATATGGAGTTCCTCGCATAGCCTTTATGAACAAGATGGACAGGGTAGGGGCAGACTTCTTATCTGCTGTTCAGACCATGGTAGAGAAGCTTGGGGCCCGTCCAGTGGTAGTGCAGCTGCCAATTGGACAGGAGGACAAGTTTCGTGGACCTATTGATTTAGTAAAGATGAAGGCCTACTATTTTGACGATGAGACCCTCGGTGCCAAGTATGTTGAGGGAGATATACCTGAGGAGTATTTGGACCTTGCAAAGGGATATAGGGAAAAACTCATTGAGACCATTGCTGATGCCGATGAGGCACTTATGGATAAGTATCTGAGTGGGGAAGAGATCTCTGTAGATGAGATAAAAGGTGCTATTAGGAAAGGGACCATTGAGATGCTCTTTACGCCTGTCTTTTGTGGTTCTGCCTTTAAGAACAAAGGGGTTCAGTTACTGCTTGACGCGATTGTGGACTACCTACCGTCACCCCTTGACATCCCGCCTGTTACAGGTATCAATCCTAAAGATAACAGTGAGGCAAAGCGGTTACCAAAGGATGAAGAGCCCTTTGCGGCCCTTGCCTTTAAGATCATGACAGATCCCTTTGTGGGTCAGTTGACCTTTGTAAGGGTTTACTCAGGGGTATTAAATGCTGGTTCATATACATACAATTCCACAAAGGATGCAAAGGAGAGGATAGGAAGGCTCCTTCAGATGCACGCCAACAAGAGGGAGGAGATAAAGGATGTTAGGGCTGGAGACATCGCTGCGATAGTAGGGCTAAAGAACACACTTACAGGTGATACCTTGTGTGATGAAAACAACCCTATTATATTGGAGTCAATGGAGTTTCCAGAGCCAGTGATATCTGTTGCCATTGAACCTAAAACTAAGGCAGATCAAGAAAAGCTCTCCCTCTCGCTGTCAAAGCTTGCCCAAGAAGACCCCTCTTTCAAAATAACATTTAATGAAGAGACAGGGCAGACGATCATCTCCGGAATGGGTGAATTACATTTAGAAATTATAGTTGACCGATTGATGAGGGAGTTTAAAGTTGGGGCCAATGTGGGTAAGCCACAAGTGGCATACAAAGAGACCATTAAGGGTCCTGCAAGGGTAGAGGGAAAGTTTGTGCGGCAGTCTGGTGGAAGGGGACAGTATGGCCATGTTTGGATAGATATGGAACCTTTAGAGAGAGGGGTCGGTTTTGAGTTCATTAATAAGATAGTAGGTGGCGCGGTTCCGAGGGAATATATACCTGCCGTTGAAAAGGGCATAAAAGAGGCAATGGATAGCGGTGTGCTTGCAGGTTACCCTGTCGTAGATGTCAGGGTATCTCTCTTTGATGGCTCTTACCACGAGGTGGACTCCTCTGAGATGGCCTTTAAGATAGCCGCCTCAATGGCCTTTAAGGAGGGGGCAAAAAAGGCTCAGGTCACCCTATTAGAACCAATAATGACAGTAGAGGTAGTTACCCCTGAAGAATACATGGGTGATGTGATAGGCGACCTAAACTCCAGACGAGGCAAGATACAGACTATGGAGAAAAGGGCTTCGGCTCAGGTTATAAGGGCGATGGTGCCCCTTGCCGAGATGTTTGGCTACGCCACTGACCTGAGGTCTAAGACACAGGGTAGGGCAACCTACACCATGCAGTTTGATCACTATGAAGAGGTGCCAAAGGGTATTATGGACGGCATAGTGGCAAAGGTTAGGGGCGAATAATAGAGATGTGTTTTGAGGGTTTCAAAGGGCAATTTAAACACTGATTATGCGAATTGACGAAGGGCTTAAATAGGGATGGCAAAGGACCGACAGGTAGTATCTCTATGGCTCTGAGGTAAGGAATTGACAATTATAAGGACAATATAAGGAGGAG
>Ga0308419_1002655_pt1 | contig 11494 bp, 11 predicted proteins | sample HotsprSampleMS50_FD_203674 | JGI IMG/M metagenome (GOLD analysis project Ga0308419, IMG submission 203674) | Hot spring phototrophic mat microbial communities from Mushroom Spring, Yellowstone National Park, Wyoming, United States - 20090730_MS50 ... | reverse complement strand
CCCTTGAGGACCTCATTGCCGGCGCAAGGGTTGAGCTCAACGAGGCCAAGCGTAGCCCTGCCGACTTTGCCCTTTGGAAGGCCTCTAAAGAAGGTGAACCCTGGTGGGATAGTCCGTGGGGTAGGGGTAGGCCAGGGTGGCATATTGAATGCACAGCCATGAGCATGAAACACATAGGCGAGACCCTTGACATCCATGGAGGTGGGGCTGACCTTATATTCCCCCATCACGAAAACGAGATTGCCCAGTCTGAGGCCTACACGGGCAAGGAGTTCGCCCGTTACTGGATACACAACGGCTTTATAACCATTGACAAGGAGAAGATGTCAAAGTCATTGGGCAACTTCTTCACTATTAGGGAATTGCTTGAGCGCTATGATGCAGAGGTCCTTCGCTGCTTTTTGCTATCAAGCCATTACAGGAGCCCCTTAGAGTTCTCACAGGAACAGCTACGAGAGGCCGAGTCCTACCTTGATAGGTTTTATACCTCCCTTGAGAGGATAGAGGACTATTTACAACATGGCGCAACGGGCAAGAAAAAGGGCACTATGTCAGTGCAAGAGGTGAGCATGGCCATAGAAGATGCTGGTCGTTCCTTTGAAGAGGCCATGGACGATGATTTTAATACGGCCCTGGCAATTGGAAGCATCTTTGAACTACTAAGGGTTATAAACAGGTACTTAGACACCGCCCCAGAGTTGAGCGAGGCAAGGGGCATCTTACAAAAGGTCAAGGGCTTTCTTGATAAATATACAGCACTGCTTAATATCTTCAATAGGCAACCCTACCAATGGCAACTCGCCCTACTGAAGGCAAAGAAGGTCCCCCTTACAGAGAGTGAAATAGAGGAGAGGATCCAGCATCGCCATAGGGCAAGAGTATCTAAGGACTATGCCCTTTCAGATAGGATTAGAAGGGAGCTGGAGGATGCAGGCATCATCTTAGAAGACAAGCAATACGGCACGGTGTGGAAGGTGAGGCTGTAGGGCCTGACATTTGCTAACAACTACATTTCAAATGGTTCTTTGTGAAGTTGGTCTTGTCTTGTTTCCGTTAAGCAGTACGTTGGTGGTTTTTTTGCCAAAGCTTAGTAAACTCTGAGTTAAAAGATTTTGGCAGTCCTGCCTCCACTGTAACTGTATTTTTGGGTTAATTCTTTATTCCTTATGATGATAGAAAGATTGGGCGACCTATGTGTTTTTCGTTACATTTTTGTGTCAATTTTGTTAATATTGTAGCCAACTATGAATGAACTCTCCCTGATGAAAGTCCTCATAATTGATGACAATCCCTTAGACCTTTCATTGCTGACCAATATGGTGAGGCAGTCTTCCGAATTGGAGGTGGTTGCCATGGGCTCCTCTTCAGAGGCCCTTAGATGGTGTAAATCCAATGAGGTTGACTTGGTGATCGTAGATTGCCTTATGCCTGCCCCAAATGGTTTAGAGTTTGTCTATCTATTTAGGAAGATACGGGGCAATGCAGATATCCCTATAGTAATGGTCACCGCCTCTGAGGAACGAGAGGTCAAGTATCAGGCCCTTGAGATAGGCGTTAACTTCTTTGTGAGGAAACCTATAGACTCTATTGAGTTTTATGTGATTATCAATAACGCCATTTCCATGAGGCTCAACCAGAAGAGGGTCTATGAGCGAGAGCGACAACTGGCAGAGTCTGAAGAGAAGTTTAGGCTGCTTACAGATAAGCTGCCCAATATGGTAGCCATAATAAAGGAAAGGAAGGTCATATATGCAAATGAAAAGTTGGTTAATACCCTTGGCATAAGTAAGGAAGACCTCTACAGAAAGGATATACAAGAGACAGTCAAGAGATTTATAGCCCCTACTTCAATGGAAACAGTAAATTCAATGGTTGAAATGATTAACGCAGGGGCCGATATAATACCACAGGAACTGCAAATAGTTATCCCCGATGGCAGCCTGTTGAATATCCTTGTCTCCGTAAGTTGGTTCCAGTATGGGGGACAACAGGCCGTAATGTGCATTGCCACCGACATAACCAAACTAAAAGAGTCTGAGCGGATTATACGAGAGAGCCAAAGGAGGTTATCAACCCTCATAAACAACCTTCCTGGCATTGCCTATCGCTGTAAAAACGACCTTAACTGGACAATTGAGTACATCAGCGAGGGGTGTATAGAGATACTCGGATGTAAACCAGAGGAGATCATCAATAATGCCCAATTATCTTACAATGATTTTATTGTAGAGAGAGACAAAGAGAAGGTCTGGGAGGTTGTCCAGAGGGCTATAAATAGCCGTTTGCCCTATGTCATTGAATACCAGATCACTGACAAACAGGGGCAAGTAAAGTGGGTTTGGGAAAAGGGGACTGGTGTATATGATGACAAAGGGCAGATTATAGCATTGGAGGGATTTATCTCGGACATCACCGAGAGGAAGATGGCCGAGGAGAGATTTCACTACCTCGCCCATTATGACAGCCTCACAGGGCTTGCAAACAGGACCCTATTCTTTGACCTCCTGCATCAGGCCATGCGTATGGCAAAGAGGGGAGGTCATCTACTTGCCCTCCTATTTCTTGATCTTGACGGCTTTAAGTTTATAAACGATACCTATGGACACGATGCAGGAGATGTTGTTTTAAAGGAGACTGCAAAGAGGTTATTAGAAAATGTGCGGGAGTCTGATACCGTTGCCAGGATGGGCGGCGATGAGTTTACAGTAATCTTGCCAAGCATTGAAAACAAAAAGGGTGCAGCCATAGTGGCCCAAAAGATTATTAGGGCTATCTCAGAGCCTTACGCCATTTTTAATGAACAATGCGCCATGAGTGCGAGCATAGGGATTAGTATATACTACGGTGGTGAAGAGGATACAGATACGCTGATTAAAAAGGCCGACATAGCAATGTATAGGGCGAAACAGTCAGGGAAAAACTGCTTTGCATTCTACACCGCTTAAGGGAGGTATGAATGAGATATTTATCAACAATGGCTTATCTCTTATCAGTAGCCTTTGTGCTGTGCCTTTCATCGGATGCTTGTGGTTCACTCTCTGATGACCTTGTTAGCAAACTTCAGAGGGATAATTGGGAGGAACTCTTTTATCATAAAGGAGAGATCCACAAATACAAAACAGGCGAGAATTTTAGGGCCCTTGTAGAGGTAGTACAAAACAAGGGGCTTGAATGGCCTGTAAGGATAAGGGGTATCCGCCTTTTAAGCAAAACCAATAATATCGCAGCCCCTGACATCCTGATTGGTATGCTCTATGACCCCTTCATCAATCACGAGTGCCCTGCCATCAAATCCTCTGTTGCTGAGGCTCTCGGCAACTTCCATAAAGACCACAGGGTGGTAGATGCCCTGCTTTATTCTCTAAATGACGGAGAGATACTTGTAAGGGAGGCCGCGGTGGATTCCCTTGGCAAGATAGGTAGTAATAGGGCAGTGCCAGCGTTATTGAAGTTATTAAATGACAGAAGTGTTGCCATAAGGATAGCGACTATTAAGGCCCTCGGGAGGATTGGAGACCCCTCTGTTATGGGTGCCTTAAAGTTGGTTGCCAATAACGACATCAGTGAAGAGGTAAAGTACACTGCAAGGGAGACATTGGGTATGTTCAGCAGATAGTGCTTCCGCACTATGTTGCCCTAAGGGTGGTAAATTTTTTTTCAATATGCTACTATACTGCACTTGTTAGACCATAACATTTTGAAGCCATTATATTTTGTCTGCCATATAGCCATTGATAAGGGGACAGCTTAAAATACACAGGGGGTTTGGTTATGATACATCGGCATAGGTGCTTAGTTCTTTCAATGGTCTTTGTAGTCTATCTATTGTTGCCCTGCTCTCAAGCATACAGCAGCAATATTGTCGTAAGTCCAGGCAAGTTTGATAGGTTCATAATAACCCTGCCAGAGAGGGTCCATGCAGGCGATGAGACCCACATAAATATCCACGCATCCGATAATCTTGGCAATATAATTAAGGACTTTCATACTTACGACAAAGAGTTTGTGCTCACTGTCACAGGCTCGGCAACCCTAAATACAAAGACTATCAAGGCCTCGGCCTTTTCAAATGGCGTCATTACGGTCATTTTCAGGGATACAGTAGCTGAAAAGGCGGTCCTATCCATTAGAGAGTCTAACAATCTTATACCACTTATTACTAAAGAGATAAATGTCCTGCCAAGTGTACTAAAGTCCTTTACCTTAAAGGCACCGAAGGTCGCAAGGGCAGGAGAGCGTTTTGAGGTATATATATCTGCTAAAGATGCCTACGGCAATGTATATACCGACACTGTCTCTGGTAAAAACCTTAACTTCACCTTCAAGGGCGATGCCGATGTGAGGGTTGATATGCCTATACTACCAGATGTAGCAAATGGTGTATGTAAGGTCACCCTCCTGTCTGAAAAGACAGGCACTGTGGTAATTGAGGTCAAGGATGTCATAACAGGCAGTAGTGGTACAAGCGAACTTATAGAGATAATCAACGGAAATGTCAATTCCTTTAAGGTCCTTGCCCCAAAAGAGGCAGTGGCAGGTGAGCCCTTTGAGGTCTCAATAGCTGCCATAGACCGTTTTGGGAATGTGGTGGTTGACTATGCCTCCTATGGTAAGGGGATTAACATTAAAACCACAGGTAAGAGTACACCTTTTCCATCCACTGTCCCTGCCTATGAGTTCAACAACGGACAGGCAAAGATAAGCCTCCGATACGATACTGCCGAAACAGTAGTGCTTAATGTGTCCGAGATCGGGGGCAATCAGGTAGGTGTCACAGAGCCCATAAGCGTGGTTCTACCAAAACCAGATAGATTTGAGATCACAACACCAGATACAGTGGTGGCAGGGCAGAAATTCAAGATCAAGATTACCGTATTTAGTCAGAACAATAAGGTAATCAAAAACTATAACCTCGTTGGCTCTGATGTAGTCCTAAAGACCACTGGCACAGGGGTATTAATGCCTAATAGGATACCACCCTCAGAGTTTATAAATGGCACTGCGGTAGTAGAGGTGCAGTACAACAAGGCCGAGGCCTTTAAGATCACCGCTACTGTAGCAGATGACACCCCTTCGGTAGAAAGACCGATCTCTGAGGCGAGAGCAAAGAAAGACCCTGCACCGCCTTCAGTTCTTCCCAAAACCCATAAAAAACAAACCACGCAAGAACAACAAACCAAGCCAACCAAAAGGACAAAGAAGTATGAGATCACAAACCTCACTATAGTAGAAAGCAAAAAGACCTCCACCATTACGGCCCACATATCAGGCATGGATGATAGGATCAGTTACAGCCTTTTGACAGACAAGGCCGCAAAGGACAAGAAGGTCATTATCCTTAAGATAAAATCGGCGGTCTCTAAAGTGGACAAAGACCTCGCCTTTGAATCAAATTTCGTCAAAAATATCCGTATCCAAGAGGACCCTAAAGATGAAGGTGTCGTTTTGATCACAATGGAACAACTCAAGCCCACAAGATTTAAGCTCCAAAAGGGCAAGGGCTCAATATCAGTGGTCTTTGGTGGGTAATTGGGCTTTTTAGATAGGCTGAAGGCAGGTATCTCAAGGACCAGGCAAAACCTTATTGAGCGAGTTGAGACGGTCTTTCAGCAAAAGAGGATTGATGAAAGCGCTGCACAGGATATTGAAGAGATACTTATAAGTTCTGACTTTGGCGCTCAGGCAGCCTCTGAGATAGCAGACCTTTTAAGGGACAAGATCAGGGCTGCAGAGATAAAGACCCTTGATGAGCTAAGGGCTTTCCTCAAATCCGAGATGATTAGGATGCTCGGCCGCTCCCAACCTATAGTCTTTTTTGGTGACAGGCCCTTTGTGATACTTACCGTAGGTGTCAATGGTTCAGGCAAGACTACCACGATCGGCAAGTTGGCATCACGATTTGTCTCTGATGGTTTCTCCGTTATGCTTGGTGCCGCAGACACCTTCAGGGCTGCTGCTATTGAGCAACTTGAGGCCTGGGCTGTAAGGGCAGGGGCAGATATTATAAAACACAAAAGCGGTTCTGACCCCGCTGCCGTTGCCTTTGATACTGTGGAGGCCGCAAGACACAGGGGCATTGATGTGGTAATAATAGACACCGCTGGCAGGCTCCAGACCAAGTCGTCCCTTATGGAAGAGTTAAAGAAGATACATCGCGTCATAAAGAGGTCAGTACCGGATGCCCCACAAGAGGTCTTACTTGTGTTAGATGCCACCACAGGGCAAAACGCCCTAAGTCAGGCACGACTATTTAACGAGGCAGTGGGTGTTACTGGCATAGCCCTTACTAAGATTGACGGCACCGCAAAGGGGGGCGTAATCTTTGCAATAAAAAAGGAGATTGGTATCCCTGTGAGGTTAATCGGTGTTGGTGAATCTATAGATGACCTCAGGGACTTTAACACCGAAGACTTCGTAAATGCCTTGTTTGATAAATAGTACATACTAAGACAGGCAAAGAAGGATCCCTCATAGACCATATGAGAGCTATAAAACTGACTTTGTGCTGAGACATGCAATCCTACCACTTGACCCAAAAAATGCAATTAGAAAAACTAAGAGATCAGTCAAGCCGTGCGTTGGAGGTTACTTAGTCAAAACTCAGAGTGAAAAGGGTTTTGGCAGTCCTGCCTCTACTGTAACTGCATCTTTTGGGTTAATGGCTGATGTTGGACTCAAAAATGAAAAACGACATCAGGAGGGGCCTATATGGAGGTTGTTGCAATACTGGTCAGTGACAACCGTTCATAAGTCTTTTTCAGGGCGATCTCACCAGCGTTTTAAAGGACACACGATTTTTGGTTAAATTTAAGTAAAGGAGACAAGTCATGCAATCAATAATACCTACACTTCTACAGAAGAACTCCTCAAAGATAGTGCTTGTGGTACTTGACGGGCTTGGTGGCCTACCATTAGACGGGAAGACGGAACTGGAGTATGCCCATACACCCAATCTTGATGCCCTTGCAAGGGTATCTGCCTGTGGACTGCACATGCCTGTAGGCTATGGGATAACGCCGGGTAGTGGGCCGGGGCACCTCAGCCTTTTTGGGTACGACCCTGTAGAGTTCCCCATTGGTAGGGGCGTACTTGAGGCCCTTGGACTTGGGCTTGAGGTTACTAAGTCAGATATAACTGTCCGCTGTAACTATGCCACTATTAAGGATGGTCTGATTGTTGACCGTCGCGCAGGGAGAATACCCACTGAGCAGAGCAGAAAGATCACTGAGAGGCTCCAGAGTGCGATCAAAAACATTGACGGTGTAGAGGTGCTCTTTGCACCGGGCATGGAGCACAGGTTTGCAGTTCGCTTCAGGTTCCCACATCCATTAGGACCTACTGCATCCTTGATAGAAGACACAGACCCCCAAAAGGAGGGGCGGCCTCCACTCAGGCCTAATCCCCTATCAGAAGATGCAAAAGAGGTAGTGCCAGTGCTTGAAAAGGCTATAACCCTTATTGCCGCACAACTCAGTGGTGAAGATAGGGCAAACTACCTTTTAATGAGGGGCATCTCCTCTGTGCCGGATATACCGACCTTTGAGAGGCGTTATGGCCTGAAGGCCATTGCCATTGCAAATTATCCTATGTATCGTGGATTAGCCAGATTGGTGGGTATGGACACCCCTGTTGTAGAAGGCACTGTGCAGGACGAGATAGACTTTCTTAGGAAGATTTATGCAGACTTCGACTTCTTTTTTGTGCATGTCAAAAAGGTTGACTCCTACGGTGAGGATGGCAACTTCAAGGAGAAGGCCGCAAGGATATCAGAGTTTGATGCCCTATTGCCGCAGATCCTTGAGCTGAAGCCAGAGGTGCTTATCATCACAGGCGACCACTCTACACCGGCTGTAATGAAGTCCCATAGCTGGCATCCTGTGCCTGTGTTATTACACTCTGCTTATGTGATTGGGGGACTCTGTCAGGCCTTTTCCGAAAGGGAGTGTCTAAAGGGTGAGTTAGGGGTATTTCACACGACCCACCTTATGCCCCTTGCCCTCGCGAATGCCCTGAGGTTAAAGAAGTTTGGTGCATGATTGATACCCACTGTCACCTTGATATGTCCCCCCTTTGTGAGGACCTTGAGGGTGTTATATCAAGGGCGAGAGATTCAGGCGTTGAGAATATAATCACTGTTGGTGCCGATCTCAGTGCAAGCCTTGAGGCTGTAAGGATTGCCAAGGATTACAGGCCTGTCTATGCATCGGTTGGTGTACATCCCCATGACGCAAAGGATGTGGTAGTGGAAACGATTACAGCCCTCCGGGACCTGTTAAATGATAGGGTTCAAAACAAGATAGTAGCCCTTGGAGAGATAGGCCTTGACTATCACTATGACCTATCACCAAGAGGAGTGCAGAGAGGGGCCTTTGAGAGGCTCCTTGAGTTGGCCAAAGAATTTGACCTACCAGTGATTGTGCACAATAGAGAGGCCGATGAGGACACGCGGGCGATTATTGGCAATTCAGGTATAAAGAAGGCCCTCTTTCACTGTTTTTCCTCCCACAGGGCAATGGCCGAGTGGGTCATTAATAAGGGCTATTCAATATCCTTTGCAGGCAACATCACCTTTAAGAAGGCACAGGCTATAAGGGATTTGGCTATTATTGTGCCCGATGACCGACTAATGCTTGAGACCGATGCCCCATACCTTGCCCCAGAACCCCTTAGGGGCAAACGGAATGAGCCTGCATTTATCCAACACACTGCAAGGCTAATTGCAGATTTAAGAGGTATATCCACTGAAGACCTTGACCGCATTACTACCTTAAACGCAAGGCGTTTTTTTGGTATTGGCGAGCCACCCCCCTCAGTAATAGCATATAAGATAAGGGATAATCTTTATCTGAATCTCACATCGGCCTGTAGTAATGCATGCAGTTTCTGCATCAAGTTTGATACGGACTTTGTGAAGGGCCATAATCTGAGGATTAGCGAGGAACCGACGGCAAGGGAGCTCATTGATGCCATTGGTGACCCAAAGGCCTACAAGGAGGTGGTCTTCTGTGGTCTCGGCGAGCCAACCGAGAGGTTTGAGGTCCTAAAAGAGACTGCCCGTTGGGTAAAGTCTCATGGGGGGAGGGTAAGACTAAACACAAACGGCCTTGGCCGTCTAATAAATGGGAGGGATATTATCCCTGAATTAAAAGGGCTCGTAGATTCCATATCGGTAAGCCTCAACGCCCATAATTCAGAGGTTTACCGTAGGCTCTGTAGGCCCTCTTTTAGCAATGCCTATGGAGAGGTATTGTCCTTTATAAGAGATGCCAAAGAAGTCATTGGTGATGTGGCCGTTACAGTGGTGGACATAGAGGGTGTGGACATTGAGGCCTGTAGAGATATCGCCCAAAGGCTTGGGGCAAGGTTCAGGATAAGGAGATTAGACAGTGTTGGCTAAAGGTCTTAGACCTTTTTGTTCACAATATCAGGTATCTTCTGACTATCTTCATCGGCTGCCAATTCCTTCATCCTTAGATATTCCTCAGGTGGCACCTGTAGCACTGTATTACCCTTTGAATCAAGGAATTTTACGATGGGGAGTCCGTTTTTATCATAAGATACTGATACGGTCCTTACATTCTTTAAAATGGACTCCACCTCTTTGGCCTTTTCTAAATCCTGCGGTTTTTTGGCCTCCTTTTGGATATTGCTTGCGTCAACGGATAATATTACGGCCCTCTGGTCAGTATCCTTGTCCTGTCTTAGTTGAGGATTTGTGTCGGGCCTAGCCATAGCGTCGGTAGTGATATTAATAGGGTTTGTCTTTGTAACCACAGGCATCATGTCTGACATGGCAACCTCCGTTACCTTGGAATACTTATACTTAAATTATCGTTAATATAGGGTTATTCTTAAACCATATGCAGTAGTTTCTTACATCGGATGTTCCCCTCTTAAAAATCCAGAAACACAATAAAGACAGCAAGTTAGTCATTACATGACAAAAATGTAGCCACTAATAAATAGTTAATGTGCTTGACATTCCTGTCATTATGTGTTAATATATACTCACAATGTATCTTGATAAATCAAAGATCACAATCAAAGGCAAAACTTACAGTAGATATCTTCTTCGCGAATCATATAGAGAAGGCAATAAAGTAAAGCATCGCACCATTGCAAATTTAACCAAAAGCAGACCTGAGGAGATAAGGGCAATAGAGATAGCGTTAAGACATAAGCATGAGCTCACTAAATTAAGTGATGCATTAAAGGCAGTAGAATATAAGCAGGGGCAGCCAGTTAGGGGGAACGGGTCAAAAAGTGGAATGGCGGGGACATGGTTCAGAGGTGGGCAGTGGCAGCGATCTTAAGGGCAGAGAGGAAGTTCAAGCGAGTGAAAGGCTATAGGGAGATACCAAAACTCATTGCTGCCTTGCAGCAGAAAAATCCCTGTGACTTGACAAAAAAGCATATCATATTTTAGAATGAGAATCATTATCGATTGAAAAGAGGTGAACATGTTTATTATTTGCCCCTCTTTTTTAAAATTTTGCTAACTGAAATTTAGTCTCATTCTTGGAGGAATTATGTGTGTGGCTTTAATTGGTGGAATGGATAGGCTTGAAAGGAATTATATAAACGAGGCTGAAAAGTTTGGAATTGACCTCAAGGTCTTTACAAAGCCCGAGTCCCGAATTGCCTCGAAAATTCAGAATGTGGATGCGATTGTAATTTTTACAAATAAGGTGTCTCATAGAGCTAAACAAGAGGTAATAGGCATAGTAAAAGCGAGAAAGATTCCTTTTTTATGTATCACTCATGTGGTTTGTGCACATTAAGGGATTGTTTAACATGCATGAAAAAGGATATTGAAAGCAGAAAAGGGGAAAGCAAAATGACAATACATGAAATTCAAGGCTTTTAAGCATTTTCTTAAAAATTGACAATATTTATTAACACGGAGGATAAAAATGAAAGTTCAAGGTTTAAGATTCAACAGTTTGAGGTTCTTTTTGATTCTTGTTTTTTCACTGATTACTTTTCACTTTACACTAATCACTGTCTCTTATGCAGCCCATCCTCTAATAACTGATGACACAGGAACACAGGGCAAAGGGAAAGTACAGATAGAGATAAACAGTGAATTTAGCAGGGATAAAGAAAAGGAGGGTGGAGTAAGAAAAAAGGAGGCGGAGGTCTTAAAATGAGTTTTATAGATATCGCATTAATGGCCTTAATCATCTCAGGAGCAGGGTATCTCCTATATCGTTCACTGTGGAAGAAAAAGGGGCATTGTCAGGGGTGCGATTCAGGGATGTGCAAGACTAAAGGTGAAAAAAAGATATTTAAGGAATAATCTGATGGAGATATTAAAAGATATTGTTGACTACGGCATCATCGGCGGTCTTTTTGTGATGAGCATAATTGCCTTTGCCATCGGGATTGAGCGGTTTTTCTTTATAAAAAGATTTAATTTGACTAATGCAACCAGGGAGGAAGACCTTGAGATAACGCTTACAAAAAGGCTTTATATCATTGCCTCTATTGGCAG
>Ga0308419_1002654_pt1 | contig 11507 bp, 7 predicted proteins | sample HotsprSampleMS50_FD_203674 | JGI IMG/M metagenome (GOLD analysis project Ga0308419, IMG submission 203674) | Hot spring phototrophic mat microbial communities from Mushroom Spring, Yellowstone National Park, Wyoming, United States - 20090730_MS50 ... | reverse complement strand
TTTGTATCACGCCGCGCGCGCAAGAAGTGAGTCGCTCTGATTGCGAAAAAGGATCGAAATCGTTGATCTACGATCAATGATCGTACAGAGTGTTTCCATTCGATGTGCAGGCAGGCGCGGTCATGCCAGTTTGCGGCAAACCGTTCAATCCGGTATAATCGTGGGGAGAAAGAAGCCCCCGTAGCTCAGTGGATAGAGCAGCGGTTTCCTAAACCGCGTGTCGTGCGTTCGAGTCGCGCCGGGGGCGCCACAGTTCAGGGCATGAGAAAGCCAGACGCGAGATCGCAGATCTCGCGTCTGGTCGTTCATGTAGTCAGGTTTGTCGTCAGAGTTCCCTGGTCTGTAGCCATGTGCGGCTATCCATCGCCGTCTATCCCTTTGGCGCCCTTGTCCATCTCGTCGTCGTGCTCCTCGCGAGGCGACACGCTCAGAATCGATGCCGCAGCGGCGCGCCAGCGGCCACAGGCTCTCCAACACCGTCGTGGCGATGAGCATCATGTTGACCGGGCAGCGGCTGGCATTCTGACATCTTGACAGGCAGACACAAGTGTGATAGATTTGAGACCAATCGGTCTCTAATGAGGCATGCATATGGGGAAAGGCACAGAAACACGCGAGCGAATCATCGCGCGGGCCGCAGAGATCTTCAACGTCGATGGCTATGCGGGGACGGCAATCAGCGACATCATGCGCGCCACTGGCCTGGAAAAGGGTGGCATCTACCGCCACTTCAGCAGCAAGGATGCACTCGCCCTGGCTGCGTTCGACTATGCCGCCGGGCAGGTGCGCCAGCGTGTCGCCGCCAGTCTGGCCGGGAGTCCGACCGCAGTGGCGACCTTGCTGGGGTTCGTGGAAGTTTTTCGCGGCTATGCCCACAACCCGCCAGTGGTCGGCGGCTGTCCCATCCTCAACACCGCCATCGAAAGTGACGACACCAATCCTGCGCTGGCCCGGCGAGCGGCGGCGGTTATCGACGAGTGGCGTAGCCTGATCCGCACCACTGTCGTTCAGGGCATCGCGCGCGGCGAGATCCGTTCCGAGATCGACGGCGATGCCCTTGCTCTCCTCATGATCGCTACATTGGAGGGTGCCGTGATGCTCGCCCGCCTGTTGCGTGATGCTGCGCCACTCGAGCAGGCTGCGAACCACCTGTGCAATCATATCGAGCAGTCCGTTCGCGCGTGCTGAGCGGCCACTTTTTTTTGGCTCAATTTGCGACCGATCGGTCTCTCGTAGGGCGCGCCATTGTGTGCGCCAGGAAGGAGTCGCTTGTGGCAACGCCATTAACCGCCCGCTCACCCTGGCACGTGCTTACCGTCACCAGCCTGGCAGTCTTCGTCGTGATGCTTGATAGTCTGGTGCTGGTGGTGGCCTTCCCGGACATCGAACGCAGCTTCCCCGCCGTCTCTGCCGCCGCGCTCTCCTGGGTGCTCAACGCCTACACGATCATCTACGGCGCGCTGTTGGCGCCTGCCGGGCGCCTTGCCGACCGAATCGGACGCCGCCGCGCCTTTCTGCTCGGTGTGACGCTGTTCACGACAGCCTCAGTCCTGTGCGGACTGGCGCCGTCACCGGCGTGGCTGGTCGTGCTGCGAATAGTGCAGGCGGCGGGTGGGGCGCTGCTCTCGCCAGCGGCGCTGGCCCTCACGCTTGCCGCCTTCCCACCGGAGCGACGGACCCTCGCGGTGGCGCTCAATGGCGCAGTTGGCGCCCTGGCAGTCGTGGCCGGGCCACCCCTTGGCGCGCTGATCGTACAGACGGTCGGCTGGTCGGGGATCTTTTTCCTCAACCTGCCAATCGGGCTGTTGGCGCTCGTGGTTGGGTGGCGTGTGCTGGCGGAATGGCGCGAGTCGACCATCGCCTGGCCTGACGGGCTGGGGGTGACCCTGCTCATCGTTGGTGTCGGTCTGCTGACTGGCGGGCTGGTGCAGAGCGAAGCCTGGGGTTGGTCATCGCCAGCGGTGCTCGCCATGCTGGCCGCCGGGGCCACGGTGCTGGGCGGCTTTTTACGTCGTGCGCGGCGGGTGGCCGTCCCGGTGCTGGATCTCGCGCTATTCGCAAGCGGTCCGTTCCGCCGGGCAAATCTGGCTAACACGTTGTTCGGCGTAGCCTTCACTGCAATGTTCTTTGGCTCGGTGTTCTTCCTGACTCGGATTTGGGGCTTCAGCCTCGTCCAGGCCGGGCTGGCGATCACTCCGGGACCACTCATGGTAGTCGTCGGGGCGCCGCTGGCGGGGCGACTCGCAAGCCGCTAGGGCCATCGGCGCCTGCTGGTCGTCGGCGGCCTGCTTTACGCCGCTGGCACCCTGGTGCTGCTCATTGGGGCTGGTCCGACGCCGCAGTTTCTTGTCCGCTGGCTGCCAGCAATGGTGCTCACCGGCCTGGGCGTCGCCTTGATCATCCCGCTGTTGAGCGGCGCGGCTGTACAGGGACTGTCCCTGGCGCAACTCGCGACAGGCAGCAGCGTGGTACAGGCACTGCGCCAGTTCGCCAGCGTGCTCGGGGTCGCGCTGACCGTGCTGTTGCTGGGCGACGGGGTGCTGACAGCCGCGTCCTTCGCGCCGATCTTCGGCATAATGCTCGTGGGTGGGTTGGCGGTGAGCGCGATCAGCGTCGGACTGCCGCAGGTGGTCGTGCCGGCTCGCGAGGAGGTCGCCGTGGCCTCCGAGCCTGTCGTGTGAGGACGGGCGTGTAACGCCCGCGACCGCGCAACATCCTGGCGGCTGAGCTAATGAAGAATTTAATCCGGTATGCGCCTCTTGCCGTCGGGCTGATGAAGATTGAGAAATAAATCCGGTATTCGCCCTTGCCGTCGGGCTGATGAAGATTGAAAAATAAATCCGGTATTCGCCCTTGCCGTCGGGCTGAAGCCCTCGGCTATGGAATGCGAAGCCCGCCTGCGCGGGCTATGGCGGATTATTTCCTCAAAGACCATAAGCCCTCGGCTATGGAATGCGAAGCCCACCTGCGCGGGCTATACCGGATTATTTATTATTCAAAGACCATCAGCCATGATCGCAGCAGGTCGGGTTTGACCAGAAGATAGCGTATCGTTCTCTCGGCTCATCTCACGAAAGGAACATGCCATGTTCGCAACACTCATCTTCGGAATGCAGGTCGTCGTGAATCTGTTGCTCTACAGCCTGGTCGCTCGCTGGTATATCCAACCGCGACTGAAGCAACTACCGCTCGTAGCGGCGCTAACGCCACTGTTGCTGTTTCAGGTGTTGCGAACAATGGGCGCCACCTTCCTCCTTCCGGGTGTCGTCGGCACTGCGTTGCCTGAAGGGTTTGCGGCTCCAGGCGCCTATGGCGACCTGCTCGCGGTGGCGCTGGCGCTTGTCAGCCTCTTCGCGTTGCAGCGGGGCTGGCGCGGCGCCCTCATCATCGTTTGGGTGTTCAGCATCATCGGTCTGCTTGACTTTCTTTCTGCCTTTACGCTGGGGATCAGTTTCAACATTGCTGCAAACTACGCGCTCGGACCGATCTGGTTCATTCCGACCTTTGCTGTGCCGGCGTTTGTGGTGGCCCAGGTATTGGTGATCATCCTGCTGGTGACGCGGGGCCACGAATACACCGTTGCACGCCGCCAGAAACCCGGCGTGCAGCCCGTGTGACCAAAGACCGATGACGAGGTATCGGGGATGGAACGATCGTCGCTTTATCGGCTTGATAGGGGAGCACTATCGATGATTGAAGCACCACATCAGTTGAACACTGTCGACTCGGAATAGCACTACGCCCCCGGCGACATTAAAGGCGCGGTTGACGGCCATGCTCGCAACCCTGACCAGCTATGGAAAACCGCTGGATACCGTATCACACGTTCCTGTCTTACTACTCCTCATCATCTTCTTCTGGCGCATCCATCCCCAGGACGTACTCCCCAACGAGCTTCGCAAGATGGATCGGAAGCGGAAGAACGACTGCTTCCGGGTAGTGGGATAGCGATCGGCGCAGCTCATGAACGTAGGCCGCCCATTCACCCGGTGGATCGCCGGGTTGAAGCGCGGCAGTTGTTATCTCGATGATCGCGGGATTCCACGCCAGTTCGTCGAGATCACCACCGCGTCGCGCTCTCTTAAATTGGGGCGGCTTGCTCTGAACGCTGGCAAACACACGCTCCCCAACAGTAAACAATCCACTTGCGAATCCCGTCTCGTTTTCATGGAACGCATACCATTCGGGCGTTTCAGAGAGTTGGCTGTCTCGGATGCGAATAATTCGAAGTTTGCTCAATTCGGTGATCGGAATTGGCGTTTCACTTCCGAACGCAATGGCATCTTGCGTGATCTGCGTATTGCTGAGCCATGACCACGCCTGTCGCGCATTCTGAGCATGAATGAGCAGGAGAACGTCGCCCGCTGCACCAAACTCGCGTCGAATGGTTTGTTGAATAAAACCTGTCGCATCATTGGGCCTCTTGAATGCTTTCAGGCTTCCGTTCACCGCTGCATTCGACAGTGCCAGAAGCGCCTGTGGATAGAGCATCCACGTTTCCAAACCGGGGGCGAAAACTTTGACTTGATGCGTCACAGAATCAACGAAAACGAAGACCGGCAGCGCTTGCCCGGTTCGCCCTGGAGCGCTGTCCTGACGTTGATTCACCATCCAGAAACCGACCAGCGCCAACCGCTGTACCCCAAGGTGGTTGGTATCCGGGAGATTGATGATAACCCCTAACTGACGAAGCATGTCCAAAACGCACTTTTTCGCTCGCTCATCAAGATTCGCGTCGCCAACGTCCAGGAATTGAGTCAGGCGGTTGACCTGTGCGAACCCTGCGCGAATGGCATGTTTTGGGTCGTCGTCTCCTTGAAAATGACTCTTGCCCTGAAGCTCAACAAATGCTGCGACCGGTCCCGCCTCCTTCTTGACCCGAGCTTTGATCTTCTCAATGCGCGCGCGAATCGCTTTTTGAAGACGCTCACGCCATGAACCGCCAGCGTTTGGAAGATCGAGCGGCATTCCCAGGTCGCCCAATGCTTCGACGCGAAGGTTCAGGCGCAACTCCGGCATAGCGATCTGGATCGGGAAGGCATCGCCAATGGTCATGCCAAGGAGTTGTTCGAGTGCGTGAACCAGCGCTTTGCGCGCATCAGCGGTCTGAACATAGAGTTCAACTGACAACTCCTGCTTGCCGATAGCGTTGGCAATCATCGCTCGATAGCGCTTATCTTGCGATAGTGTTTCCTGGTTGTTCAGAGGACGATGCGATATCCTGAATGCGCGTGTCGGATAGCACTTTGGGAGTGGTTGCGCCAGTGTAACAAGCGATTCTAGATGATCCGCAATTTGTTCGGTCAGTTCTCGGCGTTTTTCGGGCATCACTCCAGGGAGAACCTCATGATCCGGTCGTATGCCGTTTCGATAGACGATAGCAGCGTGCTGGTCGCCACTCAGATTGAGGGCAGCGACGGGATCGGCGCATATCTTTTCTGGATCGGGAAATAAACGCTGAGGAGAGACAAGATTGTTGAGAAGCGGCGTCAGGTTGCTGCCCCATACGTACCGTCCGTCGGCGTTGCCATCTTCAGAGCGCATCCACCGCATAGGTGCCGCCTGGAAACTGTTTGACAGCGGCGCACCCTCAAGCCAGGACGTCTGGGTGATGAGGAAGACGCTCGTCTCTGCTCCAGAAGGCATGTATGTGATTGGGGCGCTGACCCACCGGCGCAATCCAAGATCGCAATGGATGACCGGAAACGCCTGGAACGGCACGGTCTGCACCGTAAGGGTTATCAGGACGGAAAAGTACCACGTCCGACCGCGTCGTTTCTTAAGCTGCATCGGCGGCCACGAGACAAGTTCCGCGCCTTGCCTGCCCGGACTCAGCGGTGCGCGTCGAAACTGGAGCCGATCAGTGGCGAGTTGGAAGGAAACCTTCGACTGACTGAGGCAGGCAGCCAGCATATCAGGGATCAGCGCAAAACTTTCGCGGTTCTTTGGTTTCGCCGTCCCATTGCTTGCAATCTCCCAAGCGGCAACATCGAACGTCTCCTCTTTCCATTGCAAATCGTCCGGGCGCAGCGACTCAAGCGTTCGGCGACGAGCATTTGGATCGCCCTGGGCATACTCGGCGCGAACCCACTCAACCACAATGCGGTAAATGACACGCGGATCGATAGGCTGACGCGCCATCAACCAGTGACGTTCCCCTTGTTTATCGGCATCAGGCGCAATCGAGATAAGATCGGGGACCAGAGCGCGCAACGCCTTGTTCAATGTACCGATCTTGAGCCGTGACTCGTTGGGAGAACGTCGGCTCTGATGTGATTGAAGCGCATGGAGCTTCCCCTTCCACGGTTCAGGGAAAGCCAGCGTCTGCATCGTGATACAGAGCGATTGTTGATCATTCCGAAGGCGAAAGACCAGCGGCTGAATGGCATCATACTCTTTTGGCATGGGCAAGACCTCTCATCGTTTCAAGCGCTTTGAAGAAGGGACCATACAATGTTTGCACAAGCAGACGATCCGATTCTGAAACTGATCGATCATCCGGAGAAAAGTAGGGGTGCAAAACCTCGCGCATCCCGACCAGCAGACTGCTTTCCGGCGTGTCGGGTTCGTCCGCATGCCCGGCAGTTCGGGGCGCGAAGGCGGCATCGCAGAAGAAGACACGCGCGGGACGTCCACCGCGAACAAGTCGTCCGATCACTTGCCAGATCGTCACCAGCTGAGTCCATATGAGCTCCTTGCGCACCTCACGCGGCAGCGTACTGTATTGCATTGACATCCGCAGGCAGGTTCGCCATCGCCGATACGCCATCCAACGAAATGTTTCGGCCATCTGGAGCAGCGACAGTTGCTCGTTTCCGCACTGCCGAACGTACCATTCCCGGTTTGCGGCGTGATCGATGGCCCAGCGGTTGATGGCATGGATGGCAGAAGCAATATCATCCGGGCGAGGGTGAGGGCGCACCAGAAAGTAGACGGCGCCAATCGCAGCCTCATCGCGCTCATTCAGAATGTTGTGACCACGCTCAATAGCAAGTAGCGGCGCAACCAGAATCCATGCATCGCTGACGCCGAATTGAGCGACGAGACCGCGCTGCAGCGCCGAACTGTTCGACCACTGGCTCTCGAATTCATCGTCATCGGGAACGAGATGGATAACCTGACCTTTCCAGTCAGGACGTTGAGTGCGCATATAATCCGCTGCATGCAACGCCTCGTCGTAACTTCCGACAAGCAACAACGCCCTTTGTCGACCGGGAGGGAGGGTGTTTCGTGTTCGTTCAAGTAAACTGGTTCCGCCCGAATCGGGTTTTTTGACCAGTTCACAGAGGAGCGACTTGAGCGCTTTCATGCGTTGTTCGCCGGGCATGCCGGAAACCTTGATCGGGCGATACTCGTTCTGCGGGTCATACATCGGCAAGAACTCGAAGACGCTTTGCTCAATCGCTTCCACCTCGTGCTCCGGCGTGCGCAAGATGCCGTTGACTCGAGCCTGAACATGGAACCTGTCTGAACCAATTGCCCAACTGCTCCCGGAGAGGAGCAGCGTATGCGGACCGGCATAGCCATCGGCAGTGAACAGATACGGCAAATGGAGCATCAGCCAGCGTCCCACGCCCATGCACCGAAAGAAGCGCAGATTGCCTGGAGCGTCCGGATCGTCTGCTGAACGCACATACTGAAACGCCAGCACATTCCCCATGGGCGCGGCAGGAATGACGGCGCCGTAATCGTCGGGCGGGCGATGGAAAAGGAGCGAACTGCCCCCTTCGAGCTGTAATTGCGCCTCGACCTGCTTCCAGGAACGGAAGATCATATCAAGGCGGTTTTGCAGAATGGTGACCAGCAGCGCGAACTCCAGGCGCGCGATCAGGTTTGCGCGTTCAGCGTCGGTGATGCTCTCAATCCTTGGGTGATGCGCATCGATCCACTTCCCAATCCTGGCGCGCAAGCGGTCGTAGTTCGGTTGACCGATTCCTTGATACGCCAGTTCAACGAGCGGATGATCGCGCCGCTCGCCGAGCGGATCGTCGAGGAAGGCTTCAACAATGCCCATGAAATGATGATAGACTGGATCGTTCTGATATTCCTTTTTCTTGCCGACGATCTCTTGGGCAATCCGCTCGAAGAGCAGCCAGTCGGTGAAGTAGTCGCTGCTATCAATCCATTTCTGGAGCGCGGGTTCGCACAGCAGCAACGTATAGATTCGATTCGTCGCCATCTGTACGGTTTCATGAGCCTGAACCCAGCGAGCCACCTCTTCTTCACGCAGTTGACCGCGTCCTGCGGTGTTCAATTCTGGAACGACTCGTTCCCAAAGCCGTCCCAGCCAGGAGTCTTCGCCCTGACCAACGAGAGTCTGATTTGGGCTGAAGATGGCATCAAACTGAACCTGAACGCGATCAGCTTCATCAATGATGACCAGATCGCTCCGTCGCGCTGCCAATTCGGCGAAGCGGATGCGTTCGATGTTAATCTGCGGCGCGACCGATGGATAGATGAACCCTGCTGGCGTGGTCACCCAGATCAGCGCGTCCACCAGATCGCGCTGCGCCCGATGCGATGGACACGCTCCGTACAGCGGGCATGTACGAGACGTCTCGTCTTCCGCATGCAAGAAGAGTTTCTGACAGGGATAGTGCATCGGGTCGAGCGGCTCTGGTTGGTCGCGGAGGGCATCGAGGGGGCATACTGTACTGAGCCAGGCAAAGCCGTGATGATCATGAGCGAGAAGATCGAACGGGCGCTCAACGGCAAGAACCCGGTGGAGCCGTCTGAGATGGCGCTCTCGGTTCGAACTCCCCAGAATCGGCGCTGCCGGAAGTCCGAGGCGCACAAAACGGTCGGCGCGCTCAAGGGCGCTGATCACATCGCCGACAATGATCGTCGTGCGTCGTCCGGCGCGCGCCATCCAGACCGCCAGCACATCCATGAGCGTTGATTTGCCGGAACTGACCATGCCAATCAGATGAAAGAGACCGTCAATGGTCAACGAGCGAGAAGGGTTCAGTTTCCCATCGGCATTGTCAACAATCTCTAACCGAACGCGCCTCATCCGTTGTTCCCATTGTTGAGGTTTGAGACCCCGGACAGCAGTCTCACAATCCATACAGCGCGCAGTTTCGATAAGCGCATCCCAATCGACCGTTATCGGTTCGCGTTGAACCGGCGTCAGGGGATGGGACTCAGGGGGCGGGGGTAGGGGAACTTCAGACAGGTCAACATCGCGCCAAAATCTTCCATCCCAATACGAGAGGCGCTCTGCCTTTGCAGGATGGAGCCGCTGCTGGCGGTAGGGAGGAGATTGTCGCAAGGCAGCGGCATAGGTGTCCTGACGATTGGCAGCGACGGTCGGATGACGCTCCTGACAGGCATTGCCATCCGCGTCAACATCGTATCCGCGCAGGTGATCGGGGAGAGTCTGGTAGCGCTCAAGCGCTCGCCGCCATTGAAACGGACTGCGGAAGGCAGGGAGCAGATGGCGTGCGATGGCCAGCATTCGCCGTTTATCATCATCGTGCGGGAGCGTTCCTGGAAATGGGTACCCAATCAGAAGCGCCCAGAGCGCATGAATTGGCGTCTCAGGCGCCAGTCGTCGCATCAGGTGCAATCCAAGCTCAATCGCGCAGAACTCATAGGGGGTCAGCGCGGCGCCCTGTGGCCAATGGGCGCGAAGTTGTTTGATGAGTTCTTTCGCCCAAGCGCGATGGTCACGCATGCACGATTCCTTTCATTGCTTCAGTTTCTGTTTGGCGCGTTGCAGTACGTCATATTCAAAGCAGGCTTCGATGTGATTCGAAAGGACATGACAATAAATTTTGAACGCCCGCACATAATCGGACCTTTGTTGTCGGCGAGCATCTGGAAAGACAAAGAAGGCGCGGTTCCATGGCGGATCGAGCGGGAACCTTTTCGTGCGATTAACATGACGCGCAAGTAGAAAGGGGTTGCGCCAATCCTTGACGTCAATCGCCCAAACCTCCTCGTCAGGGAAGGTAACGCGCATGTCATACTTGTCGAACTCGGGCCAGAGCTCAACCTCTACGCCTAAACGCTCAAATTGTTCCGCCAGGCGCAGTTCGGCACGTCCCGGCGCGGCAATGTATCGACGCAGATCGCGGCGAAGCCAGACAACGTCATCACGAACGGAGAAACGATCGCGAGGTTTCATATTTCCTGAAGCGCGACAGAGATCATCTTCGCATACCCACTGGTCATAGCGAGTGCGCAGTAACAGATTGCCGCACCCTGCACAGGTTTCGAGGAATCCATTTCGCGCCGCCGAGAGCGGCGCTGGCTCATAGGCGGCACGTACCTGATTGATGAGCAACTCAAGGGACGAATCGGCGAGCATCATCTGATACGTCAAGCCATCCATGACCGGTCTCTTGATCAGCAAGCGTCGAAAGGCGACATAGGTCTGCGGATCGTTTGCAGACCTGCACGTGTTGAGGACGTCCGATAACAGTCGTTCCTCGCTCAGGTCTGCTTCAATATCTTTGCCACTGCGCGTCCATGCCTCGCAGGTTGCGGTTGGAATCTGACCGTCGAGGAGGCATTCGGCGTTATCGATGCTTCCATCGGGCAAATCCAACCCCCAGTCTGCGAGCGGCTTCCGGCACCAGTCGAGCAATTCCATCAGGCTTTGGGGCGGTTGGCGTCCCCGCTGTAGACAAGCAAGGGCCAGGCGGTTCAATCCGCGCTGTAATGGCGGCGGATAAGGGGGTTCCAGAAATCCTTCGGATTGCGCCTGTTCCGATAGTTTGATCAAACCGCTTGCAATCAGGTGCAATGTCACCTCGTCCGGTCGAAGATTGAAAGATGTTTCGTTATGAGAAAGGTCTGACCTCTGTCCTGATCCTGTCGCATCCATACATAAGACCTCCTTCGCAACAGCAATCAACCAGCATCATACCGCACACTTGTGACAGCGAGCGTCACAATTGGCGATCTGGATCGTCTCGTGATAACGAGGTGATGTCTCCAGAGTATTACGAGCCATTCAGCCGTGGATTTGACAGAAATCGTCTCTCATCCTACCCTATGGATCGTTTGATTGCACTGCACATCCAGTATGGCTTCGACCCAAAACTCGTTCACAGCGCGTGTGCTGGAAGGCGCTGCTGCGCTCGCATCCACAGCCTGGCCCGTGATGGCGCGGCTTTTGCCTGAGCGCCTGGAGTTTGATGATACTCAGTCTATCTGGCATGCCGGGACGCCGGAGTATCAGTCGCGCGCGCCGCTCTCAGGTTCCATCACTGCCGATCTGGCGATCATCGGCGGCGGGTTCACCGGTGTCAGCACGGCGTACCATGTCGCGCAACGCTTTCCGCATCGGCGCATTGTCCTGCTCGAAGCGACATCGCTGGCGAATGGCACCAGTGGACGGAACGGCGGTCTGGCGCTGAACTGGATCAACGGGATCGACACGAGCGATCCCGACCTGACCCGCAAGGTTTATGGGTTGACGAGCGCCGGGTTGCGTGCGATCCGCACCCTGATCGAGCATCATCGCCTCACGGTCGATCATCGTTTCGATGGCACATTGA
>Ga0308419_1002648_pt1 | contig 11529 bp, 9 predicted proteins | sample HotsprSampleMS50_FD_203674 | JGI IMG/M metagenome (GOLD analysis project Ga0308419, IMG submission 203674) | Hot spring phototrophic mat microbial communities from Mushroom Spring, Yellowstone National Park, Wyoming, United States - 20090730_MS50 ... | reverse complement strand
GCCGCGGGCGCAGAGTTGCAGGATGCCCGCCGGGCCGACCTGTTTTTCCAGGTGCAGGATGCGGCGCAGGCCCTCGCCGTAGGGGCCGTTCCGCTGAAGCATCCGGGCCGCCTGGTCTACCGCTCCCAGCGCCAGGAGGGTCCGGTACGCTACCCATTCGGCGAAGCCCTCCCGAAGGAGAGGGTCTTCCAGCAGGGGACAGTTTTCTCCCTGCCAGGCGTGGGCCCACTCGTGAGCGACGGTCTGGATGAAGAGGACGCGGGGCAGGCCGGAGAGGACGGCCATCACCCGGCGGCGTCCCTTGCGCAGGAACAGTCCCACCACCCGGTCCGGGTCCTCTATGGGCTGGGTGGGGGATTCGGCTACCAGCCGCCGCAGATGCCCCACGTCTACCAGTGTGAAATCGGTCCCTATCCGCAGGCCCAGCCCCAACTGCCCGGTGACGAAGGCGGTGGTTTGGGCGAAGAGTTCCCGCGCGATCTGGGGGTCGGTGATGGCGGTTTGGGCGCATACCGGGCAGATACGTCGGCCGTCGGGGAGGGGGGTGGAATTCGGCCCCATGGGCATCCCACAGACATCGCAGCGGGGGGCGGTCCGATGGCAATGGGTGCAGAGAACCAGTGGGGGCTCTTTTCCCCCCTCGGGCGGGTACACCCACCCCCGGCCCCGCAGACGGCGGCCGCAGAGATGGCAGTATTTGGGGTGACCCAACCGCTTCATCAGCCTTTCGCGTCTTTCGCGCCTTTCGCGTCTTTCGCGCCTTTCGCGTCTTTCGTGCCTTTCGCGCCCTTCGCGCCCTTCGTGCCCTTCGTGCCCTTCGTGTCCTTCGTGCCTTTCGCGCCCTTCGCGCCCTTCGTGCCCTTCGTGCCCTTCGTGTCCTTCGTGGATCACCTTCGTGGATCACCTTCACGGCCGTAGCCAGGCGCCGTCCCCGAAGAGGATGTAGGTTTCTCCGGTATCGGTGCGCAGGATGGTGCCCCGGTCAAAGTCCTGGACGGTGCCGTGAAATCCCCGTTCGTAGTCGGTGGCCCAGCCCAATCCCTGCCGTACGGCCGGGTAGGTGCACCAGATTTTGCCGAATCCCCGGCGGGGGGTGGGCGGGGACTGGGCCGGGGTGTTGGCGTCCAGGCAGGAATACTCCGGGTCCCCCTCGTTCCAGATGTCCCGATACAGGGCCCAGGACCCGTTGTTGTAGATGACGGCGATGCGGTCGTTGTCCTCCCGCCAGAACATCCGTCCCCGCTCAAAATGCTCCTGGGCCATCCAGGAGGAGTGGGCCTGGTTCACGGCGCATCCCAGCCGGTCCGGATACCGCTGCCACAGGGCGGCGAAGGGGCCACCCACAGTGGGGCAGGCGGGTGTGGGCGTGAAGGTAGGGGATGGGATGGGCGTGGCGGTGGGGGTACGGGTGGGCACAGGAGTAGCCGTTGGCGAGGCGGTGGGCGTGGGGGTCCGGGTGGGAGTGGAGGTAGATGTAGGGGTGGGACTGGCTCGTAGAGAGAATGCGCCGGGTTGGACCAGGTTACTCATCGTGAGGACCAGACAACAGAGGCCAGCCAGGAGCACGGCGCCCGCCCCTACTCCAAGCCAGAGCCAGGGGAAAGGGCGGGTAGGGGCAGCGGTCGCGGGAACGGTCTCCGGTATGGGGGAAGAGGGAGGGCGCGGGGGCGTCACGGTGGCTGGGGAGATACCTCCCCGCAGCGCGGCGCGCATTTCGGCCACGCTCTGGAAACGGGCATCGGGTTGCAGCGCCAGTGCGCGCAAGATAGCGGCCTCGGTAGACGGGCTGACCTGGGGCGAGATTCGGCAGGGGGGCTGGAGGGCGGCGGGGTTCACGATGCGGTCGGTGGCAGATGGAGGAGCCTGCCCGGTCAGCGCATGGTAGAGGGTCGCGCCCAGGCTGTAGAGGTCAGACCGGGGGTCCGTGTGGCCTGCCACCCCGTACTGCTCCGGCGGCGCGTATTCCGGCGTCCCCATCGCCCGGATGACCGTTTGAGTGCGCGGGTCCCGGGGGTCCCAGAGTTTCACCAGCCCGAAGTCCACCAGCACCGGACGCCCATCGGAGCGGATGATGATGTTCTGGGGCTTGATGTCCCGGTGGATCACGCCGCGAGCGTGGCAGTAGGCCAGTGCGTCCAGCAACTGGCCGGCCCAGTCCAGCACTTGAGCCTCCGGCAGGGGCCCATAGGTGGCGATCAGGTCAGCCAGGCTGTGCCCCTCCACGAACTCCATCACCAGGTAGGCATTGCCCCCTTCCTCAAAGAAATCGCTGACGCGCACCAGATTGGGATGGCTCAACTGGGCCAGAATCGTGGCCTCCTGATGGAACTGGCGGCGGAGGGCATCCAGCATCTGGGGGGCCAGCCCGGGCTGGGGGGTCATCTCTTTGATGGCTACGGGGACGTTGAGGCGATTGTCCCAGGCCCGATAGACGGCGCCCATTCCACCCTGCCCCAGCGGGGCCATAATCCGATAACGGTTCTGGAGGACCTGTCCTGAGGATAGCATAACCCCTCCTTTTTTAACCGCAGGCGCCGGTGCTGTGTGCAAGAGGTACATGCAAAGATTACTTCAAAAACGGGGGTTTGTCAAGAATCGGACTTGCCCCTTTCCCCGTCTGCGGTATACTGGGGCGAGTGGTGAGAGAGGTATGAACACGGTTCGGTTAGCGAAACTGGCGATACGTAAACACGCCCCGCCGCAGGGGGTCACGGTTCAGGTCCTCCGCCTGGCCTGGCCTGTCGTCGTGGAGCAGATGCTGGGGACGGCGGTGGGTCTGGTCAACACCTACATTGTCGGACATCTGGGCGCAGCGGCGCTGGCGGCCGTCGGCCTGAGTTCCCAACTGGTCACCCTGCTGACGGCGCTGTTCAGCGCAGCCGGGGTGGGCGGGACGGTGCTGGTCGCCCGCTCTATCGGCGCCGGGGAGCAGCGGGAGGCGGAAATCTTTGCCGGGCAGTCCCTGCTCCTGGCCCTGGCGATGGGGACGGTGATGGCGATCCCCTGTCTCTTCTGGGGTGGGGGGATGCTGAGGGCGCTGGGCGGCGCGCCGGACGTCGTCGCGCCGGGTCGCCTTTACCTGCTGGCGGTGGGGACGACGATGCCGCTGATGGCCCTGCTCTTCGTGGGCAACGCGGCCATTCGGGGGGCCGGGGATACCCGTACCCCGATGGTCGTTATGGCGGTGGTCAACGTGGTCAACGCGGTCCTCTCCTGGGGCCTGGTCTACGGCGTCGGCCCGCTGCCGGCCCTGGGGGTCCTGGGGGCCGGCATCGGCGCGGCGGTGGGGTCGGCCGTCGGCGGGGTGCTGGTGGCGCGGGCCCTCCTGCGGGGACGGGCCGCTGGCGGACTGCGGGTCTCCCGGGCCGGGCTGCGGCTGGATACAGAGCGCGCCTGGCGGCTGCTGCGCATCGGGCTCCCCAGCGGGGCCGAGCAGGGACTGATGCGGCTGGCGCAGGTGGTGATAGCCTCCGTGGTCACCGGCCTGGGCACCGCTGCCTACGCCGGTCACCAATTGGGCATCCAACTCCTCTCGGTGGCCTTCACCCCGGGATTTGCTTTCTCCGTCGCGGTGACGACTCTGGTGGGGCAAGAACTGGGGCGCCAGTCCCCCCAGCGGGCGGCGGCCTGTACGATGACTGCATCGTGGCTGGCGCTGGCGGTGATGTGCAGCGGAGGGGTGGCTGCCTTTTTCCTGGCGGAGCCGCTGGTTCGCTTCTTCACCTCCGACCCCGGCGTGATTGCCCAGGGGGCCATAGCGGTTCGGGGATGTGCCTTCATTCAGCCCTCGCTGGCCTGGTACTTCGTCCTCTCCGGGGCGCTACGCGGCGCCGGAGACACCGGCTACGTCCTTCTGGCTCAGGCACTGCCCATCTGGCTGGTCCGCCTGCCTCTTTCCTGGCTCCTGGGCATCACCGCGGGCCTGGCTCTCCCCGGCATCTGGGCGGCGATGATCCTGGATATGAGCGTCCGGGCCCTGATGCTGGGGCTGCGCTTCCGCAACGGTGCCTGGCAGCGCATCCGCGTGTAAGATTTTACCACGAAGGCACAAAGACACGAGGGAAAATATATAAATTTAAAGGCTTTGTGTCTTCGTGTCTTTGTGGTTTTTGAAAAGGAGAATGATGCGCGTTGAACAGATAGAAATCCGCTACGTTCGCCTGCCCCTGAAGCGGCATTTTGAGACCAGTTTCCGCCGCACCCGGGAGCGCCACACCATCCTGGTCACCGTCTGGGCCGACGGGGTGGAAGGGTGGGGGGAGTCCCCCGTAGAAGACGGCCCCTGGTTTTCCGGCGAAACGGTGGAAACAGCCTGGCATGTCCTGCGGGATTTCCTGGTTCCCATGATGCTGGGCCAGGAGGTAGAGCGCGCGGCCGATGCCTTTGCCCGGATGGGGCGCGTGCGCGGCCACCCCATGGCCAAGACCGGCCTGGAGGAGGCGCTATGGGATGCCGAGGCCCGACAGAAGGGAGTCCCTCTGGCGTGGCTCCTGGGGGGCGTGCGGGACCGGATTGAGAGCGGCGTCAGCGTGGGTATTCAGGACAGTCTCTCCGAACTTCTGGAGCAGGTGGAGGGGTACCTGGCTCAGGGCTACCGGCGGGTCAAGGTGAAAATCAAGCCGGGGTGGGATGTGGATGTGGTGCGGGAACTGCGGCGCCGCTGGCCGACGGTGCCGCTGATGGTGGACGCCAATTCCGCCTACACCCTCGCCGACACCGACCATCTGGCCGCGCTGGACGAGTGGGGCTTGCTGATGATAGAACAGCCCCTGGCTTACGACGACCTCTACGAACACAGCCTGCTCCAGCGGCGGTTGCAGACGCCCATCTGCCTGGATGAGTCCATCACTACCCCGGCCCACGCGCGGGCCGCGCTGGAACTGGGAAGTTGCCGCATCATCAACATCAAGCCGGGTCGGGTGGGTGGTCTGGCCCAGGCCCGCCGCATCCACGACCTCTGCCAGGAGCGGGGCGTGCCTGTCTGGTGTGGCGGCCTGCTGGAGACGGGCGTCGGGCGGGCGCACAACGTCGCCATCGCCAGCCTGCCCAACTACACCCTCCCCGGCGATGTCTCCGCCAGCGACCGCTACTATGAGCGGGATGTGGTCGTTCCCCCCTTCCGCCTCAACTCCGATGGCACCATAGACGTCCCCCGGGGACCGGGCATCGGCGTGGAGATAGACCGGGATTTCCTGGAGACGGTCACCGTCCGGCGGGAGAGGTTCTCTCTATAACGAAGCGTCACCCAACTGCAACACTCCTGCCACATACCCGGATTGACGGATTTGCCATTTGTGCTATACTTGTGGCAACGGAGGACAGGGATGAACCGGCCGGTGCTGGTGCTGAACGGCAACTACGAACCCCTGCATGTCTGCACGACGAAGCGAGCCATGGGATTGATTCTTTCCGGGAAGGCCGTGGTGGTGGAGAACGGTCGCGGCTTCATCCGCACCGTCTCCACTGTCTATGAGCGGCCGTCGGTGATTCGCCTGGTCTTCGTCGTGCGCCGGCCCGCGCCGCGCGTCCGGCTGACCAAGCGGGAAATCCTGCGGCGGGATGAGTATCGCTGCCAGTATTGCGGCCGCGAGACTGCCAATCTGACGGTAGACCATGTTATCCCACGTCACCGGGGGGGCGAGCACTGCTGGGAGAACCTGGTGGCTGCCTGCCCCCAGTGCAACCGGCGCAAGGGGAGCCGTACATTGGAAGAGGCCCGCATGACCCTCCTGCGGCCCCCCTTTGAACCCCGCCCCACCGCCCGGTACCTCTTCAGCAACTATCTGCGGGAAAATCAGGAGTGGGCCAAGTACATTGACGGGTGGTGACCCCCTCCGTCTCGGCGTTCTGGGCGGCACGTTTGACCCTCCGCACTATGGCCATCTGGCCCTGGCGGAGACGGCGCGCGTCCAGTTGGGATTGGCCCGGGTGCTCTTCGTCCCCGCTGGTGATCCGCCCCATAAACCCGGCTATCCCCTCAGCCCGGCGGTCCACCGGGCGGCCATGGTGAAGGCCGCCATCGCCGACAACCCCGCCTTCGTCCTCTCCCGGGTTGACCTGGACCGGCCCGGCCCACATTACACGGTGGAAACGCTGGCCCTGCTGAACGGGATGTTTGGAGGGGCCGAGTTTTACTTTTTGATGGGAAGCGACAGCCTGGCAGAATTTCCAACCTGGCGCGACCCGGCGGGGATTATCCGCCAGGCCATTCTGGCGGTGATGGAACGGCCCGGTTGGACCGCCGACCTAAAGAGCCTGGAGCGGGAGGTCCCCGGTATCCGGGAACGGCTGGTCTGGCTGGATGCGCCCCGCCTGGACCTTTCTGCTACCGACCTGCGGCGGCGGGTGCGGGAAGGGTTGCCGGTCCGCTACCTGGTGCCTCCGGCGGTGGAAGCATATATCCGGGAACACCGGCTCTATCTGCTGTTCTCCAGGGATGCTGGATAGTGAAAAATCATTTTTATGCATTTGTTTGCTGCCTGGCGAGACCAAGAAGTCATAAGGGTATCCTGCTATGCCCGGGAAAATTCTGATTGTAGAAGATGACCTGGAGAGCCTGAAACTGATCGGGCTGACCCTCCAGAGTCGGGGATATCAGATTGTCGCTGCGCAGAGCGGGCTCCAGGCACTGAACAAGGCAGTCAGTGAGTCCCCCGACCTGGTGCTCCTGGATGTGATGATGCCCGGCATGGACGGCTATGAGGTGGCCCGGCGGCTGCGGGCCGATGAGCGCACGGCTGCTATCCCTATCATCATGCTCACTGCTCGCGGGCAGGTGACCGATAAAGTGGCCGGTTTTGAGGCCGGTGCCGATGAATACCTGGTCAAACCCGTCCATCCGGCGGAACTGGTCACCCGGATAGAGGCCTTGCTGGCCCGCTCTACCCGTCTGGGGCCGCCCGTGCGCGCCCCGCGCGGTAAGAGTATTGGCTTTCTGGGGTGCAAGGGCGGTGTGGGGACCAGCACGCTGGTGATCAATCTCTCCGTTGCACTGATCCGGGGGCCGGCCTCCGGAAAGCGAGTCGTATTGCTGGATGTTCATACGGGTTCATCTTCTCTTGCCCTGCAAATGGGGTTGCGTCCCCAGCAGGGCCTTCAGGTCCTGGCCGGGCGGGACCCCCAGGCGCTGACCGCTGACGCCATTCTGACCCACGTAGACCGTCACGTAACCGGTGTGCTGGTTCTGGGGGGATTGCCGGATCCCCGGGGAACCGTCCAGTCCTTCACCCCCGCCCACGCTGAGGCAATTGTCCGCTCTCTGGCAGATGCGGTAGACTACGTGCTGGTGGATATGGGGACCGGACTGGACGCGACTAACCAGGCTCTTTTGCGCATCCTGGATTACGTGATGATTGTGGTAGAGCCCCATCGGGTCAGCCTTTTATTGACTCAGGCGTTGCTGACCGCGCTGGATGCTCTGGAGGTCGGTCGGCATCGCCAGGGGGTTGTTCTGGTCAACCGGGCACCCGCTTCCACTACCCCGAGTAAGGACACAGTGGAGGAGTTCCTCCAGCGGGAGATCGTCGTGGTCATTCCACCGGCGCCCGAACTGGCCTTCCAGTCCGCAGAGCAGGGGACCCCGATGGTGATCATGCAGCCGGAGAGTCTGGTGTCCATTCAGTTTCATCATCTGGCCCAACACATCGCTTCCCGATAACGATGGCCCTGTTGCCCCACTTCACCCATCCCTGGGACGTCTCACCCGCCGAGGCCCGCGCCCTCCAGGACCGCCTGCGGGCCCAGGTGCAGGTTGTTCCCCTGGCATCGCCTCCTCGCTTCGTGGCGGGAGTGGACGTCAGCATTCAGGACGAAGTCGCCCGGGCGGCGGTGGTGCTCCTCTCCTTCCCCGACCTCTCCCCGGTGGAAGCGTCTACGGCCCAGGTGCCGGTCTCGTTCCCCTACATCCCCGGCCTGCTGGCCTTCCGGGAGGGGCCGGCGGTGCTGGCGGCGCTGGAGCGGCTGAAGGGCCAGCCCGACGTCCTCATCTTTGACGCGCAGGGGCTGGCCCACCCGCGCCGGATGGGCCTGGCGACTCACCTGGGCATCCTGCTGGACTGGCCCAGCATTGGCTGCGCCAAGTCTCGCCTCTGGGGAGAGCACGAGGAGCCCCCGCCCCAGCGGGGCAGTTGGGTGCCGCTCTGGGACGGCGATGAGGTCATCGGCGCCGTTCTCCGCACCCAGATAGGCGTGCAGCCGGTCTACGTCTCCATTGGCCATCGGGTGGACCTGGAGACAGCGGTGGAATTGGTGCTGGCCTGCGCGCCGGGGTTCCGGCTGCCGGAACCCATTCGTTGGGCTCACCGGGTGGCGGGCGGGGAAACGTTGCCCGCTGCCCGCCAGCAGACGTTGTTTTAACGGGAAACATGCTCCAGGCCCGACAGGTAAGAAGCGCACTGAAAGGACTGGGCATCCTGCTGCTGACGGTGGCAGCCGCCCTCGGCGGGGGCTACCTCCTGGCCGAATTTGGTCCCCTCCTGGCGGCCGCGGGCCTGGTCGCCCTGGTGCTGGCCCTGTGGATGCTGCAGAACATAGAAATTGCTTACTGGGCCGTCATCGGCGTCGTCTGCCTGCTCCCCTTTGCTTCTTTCCCCTTTGACATCGGTTTCCGTCCCACTTTCCTGGACGCGGCGCTGGGGATGCTCTTCGTTGTCTGGGCGCTCCGCTGGATGACGGATAGCGAACGCTCCTTCACCGCGACCGGGCTGGGTGGGCCGGTGCTGCTGTTCCTGCTGCTGGCGCTGACGGCCTTCGTCCTCGGCCTGGGCCATGCTCCGTTAACATCCTACGTCATTCGCCACTTTGCCGAGATTCTCCTCAGCATTTTGCTTTTCTTCCTGGTGGTGAACACCGTGCAGGATACAGGGCGGCTGGAGCGATTGGTGCGGGCCCTCATCCTCTGCGCCTTCGCCGAGGCGGCCCTGGGCATCCTCCTCTACGCCATCCCGGACGACTGGGCCATCCGCGCGCTCTCGGCACTGCGGGTCCTGGGCTACCCCTCGGGGCCCGGCGTCCTGCGGTACATCCAGGACGACCCGACCCTGCCCCAGCGGGCCACCGCCACCTCGGTGGACCCCAACATTCTGGGCAGTCTGATGAACCTCTCCCTGGCCCTGGCCGTGCCCCAACTGTTTGCCCGTCGCCCCCTGATCCGGCGGCGCTACCTGGTGCCCATCCTGGTCACTCTGGCCCTCTGTCTGGGGCTGACCATCTCCCGGGGCTCCATGGCGGGTGCCGGACTGGCTCTGATGGTTGTGGCGACCCTCCGCTACCGGAAATTGTGGTGGCTGCTGCTGGCGGCCGGGGTTCTCCTCCTGCTCCTTCCCCAGACTCAGACGCTCGTGGCACACTTCGTCGCCGGCCTGCGGGGGGAGGACCTGGCGACGCAGATGCGTTTCGGGGAATACAAAGATGCCATCACCCTGATCATGCGCTACCCGGTGCTGGGGGTGGGCTTTGCTGGCTCGCCGGACGTGGATACCTACATCGGGGTCTCCAACCTCTATCTGATGATTGCCGAGCAGACGGGACTGGTCGGGCTGACCGCTTTTCTGGTGGTGATGGGGGTCTTCCTGGCCCGTTTCTGGCGAACCCGCGCTGGCTTCCGGCGCGAAGCGGGTGATGCTCAGGAAGAGGAAACCATGGCGACCTTAGAGCCCCTGTGGTGGGGGCTCCACGCGGCCATCATCGGCGCGCTGGTGGGGGGAATTTTTGACCATTATTTCTTCAATCTGGACTTTCACCACTCGGCGACGCTCTTCTGGCTCATCATCGGGCTGGCCACAGCGGCCACCGAACTGGCAAACAGAATCTGTAAAACCACAAGGCACGAAGGAACACGAAGGATTTTTCATCCCTAATCTGGAGGAGAAATCATGACCACCAACTCTCGCGAACCCGTCATTGTCTCCGCGGCCCGGACGCCCATCGGGCGCTTCCAGGGCACGCTGGCCCCTCTCTCTGCTCCTGAACTGGGGGCCGTCGCCATCCGCGCGGCGATAGAGCGGGCGGGCATAGACCCCACAATCGTTGAGGAGGTGCTGATGGGGAACGTCGTCCAGGCGGGGGTGGGGCAGGCCCCGGCCCGGCAGGCGGCCATCAAGGCCGGGCTTCCCCCCACCGTCGGCGCGACGACGGTCAACAAGGTCTGCGGCTCCGGCCTGAAGGCCGTGATGCTGGCGGCGGCGATGGTTGCCACGGGCGACGGCGACGTCTTCGTGGCCGGCGGGATGGAGAGTATGAACAACGGCCCGTACATGCTGAAGCAGGCCCGCTTCGGCTACCGCCTGGGCGACGGCAAACTGGTGGACGCGACGGTCCACGACGGCCTGTGGTGCCCGTTCCAGGACTGGCATATGGGCAACGCGGCGGAGTGGATCGCCCGGGAGTACGGCCTGACCCGCCAGGAACTGGATGAGTACGCCTACCGGAGCCATATGAAGGCCATCGCGGCGATAGACGAGGGGCGCTTCAAGGAGGAGATTGTCCCGGTGCAGGTGCCCCAGCCCAAAGGCGGCCCGATTCTCTTTGACACCGATGAGTGCCCCCGCCGGGACACGTCGCTGGAGGCGCTGGCCCGCCTGAAGCCGGCGTTCCAGCCCGACGGCATCGTGACGGCGGGGAACTCTCCGGGCATCACCGACGGCGCGGCGGCGCTGGTGGTGATGAGTCGGGGGAAGGCGGAGGAGTTGGGCCTGCGTCCGCTGGCCCGCATCGTGGCCTACGCGCAGGCGGCCGTGGAGCCGCTGAAAATCTTCACCGCCCCCATTTTCGCCGTCCGCAAACTCTGGGCGAAGACGGGCACGACGGTGGACGATTACGACCTGTACGAAATCAACGAGGCGTTCGCGGCTCAGGTCGTCGCCGATGGCAAAGAACTGGGGCTCCCCTGGGAGAAGGTGAACGTCAACGGAGGGGCGATTGCTCTGGGGCATCCCATTGGGTGCTCCGGCGCGCGGATTCTGGTCACCCTCATCTATGCTCTCCGGCAGCGGGGGCTCCGGCGCGGCCTGGCGTCTCTCTGCCTGGGCGGCGGCGAGGCGGTGGCGATGGCGATTGAGGTAGAGGAGTAGCGCAGGCTGTCCGCCTGTATGCAGGCCTGGCGGCCTGCGCTACAGGCCTGGCGGCCTGCGCTACGCCGGTAGCACGGGCTGTCCGCCTGTATGCAGGCCTGGCGGCCTGCGCTACGCCGGTAGCACGGGCTGTCAGCCTGTAACCGGCCCGGCGGCTGGCGCTCGTGCCGACTGAAGTCGCCCCGCCTGGGCCTTCGGCCAGGGGTCGGCCTGCGCCGACCACTGTTTTCAACCGGCCCTGTAGCACGGGCTGTCAGCCTGTATGCAGGCCTGGCGGCCTGCGCTACGCCGGTAGCGCAGGCTGTCAGCCTGTAACCGGCCCGGCGGCTGGCACTCGTGCCGACTGAAGTCGCCCCGCCTGGGCCTTCGGCCAGGGGTCGGCCTGCGCCGACCACTGTTTTCAACCGGCCCTGTAGCACGGGCTGTCAGCCTGTATGCAGGCCTGGCGGCCTGCGCTACG
>Ga0308419_1002647_pt1 | contig 11532 bp, 13 predicted proteins | sample HotsprSampleMS50_FD_203674 | JGI IMG/M metagenome (GOLD analysis project Ga0308419, IMG submission 203674) | Hot spring phototrophic mat microbial communities from Mushroom Spring, Yellowstone National Park, Wyoming, United States - 20090730_MS50 ... | reverse complement strand
CAAAGATTCAATTAGAAATCTTAACCTTGCTTCCCCACTATCTCCTAAAACATAGGTCTGAAAATTTAAGCGAGCTTCCTTTGATAAAGCAGTTTTAACTGCTTCTTTAAATTTATCTGTAATATATTCCTCGCTACTCAATTTTTTACCCTTCTTTACAATAAGAATTAAATTTTTTTAGCTTTTCATTTTTTGTAAAGAAATTTTAGTTTAAAAGAATTTTTCTAATTAAATCCATTACTTTTCCTAAGTTTGCAGGACTGGAATAGATTTGGTTTTTCCACTTTGAATGTATTCCACTTAGGCTTTCTTCGTGGTATTTGACTTTAAACTCTGTAAATTTTAAACCATTAGCTGTAGAAATCACAACTACTTTTTCTCCTTTCTGAATAATTCCTTTGTCCAATAATTTCAACATACTAGCTAAGGCTACTCCTGTATGAGGATCATTGTATAAACCATAGAGATCTCCTCTGGCAGCAGCATCAGCCAACTCTTCTTCGCTAGCTTGTTCTACAACTCCTTGAAACTTTTTTAAAACTCGAATAGCTTTTTGAACAGAAACAGGATTTCCAATTTGAATGGCAGAAGCTAGAGTTGTTTTTGCCTCTACAGGCTGAAACTCTTCAAAACCTTTTAAGTAGGAAAGATAAAGTGGATTGGCATTGGCAGACTGAGCTAAAACAATTCGAGGAAGTTTAGAAATAAGACCTAGCTCATACATCATCTCAAACCCATTTCCTAAAGCAGAGACATTGCCCAGGTTCCCCCCAGGAATAACCACCCAATCTGGAATCTCCCAACTTAATTGTTGAGTAATTTCTATAGAAATTGTCTTTTGTCCTTCTACCCTTAGAGAATTCATAGAGTTTGCAAGATAGATACCTTCTTCTTTTGCAACTTCTTTTACAATTGCCATACAACCATCAAAATCGGTATCTAATGAAATTACCTTAGCCCCATTGGAAACTGGTTGAATCAATTGAGCAGTAGAAACTTTTCCTGAAGGTAAAAATACAATTGTCGGAATTCCAGCCTTTGCTGCATAAGCAGCTAAAGCAGCAGAAGTATCTCCTGTACTTGCACAAGCTACAGCTTGGATAGGTATGCCTTCCTTTCTCATTTGATTTACTTGGCTTACTAAAACTGTCATGCCTAAATCTTTGAAGGAACCGGTGTGCGAAATTCCACACTGTTTTACATACAAGCTTTCTAAACCTAAATCTTTTGCAAAACGGGAAGCATCAAAAAGATGTGTATTTCCTTCTCCACAAGAAACTATGTTTTCTACTTTTATGGAAGGTAAAACCCATTCTCTTTTACTCCATATTCCTGAGTTGTTTGGAAAACGTACATCACCTAAACGGGAGTCAAATAATTTTTTCCAGTCTTTAGGGGAGTAAGATTTCAATGCATTTAAGTCATGGCTAACTTGTAAAAGACTATCACACTTTCTACAGGTGTAGAGAATTTCATAAAGAGAATAAGTAGCACCACAGTTGATACAGGAAAATTGTGCAAAAAAATTTTGTAAATTCTTCATAAAATCAAATTTCTGAAAAGAAAAAAGATGGCAAGAAAGAAAAAATACTTACTTAAAGAAAAAAAATATATATAGGTATGAAAAGTTAAGAAAATTACTTGAATTTTAATTGAGTCTAGAAATAATGTAAGATTGTCGGAGTTTGAATGCAAAAGAGGGCTAACAACCAAGGAAAAAATGAAAGAATTCAATCATTGAGAATCAATGAGCAAATTACAGGTTATGATAAAGTAAGATTAGTTCTAGAAAATGGAACATCTGAAATTGTCCCACTTTCGGAAGCTTTAAAAAAAGCGGAAGAAGAAAATCTCGATCTTGTAGAAGTTTCTATTGCTCAAGATTTACCTGTATGTAAAATTATTGACTACGGAAAACATAGGTTTGAACAGCTAAAAAAAAGTAAGGAAGCCCGTAAGAAACAACATGTAGTAACTATAAAAGAAATCAAACTTCGACCAAGAATTGATACTCACGACTATGAGATCAAAAAAAGACAAGCTCAAGAGTTTCTCCACAAAGGAGATAAAGTAAAAGTAACTTTGCGGTTTAAAGGTAGGGAATTGGTTCATTCAGAATTAGGTATGAATGTAATTAATAAGTTGATAGAGGATCTAAAAGATTCTGGGGCCCCAGAAAAGCCTCCTGTTCAAGATGGGAAGCAAATTGTCACTCTTATCAACCCAATTACAAAATAATTTATTAGGATTTAGGGAAAGATATGCCGAAACTAAAAACAAATCAAGCCGCTTCAAAGCGGTTTCGCTTTACAAAAACAGGAAAGGTAAAAAGATCTCATTCACATTTGAGGCACAACCTTTCTAAAAAATCCCCAGCTCGTAAAAGAGGTCTAGGGAGAACAACTTTGGTTCATGAAACAGACATGAATCGAATTAAACAACTTTTGCCATACGGGGGTAAATAATGGCTAGAGCAGTCAATGGAACCATCCACAAAAACAGAAGAAAGAAAGTTTTAAAACTAGCCAAAGGATTTAGAGGAGGTCGCTCTAAACTCTATAAGACAGCTAAAGCTGCAGTAATGAAAAGTGGTCAGTGGGCTTATAGAGACAGAAGGGCAAGAAAGAGAGACTTTAGAAGTCTCTGGATTATGCGTATTAATGCTGCTGCTAGAGAAAATGGACTTTCTTATTCCAAATTCATTTCTTCGCTTAAGAAATTAGGAATAAATCTCGATAGAAAAACTTTAGCAGACATTGCTTACAATGATAAAGAAGTTTTTTCTGCCTTAGTAGAAAAAATTAAACTTGCAGCATAAAAAAATAATGAGATTACAGGAGTATACATGATTGCACTTGAGAGTATTGAAGAGCTAGAATCAAAAGTACTGCGAGCGTTAGAACTTATTTCAGATTTACGAGCTGAAAACAATCGTTTAGAATCTGAAAATGAGGCTTTACGAGAAGAAAATGATAAGATGAAACTAGCTCTAGAAGAAAAAGAAAGAGAGTTAGCTAACCTACGCACTCAACTTGAAAATGCAACCAAAGAACTTCAAGAGCTCAAGGCAAAGGAAGAAACAGTTGATTCTAAAATTACAAGTATGTTAAATCGGCTGCAAAGTATTCCAGCTTATCAAAATATAGGTAGTTCTGCTCCTACTCCTGTGTCTCCTACAGAACCTAATAAGTCAGTAGAAGAGAAACCACAAAAGGAAGTTTCTGAACAAACAACGCATGAAATATCTGAAAAAGCTCAAGAAGAACCAGAGATAATTCCTTTATCCAAAGAACAAGAAGAAGAACAAGTAACTCCTGTTGAACAAGAACAAGAAGCAGAAGAAGATGAAATTATCCTCTTTGACGAAGATGAAGATACTATCTTAGATACTGCTGCTATTTCAGAAAACTTCTCGGAAGAACCTACTTCTAAAATTGAAGAATCACCTATTCAAGAAGATGAAAACCCAGTTTCAGTTGAAGAGAAAAAACCCACACAAACCTCTGAAGAACCTACTTCTAAAATTGAAGAATCACCTATTCAAGAAGATGAAAACCCAGTTTCAGTTGAAGAGAAAAAACCCACACAAACCTCTTCAGAAGAAATCTTAGTTACAGGTCAAACTGCACCTAGTATGCAAGATACAGATGATATCATAATAGATGACTCAGACGATGATGCAATTAATGTATTCGATGCAGATGACGACGACGATTTCTTAGTTATAGAAGAAGATCTCAAGTAAGAAAATGAAACCAAACCGAGTAGAAGTAAGTATATTCGGTTCTGACTATACAATTATTGGGGAAGCAAGTGAAGCATATATCCGTTCTATAGCTTTATTTGTAGACAAAAAAATGCAAGAACTCTCTAAAGCATTTCCAAATGTATCTAAAGAAAAACTTGCTATTTTAGCTGCTATCAATATCACAGATGAGTTTTTTCAATATAAAGAACAAAACCTTTCTACTCAAAGTGAAATAGAAGAAATATATCAAGAAAAAACTAAAAAACTTATTTCAATGATAGATCAAAGTTTAATAGGCTAGTAAAAAAATGATAACCTATATTTTATTAGGTCATAAATTTGTATCCTTCTTTCAAAGATAGCAGTCAATAATTTTTTTCTAAAAATACTTCTGTAAAATTTAACTTCATATAAATAATGTTCTTCCTACAAAAATACAATTGGTTTTTTGGTATTTATACAAATTGCCAAAAGTATTTTTCCTTTTTATATATCATGCAGCTTATTTTATAAGGTCAATCAAAATTGATTGGAAATTTTTTTTGACGTTTGATATAAATAGATTCGATAAAATATTTCGTTTAGTATCTATAACCAGTCAAGACTGATTTTGCAATTTAAAGATAATACACATCGCCGTAAACAACATTGCTTGAAAATCTATTATCAAAATTTAACAAGAATCTACATCTGCTTTTAAATTTTGGCTTTTGAGGCTTACACTACTTGTAGATTTTTCTTTTTATGGTTTAACTTAAATTTATTTGGTATAAACCTTATTTGCTTACTTTACTTCTGAATAGTTCTAAGCTATTTAAGTAGCAAAAAGAGTTTTCTAAATAGATTCTGTGGAACTTACAAAGATTACAAAATATTAAGTTTTTCTAATATAGTATTAAAGGGGGTCCAAGCTCACTATCCACTTGTCGAAAATTGACTGAAAGGATCTCCTGTCATTTATCTTCCCATACATAAGGTTAGTTATTCATTACTTACATATTGCTCCCAAAGATTGAGCACTTCCACTTTGTTTATTTAATACTTTGATTCTGTAAGATCCATCATGTCCTACTCTTTGATTACAATCTGTAAAAGTAGAATCCAACATAGGATCAGCAATTTTTATTCCTGAATAACAATTCGGATCATTTGGATCAGAGGAATTTTTGACCGATGGAAATTCAATGGAATTTTGTCCTACACCTAGCTTTTGACAATTCTGTGCATTTCCGTAAGGATTATTAGCTTTGTTATATGCAATGATAGAATTAATTATATTATAATTATTAGTTGAACTTGGAGCTAGCCCCCCACCAAACCCCTTCGCTATGTTTTTTGCTACTGTGACATTTTCAAGTTTTGCTTGTGATATGAACATTCCTCCCCCTACACCTCCATTCCCCTGAGCCTCATTTTCAATAAAACTGGAATTTTTAACAGAGATGGATGCCTTAGGAAATGTTGCAATTCCACCACCATGATTGCTGGAAATATTTTTAATAAAAGTAGAGTTTTCTATAAAAAGGTTTGTTCTACTCTCGTCCGCCCCTCCTCCATGATATACGGCACCACCTAATCCTTGCCCAGATACAACATTCCAGCTGTGTTTTCTACAAATAAAGAGTTAGTAATTGTACTTATGCTTATATTTCCATATATATAACTAAAGTAAGCTCCTCCTTTGATTCCATGATTTTTTTCAAAATAAGAACCACAAACTACAAGATTTCCATTGCTGGAAGTACTACTTGTGCCATCAGATCCAGCTCCATCTGTGTAGATAGCTCCACCCGAACCAGCCTCTGCCCCAGAGCCACCTCCACCACCTGAGTTAGGTTTTGCCCTATTGTTGATAAAAGTAGAATCAATTACTGTTAAATCTGTAAGTAGACTGTTAATAGCTCCCCCGGCGTTTGCTTCGTTGTTCTGAAACAGGGACCCTGAAACAATAAGTTTACCTTGACCACGAGATCGAATCGCCCCACCCCCTTCAGAAGTAGAGACAGCTACATTGTCAATAAATTTTACATTTATGATTTGTGTATTATTATTAAGAGTAGTAAAAATGGCTGAACCATCTCCAGCACTCACATTCGCATTAGTGTCAGTTAGAAAACTGGAACGCCCATCACGAAGAGTGATGTTTTGAATCGTTACATTTAGTCCTGTTGTAGAAAAATTTGCTATAGAGCCTAAAGAAAAAATTCTATGAGCATTGTTTCCTGATATAGTCCCACCATTTCCGTCTAACTGAAAATCTTTGAGGGCTACAATTTGTGAGGTTAGTGTAATTGTACAGGAAGGTGGCAACTGGATCTTACCTCCAATTGTTATAGCTTCTTTGAGAGCAGTTTCACTGCAGGAAATGAGATTTGCACCAGACATGTCTACAGGACTAAGACGACCCGGGCAAGAACTCGGACTCGAGTTGCTAGATTGTAAGGCTGCAAGTAATGCAAGATTAAAAAGAGTGTTATCTTTTTTACAATCTGTGAGTTCGGTAAGCACGGGCAACTCGTTAATAAATCCTTTGAATCCATTACAGCTTTCACTCTTGCAGTGTGAAGTTGAAAAAACCAAAAACAAAAAGATTAGACAAGAAATAATTTTTTTCATAATCAATTACCAATCAACCTATACTTTATTCATTTGAAGTTTATTATAACTATAGTCTACTTATTTAGTAAACACTAGGAAATTCAATAAAAATTTATAACCCTCCTGCTCTCCCTCATCGTTTAGATGTGGGAGAATCGGTTTTTTGAAGAAAGTTCTATTTTTTTTATCTTAAATCAATTCAATAAATATTTATTTAATATAAAAATTTTTATTAAATTTCTAGAAAAGTTATAATTGTTTTTAGTAATCTGCAATTAAAATCTTTGGCTTTTGAGCTATTTTCTTGAATCTTGAAAGTTAGTATAAAATATAAAAAAATCTCTCATTTCTTACTATTTAACTCAACTTAAACAAGATAAATTTTTTAAAGGGATTTTAAGGAAACGAAATTAAGATTTTAAAACAATAAGTTTTTCTAATAGATCAATAAGTTACAGTCATGCCATATCATTTATCTTCACATATACGCAAAATGAGTATTTAACTTTTTTTCTGGTATTTTTACAAAAAAATTTAGAAATGGTATTAGCAGATGATAAAAATGAAATTTGGTTTGAAGATGAGTCGGATTTTGAAAAAATCAAAGGCACAAACCGTGCCGAGATTTGCCAGTGATAGCTGGAAGCGTTATCAATTGGCTGCATAGCGAAGCTGCGCAATAAAGGTAGGAAGTCTAAGTTAACCATATACGACAGTATTTTAGGAGCAGTCTGTCCAAAATACAGGTAAGTTTATATCGCTTATCTTTGATTATTGTGATACAAAAAGTTTAAATTGGCATTATTGAAAGATTATGGTTAAGAATGAAAGAGATTTCTTTGCAAACTACATTTCTAAAACTCCAGAAGATTGAATAAATCGCATGATAACCCTATAAAATTTTACCTTCAAAATAGAAAAAAATAATTTCCTTATGCAAAATTAGGAAATAACTTTTGGCGTTTGGTATATACATTGGCTCTAAATCATCACGAAAGATTTCCCAATCTATTACATCGTTAAACTTTTGCAGACTACTATTATACTTTAAATGTTTAGCTAGTTTAGTAATTTTATTAAAAAGATTTCTTTGTGCCATAAATCACTTATTGATAAATATTTTTATCTTTTAAACTTTTTGAGTTGGGTTTTTAGAAGTTTCCTTTTAAATAAGTTTTAAATCTTTATCATTCACCTAGATAAATTTTGCAAAAAACTTACACCTAACGTTACTACAAAAAGTAAAATTTTAAGTTTTTTTATAAAAATTTAATAAAAATTTTTATATTCAATAAATATTTATTGAATTATTTTAAAATAATAAAAATCAGACTTTATTAAAAAAATATATTTCTGGGATAATCCCAAAAAAATAGGTGAGTTTTTATAGGAAAGCCACCAAGAAATTTTCTTGTATAAGGGTCATAAGTTAGACAGCAAATTTTAAAAGATAAAAAAGCAAGCAAACATTTTTTTTATTAATATATAAAATTATTAGAATATACTAATGTTTCTAACTAAATTATAAATTATTTAAAAATCTACTAGAAAAAGTTTAAGTAAAAATTAAAATGTATACTAAATTGTTAATTTTATTCAATAAAAAATATTTTTACTTTTAAAATTTGATATATTTGTAGTTGGACTAACTCTAAGGGCCTTAAATATAAGTAATAAACTCTAAAAAAACTCACATAAAAATCACTGGTTAAAAACCCACTTAAATATCCTATCATAGTCTTTTCAATCTCTGTGGTTAAATGAAATTATACAAAATAATTTTTTTTATAATTTGTTTAAATTTCTATTTAGTAAAAATTTTATTGATATAAAAACTTTAATGGACTTTTTTTGAATTGATTGATTCTTATAAAATAAAAATTTGACATAAGAGGTAGAATTTTTTGAGAGATTGGATTTATGAACTCACTTTAAAACCTATTTTTTTTCAACTTAGTCCCGAAGATGCACATGCTTTATCTGTCAAGCTTTTAGAACTTACAGATAAACTTCCTCACCTCTTTTCTTTTTTACAAAAGCTAACTACTTATAAAAGTCCCAGACTTCATACCCAAGTTGCAGGAATAAAGTTTTCTAATCCTCTGGGAATGGCTGCTGGATTTGATAAAACAGGAGAACTTTATCCTTTCTTAGCTAAACTAGGCTTTGGGTTTGTAGAAGTAGGAACTATTACAGGTGAAGCACAGACGGGAAATCCTAAGCCTAGGGTCTTTCGTTATGAAAAAGATCTTGCTTTAGTAAATAGAATGGGCTTTAATAATTTGGGTTCACAAAAAACTTTTGAAATCCTCTCTAAACAAACAAAAACCATTCCTCTTGGAATTAATGCTGGAAAAACAAAGTTAGTTGAACAAGAGAAAGCTATCCAAGACTATTTAAAAACATTTCAAAAACTTCTCCCTCTTGCAGATTATGGAGTCATAAACATTAGTTCACCTAATACCCCAGGTTTAAGGGAGTTTCAAGAAAAAAATTCTTTCATAAACCTAATCAGTGGAATTCGAGAAGGGCTAGGCGGTAAGTTTCCTGTTCCTATGTTTGTAAAACTTGCCCCTGACTTAGAATTCAGTGCTTTAGATGAACTTTTAGATTTAGTGCTTACTTTGAACTTAAATGGAATTATACTGACCAATACCACTATTGATAAAACTGTGTTAAAAAGTTATTCCACAAAAGATATAGAACAAGGAGGAATTTCTGGAAGTGTCTTAGAAGAAAAATCTACACAGTTTGTAAGATTTGCTAGAAAAAAACTCCAAGCTAGAGTTCCAATTATCGGAGTAGGTGGAATATTTGACGGAAACTCAGCCTTAAAAAAAATTCTAGCAGGGGCAGATCTAGTCCAGATTTACACGGGTTATATTTATAAAGGTCCTTTTTTACCATACCAAATTTTAGAATATTTAGACCAATTTATGCAGAGAAATGGAGTAAACTCTATTTCTACCTTAGTAGGTCAAGAAGATTGAATTCGAATTTCTTCTCAAGATTGGAAAGTGATATGGGCAGATAAAATATATTGAAAAATTTTTGTTTTTTTATTGACAATTTTTAACAAGTAAAGTTTTGTAAAAAAGAAAAAATAAGGTAGATATCATGAAAAAAATACTAGTAATCGAAGATGATTCTGACATAGGTACTCTTATTAAAAAAATCTTAGACTGTTCACACTATATGACCAAAGTAGTTGGTACGGGCGAGGAAGGATTGAAAGCTTATAAAGAAGATAAGCCCGATCTTATTATATTAGATCTTTCTTTGCCAGACGTAGATGGGGTGGATATTTGTAGAACTATTCGCAAAAGTGATGAACTAACTCCTATTTTTATTTTATCTGCTAGAAATGAAGAGATAGATAGAATCATGGGTCTAGAATTAGGAGCAGATGACTATATCACAAAACCTTTTTCCATTAGAGAACTCAAAACTCGTATAGATGCATTCTTTAGAAGATGGAATGCTACTATGGGTAAGAACCACTTAGGACGTCCTTTAATTGGAAATGAAGGAGAACTCATTCGTGGCCCTCTCAAAATTGATCCAGTACGTAGAAGAGTAAGTGCCGGAGAAGTCATTCTTCCCATCTCTAGAAAAGAGTTTGATATTTTGCACCTTTTAGCTTCTTCTCCAGGAAAGGTATTTTCAAGAGAAATGATTTTAGAAGCCATCTGGGGTGTCGAATGGAATGGATTTGAGAGGATGATAGATAGCCATATAAAGAGAATTCGCTCAAAACTAGAAAAAAATAATTTACACCCTGAATGGATTGAAACTATTTGGGGAGTAGGTTATCGATTTAACGATAACTTTGAAAAACTAATCAATAGAGTAGCTAGTTCTTCCTAATTCAATCTTTAAATCTAGCTAAATCTTTTAGAAAAAAACTCCATTCAGGAGTCTGAATCATTCCTGCAGGAAGTTCATACCATGGGCTAATTGTAAAATCTTTAAGGTTTCTCAAGATATGAATTTCCTGTGCAGGCATAAAACTTTGAGCAAGTAAGTATACTTTTTTACCTTCTTTATTTACTGCCTTATCTACGATAATTACAGCGTGACCATAAGGAGACTTTTCTTGAACTAAAAAGTAACCTATTTCTATTTCTTCTTGGGGATTTACAGGTATAGAATCATATCTTTTTAAAGAAGAAGTTCCCGAGTAAGTAAAAACTAAATCCATATAACGTCGAAAATTTACATAAGAATAGTCTTTTTTAGCAAACTTCCCCCACTCTAACTTTTCTCCTTTTTTTCTAGTTCTATATCCTTCAGCATAATCTCGATAACGTATCTTTCTTCCATCGGTAAAATGAAATATAATCTTGTCGTGTTCCTCAAGAGAGTATAAGTATTCACCCCGAAGACGCATAATTGCATCGGCACATTGCTGAAGGTCTCTATTACCTACATCTAAATTTAAAACAGCATATTGAGCCTCTTGATTTGCTTTAGGTTGACCATTGTAAAGATAGACTATAGAGTTTTCTTTTTTTAAATTTAAGTTTCTCAAAAATTCTCCAAAACTACCTTTTTTAACCTCAGTCCTCTTATATCCACTAGGTACTGGAATTTCACCTATTATTTTAGCTAATTGTTGAGAAAATAAAGATAAATTGTAAAAAAATATATAAAAAAATATAATATAAAATCTCATATTAAATATGAATTTCTTTATAAAACTTTTTCATTTCAAACATAATAGATTTTGCTTTTTCCCCCGCTACCTTCGCAAAATCTTTACCTTCTGAACCAAACAGAATTCCTCTAGAAGAACTTACTAAACAAAACCCTCCGCTAACAGGTAAAATATCTTCTAGCTTAGCACCTTGGCTTCCATATCCCGGAATTAAAAAACATAAATTAGGTGCAACTTCTCGAATAAACTTAATTTCATTACTATGAGTCCCACCTACTACTAGACCAATTTGTCCTACAAAAGACTTTTCTAAACCCTTGAAGTATTCAGCTATTTTTAGATAAAGTTCTTTACCAGAATTTAATTTTAAGTATTGTAAATCATACGAACCAGGGTTAGAAGTTAAACACAAAGCAAAGATATGCCCACCTTTTAGAAGATAAGGCTCAAAGCTATCTTTCCCCATGTAGGGATTTATAGTAAGGCTATCTATTTTTAAATTTTCAAAATAATATTTTGAATATTCTTT
>Ga0308419_1002646_pt1 | contig 11534 bp, 12 predicted proteins | sample HotsprSampleMS50_FD_203674 | JGI IMG/M metagenome (GOLD analysis project Ga0308419, IMG submission 203674) | Hot spring phototrophic mat microbial communities from Mushroom Spring, Yellowstone National Park, Wyoming, United States - 20090730_MS50 ... | reverse complement strand
CACCCGACCAAAAAACGATTGACTACCTTCGCCCTGTGCAAAAAGGCGAATGGCAAATGATAGCCAGTGATGCCGATGCCCATTACGATGCCATTTATGAAATAGATGTTACTAATATCGGTCCGACGGTAGCTCTGCCTGACAAATTAGACGATGTTGTACCAATTGAAAAAGTAGCTGGCAGAAAGTTTAACAAAGCCTTTGTAGGCACTTGTACCAATGGCCGACTAGAGGATATTGCCATACTCTCCCAAATTCTGAAGGGCAAACAGGTACACCCCGATGTAAATTTCATCCTCGTTCCGGCAAGTCAGCAAGTCTATTTGGAGGCGCTCCGTGCAGGCTATATTACCGATTTGGTAGAAGCAGGCGTTGCCGTAGATACGCCAAGTTGTGCCTCTTGTGCAGGTATTCACACGGGTGTTGCTGGCGACGGCGACATCGTACTTAGCGCAGGTAACCGCAACATGAAGGGGCGCATGGGCAGCAAAAATGCTCAGATTTACCTAACCTCTCCTGCTGTGGTAGCCGCTTCGGCTTTGTCGGGCGTTATCTCCGACCCACGCATGTTATAAATAATTTCAGATACCACTGACAAAAATGTCTTCCAAATGGAAGGGTAAAACTATGCCCACAAAATGCGACATGCTTACGCCAGTAGTACGCCGACCTGTGGGGCTTACCAACAACTACTCCGAGCCAATAAAGCTGTTCCGAGTAATGATATCATAGAATTACAGGGCGGCGCCCTACTCATGGCAAAAAAGAATTTTGAAATTGTAAAATGAAAAAACTATGAACGAAAAAATTATTCGCGGAAAATGCTGGGTAGCTTCGGGCTACGTAATGGCATACGATATTGTTGTGCAAAAATTCTGGACAGACCCTATTGATAAAGCGCTAAACAGCAAGTTCATTATGAGCGGCGTATCGCCCGAATTTGACAAAGAAAACGCATTTAAAAATGCCGGTTATACCTTTATTGTAGCCGGGCATAACTTTGCAGGTGGCGGCAAAAGTATCGAGCATGTTGTTACAGGGCTGATGGGGGCGGGTATCAAAGCCGTTTTTGCCGATTCTTTCTCGCGCTTGCAATTCCGCAACGCTACTAATTACGGGCTGCCTTTTATCACCGTCAAAGACCTTATTTCCATTTGCCAAACCGGCGATGAGCTGGAGTTTAATATGGAGACCAACACCGTAAAAAACCTGCGCACAGGCGAAGTGCGCGAAACAGCCCCACTTGCGCCTTTTGTACTGGAAGTAGCCCAAGCAGGCGGATTGGTAGAATTTGTCAAACAAAAGATCGCCAACGGAACCGTACACACGCTACGCTGACCATCCCAAATCGACAATTGCCAATATGAAACTCAATTCCGTTAAAGCCAAAATACAACAAGGACAGCCTGCGTTGGGGGTCATTTCCAACTTCGCTGACCCAATGGTAGCCGAAATTTGTGCTCATGCTGGATTAGATTATTACATCATAGATTGCGAACATGGACCTATCACTGTTGCCCAAGCGCTAGAAATTGTGCGCGCTTGTGAAGCCACAGGCATTACGCCAATGGCGCGTATCCGCAGCACTGATGCTAAGCTCATCCTCCAATACATGGATGCAGGCATCATGGGAGTTATGATGCCCGGAGTCAGTTCGGTGGCAGAGATAGAGGCATTGGTAAAAGCCATTAAATATCCGCCTGTAGGTGAGCGCGGCTTAGGTCCCGTGCGTGCATGGGAATTTGGCCTGGGCGCTATGTCACAAGCTGACTATGTGCATTTTGCTAATGAGCAGACAATGGTATTACCGCAGATAGAAGATATGAAAGCTGTTGAAAATTTAGAGCAACTGTGCAAAGTGCCGGGTATCGATGGGTTTATCATCGGCCCACGCGATTTGGCTATGAGCATGGGCTTTTATGACGGTCCCGCACATTTGGAAGTGCAGCAAATCATCGACCGCATTTTTGAAATTGTACTTGCTCACCAACTCATCATTGGTACAACAGCCGGCAATGCAGAACAAGCCAAAGCACTAATTGCCAAAGGGGCAAAAATCGTGATGAACTACACTGGCAGCATGTTGGGCGGAGCAGCTAAATCTTTTGCAAATGCTGCTAAACAAGCTTGATAGCTCTTTATGAGCACGTGGAAATATTAAAAATCTCAATGGTAAAATTCACTTAAAAAATTTATGAAAATGAAAACGCTAATTGTACTTTTCAACCTGAAACCCGGTATTTCTGAAGCTGAATACGAAGCTTTTGCTAAAGAGTTAGACATTCCGACAGTCAAAAGTCTGAAATCTGTGGCAGACTTTAAAGTTTACAAAGCCTCAGGATTGTTTGGTTCGGATGCGATGCCACCTTACAAATACTTTGAAGTCATTCACTTTGAATCGGTAGACAGTTTAATATCCGACATGAGTGCAGAGCCTAAAATGTCGGAAATCCCTGCCAAATTCCAGCAATTAGCCGATAATCCTATATTTATTTTAACGGATGAGATTTAGCGTTTGTTGTTTTTTTAGATATTTTTGACAAAATTTTATGCAAATTATATTCAAGGGAGATACTATTGAGTGTTTGCTCGACCAGAAAAGCCAAATCATTGAAATTAGTTACTTTGGCAACTTAACTAAGTCGGAAGATTTTAGAGAAGCGGCAAATAAGTCGGGCAGCTTTGCAATTTCTAATAGTATAACCCTTTGGTTGCTTGACCAACACAACATGAACGTTCATCCAAAAGACCTGCGCTGGTTTTATCAAGAATGGCAACCCAATTTTGACAAGGCAATGCCTAAGAGCAGAAAAGTTGCCATCATTCCTGCAAAAAATCTTTTCAGCGAATTCTACATCAAGCAACAAAACCAGAAACTTGAAGGAATAGGTAATTTTTCGATAAAGTACTTCTCATCCAAAGAAGAAGCCCGAAAGTGGCTGCTCTCCTTGTAAGGTTTCAGAAAATTTCTCAAAAAACTTAAATTATTATGATAATGAAAGATTTAGCTGGTAAAACAGTTGTTATCACTGGCTCGGGTAGGCATAAAGGAATTGGTGAAGCCATTGCCTATGCTTTTGCAGAAATGGGTTGCAACATTGTTATTTCCGATTTAGGGCAGCCTAAAGGCGAAGAGTTTAGCGCCGAGCACATAGGAGCTACCGATGAAATGAACACCATTGCAGCAGCTTGCCAGGCACGCGGCGGCAGAGCTATTGCCATATCTTGCGACGTGCGTATAGCCGCGGACTGTAAAAACTTGATAGACAAGGCAGTAGAAAATTTTGGAAGTATTGATGTATTAATTAACAATGCCGGTGTCGGCTATCTAATGGAGCCTTTTACCGAATTTAAGGAATCCAGTTGGGATGCTGTATTGGACGTAAACCTGAAAGGCGCTTTTCTATGTAGCCAACAAGCCGCCATACGCATGATAGCGCAAGGAAGAGGCGGTTGTATCATCAACATCGCTAGTCAGGCAGCCAAATCGGGTTTCCCTTATGCAGCTGCCTACACTGCTTCTAAGCACGGGCTGGTCGGGCTGACGCGTTCTAACGCCGTTGAACTAGGCAAGTTTGGTATCCGCGTAAACGCCGTTTGCCCTAACCACATAACTACCGGTCTGGGGCATTGGCAAAATAAATTTTTCAGCGAAAAATTCGGATTGGATTACGAAACCTACTTGCAAGGCATCCGCGACCGCAACCCGCTGGGGCGTACCGGCATGGTGGAAGACATCGCCAAAGCTTGTCTGTTTTTGGCATCCGACATGGCAGCCTATATCACAGGAGAGGCAATGAACGTCAGTGGCGGCGAAGAGTATCATTAACCCTTATGTACCTTGAAGGGGCGTGCCATAAGGCACATTTTAAATTGAAATATCCATGAAACTTGGCATAGACATCGGCGGTACTTTTACCGACCTTGTATTACTCAATGAAACAACAGGTGAGTTGCATTTCGGCAAAACGCTAACTACTTACGATGACCCCTCGAATGGTATCATCAAAGGAACAACCGAATTGCTGGCGCGCGTAGGTGTGAAGGCAGGCGAACTTAGCACAATTGTTCACGGCACTACGCTTGTAACCAATGCCGTGATTGAAAGGCGTGGCTCTCCCACTGGATTTATCACTACTAAGGGTTTTGAAGACGTGCTGGAAATCGGGCGTGAACTGCGCTACGACATCTACGACATTAATTTGGCTGTGCCTGAACCTCTGGTGCCTCGCAATCTCCGCAAGGGTATTACCGAACGCGTGAATTACAAGGGAGAAATTATAGTGCCTATTGCCGAAGAGGAAATTGCCGCTGTTGTTGATGAATTGATAGCCGCAGGCGTCAAATCTATGGGTGTTTGTTTCTTACATTCTTTTACTAATCCTACCCATGAAAAAGCCGTTGGCCAATATATCCGCACGCATCACCCCAATATTTACGTGAGTCTTTCCTGTGAAGTGATGCCCGAAATACGCGAGTATGAGCGCAGTTCGGCTACGGCGATGAACGCCTATGTGCAGCCCATTACCGACCAATACCTTGCACATTTAGAAAAGCGACTACGCGCGCTGGGCTTTGGTGGAGCAATTCACATTATGATTTCCAGCGGGCGGCTGACTACTATTGAAGGCGCGCGCCATACGCCAATTCAGTTGCTGGAATCAGGTCCTGCAGGCGGCACAATGGCAGGTGTTTTTTATGGAAAACTCATAGATAAACCCGATTTATTAACTTTTGACATGGGTGGCACAACGGCTAAAGCATCACTCATCCATCAGAACGAACCCGAAATTACTAATCAGTTTGAGGCTGCTCGCGTGCGCCGTTTCAAAAAAGGTAGCGGCTTACCTGTGCGTATTCCCGTGATTGACATGATTGAAATTGGGGCAGGTGGCGGCAGTATTGCGCACATAGACCATCTCGGTCTGTTAAAAGTCGGTCCGGAAAGCGCTGCCTCTGAGCCAGGTCCTGCTTGCTACGGACGCGGCGGTGAAAAACCCACCGTTACTGACTGCGACTTAGTACTGGGCTACCTCAACCCCGATTATTTCTTGGGCGGAAAGATGCGCTTAGACGTTGCCGCTGCCCGAAAAGCCATTGAAACATATCTTGCTAAACCCTTGGGAATCAGCATAGAAGAAGCAGCAATGGGCGTACATCGCATCGTGAATGAAAACATGGCAAATGCCACCCGTGTGCATATCTTAGAAAAAGGGCGCGACCCTCGCAGTTACTCTATGTTGGCTTTTGGTGGCGCGGGACCTGTTCATGCCTTTCAGGTGGCGCGGCTGCTCAACTCCCCACAGTTGATTATTCCTGTAGGTGCGGGAGTGGTGTCGGCATTAGGATTTCTGGTGTCGCCGGTGGCAAGCGAGCAAATCCGCAGCTTGGTTTGCCCGCTTGACGAAATAGACTGGCACCAACTGAACAGCATGTTGTCCGAAATGGAGTCAGAAGGTCTTGCATTTCTGGAAAAGTCGGGCATTAGCCGCTCGGAGGCACAGATTACCCGCATTGCCGACATGCGCTACACAGGGCAAGGACACGAAATTTCGGTTCGAATTCCCAACGGTGATTTAAGCGCGGCAAGCATCGCTGAAATTCAACAGCGATTTACCGCCGAATACGAACTTCGCTATGGCAGAAGCATCGACGACATTGGAATGGAAACCGTAACGTGGCGCGTAGTTGTCAGCGCGCCTGCGCCGCAAATCCGTCCGCGGCAGGTAGTAAGCACAACAGGCAACCAAGCACTTAAAGGCGAACGAACGCTGTACTTTATGGAAGGCAGTCAACCTGTAGCACGACAGTGCCCTGTATACGCCCGTTATTTGCTTAACCCCGGCGATAGTTTTGCGGGTCCTGCCGTTATTGAAGAGATAGAATCAACTACTATCATCGGCAATAACAGCACCATTCGCATAGATGACTATTGCAACATTGTGATTGATTTGCATGATTGAGGGTAGAGCCGTTGCCGGAACGGCTCTACTGGAAAATCACCCTGTTTTATTCTTATCCACCACCTCTTTTTTGAAATTTTGCACAGCCTCGTGTGTTTTTCTAAGCGATTGAAAAACGACTTGCAGTTTTTCTATTATTTCCACATCTTCTGCTGTGTTAAATTTGGCTTTTAGCTGCGTTTCAATCTTTTGGAACTCTTGAAAAGCGACCATTGCCTGTTGCAGGCTATTGGTAATGCGGGTGGTGGTGGCTGCTATAACCTGGCGGATATTCTGTACATCAGTTGTAATTTCGCTAAGTTCGGCAGTCAGACGGCGCAGTTCCTCACTGCGAGACTGTATATTTTTGATAGAGCTATCAATAATAGCTACCGACAAATCCTCCTTAAATGCTTTGGCAACATTCAAAATATCGGCAGGTATTTCAGGGTTTTGCATAAAGTCCCGCAATTGCTGACGGACTTTCATTTGCTCATCCAGATTTTTACTACTTACCGCTGCTTCGGCTTTTTCGGTAAGGGCTAACAGTTTGGCTGCCCAACTTGCTCTACTCATCTTCTTGAAGGATTAATAGGTCTTTCGTAAGCCTGGTGAATTTGTTGAATATTTTGCACTGCTGTTACAAATTCTGCAAAACTGAAAGATTTACCAACAGCATCTATCTGCTTAAGTGAGGCATGAGTTTGCGCCCACAATTGCAGAGCTGCTATCGTATTGCGAAGCAACATATTGGACTGCACCAATTTTTCCTCAATTGCTGCGCTGCTTTGGATATATTCCTTGTAAATAGATTCATTATTTTTCAAAAACTCCTGATTGGCATTATACACCTGCAAAATATCTGCCTCGCGGCGTTTGACCAATTCCTCCTCTGTAGCAGGTTGCACCGGATGGCGGTCGATATTAATATCCTGTAATAAATTTGCCTTTCGGGCTTGTAGTTTAGCCTGTTTATATTCGGCAATTGCTAACATTTCAGGCATCAGCGATTCGTTGATTTTAAGTCGCTCTTCGTATTGGCGAGCTGTTTTAGCATATTTGACGAATAAATCGTCCAGATTGTCTTCTAAAACAACTTGGTGTATCTGCTGTAAATCAGTTAAGTTTTCCTGTATCAAGGAAGCCATCCGTTGGATCACCACATCGGCATCTTGCAGTAAAAGCCCCAGTTTTTTGCGCGTAGCAGCTAACTGTGCCTGTTTGATAAGAAAAACGGCGGCATTGGCAATTTCACTTGCCGCTCGCCCTTGCACAGGAGCAAAGTTGCGGGCGGTAGTCGCCAAACGGTTAAGTTGTGTACCTAGCTGATGCAGCGCCTTAGGGTCATTGTTTGCGGCTGTACATCTGGCAAGTGCATCAGCATAAGCCGCCATAGCCGTCAGTGCTTGTTGGGTGGGCTGCCATGCTTTGCGCAGCGTGTCAATCATAGACTTTTTTTGAGTTTTGATGTAGCGCTGTGTTACATCTGTTTCGGTCTGTGCGTAGGATTTATTAATAGCTGCTGCAAGTTGTTGGGTTTGCTCGGCATAGCCTGAAAGGTCGGGCAATGCGGCACAACCGCTAAGTAAACAAAAGCATAAAAGCCCTCCTGTAAGTCTGTTCATTGTTTGTTTGGCAAAAACTTGGGCTAATATGGTAAAAAGTAGCGCAATTTCAGGCAAATTTGACGCAAAAAAGAAAAGCATGCAGCCAAAAGATTTTCCTAATATTATCTTTGACTTGGGCGGAGTGATTCTGAACCTAGATATTTCGCGCACTATTAAGGCATTTTCGGAGGTTTCGGGCAGGGATTTTGCCCAGTGGTACACCCAGCACAAGCAAAAAGCCCTATTTGATGCTTTTGAAATAGGGCAAATCAGTCCTGATGATTTTAGAAACGCCCTCCGTACCGAGTTGGAAACTCCGCTGAGCGATGCAGAAATAGACCGCTGCTGGAACGCCATGCTATTAGACCTACCACCGGAACGTGTGCAACTACTCGCACGACTCAAACAACAAAAGCGCACATTTTTGTTGAGCAATACCAATGCGATTCATAAAGCCGCTTTTGATAAAATCATTGAAAATCAGCATGGTATTTCATCATTAGGCTGCTTATTTGAGCAAGACTATTACTCCCATTTGCTAAAGATGCGCAAACCAAACGAGGAGGTTTTTCACTATATTCTAGAAACACACGGGCTACGGGCAGAAGAAACACTGTTTGTGGATGATTCTCTCCAACACATCGAAGGCGCAAAAAAAGTAGGCCTGCACGCGATTCACATGACAGGCGAAACAGATATTATTCGTATTTTTAGTTGAGCAACCTCACCATAAGCTCAATCTTTTTATGCAAATCAATTGTCCATCTTGCGGCGCACCGCTCGAGCTAAGCTATCGGGCTGCCAAAGTAGTTGTTTGCAACTATTGTGGTCAGACAAGTTTTATCAACGCCAGTCAATTAGAGCCGTATGGGGGTACCAAAGTGCTGCTGGCTGACTATGGGTCGTTATTTACGCTACATCAACGCGGCAAAATCAAAAACTTATCTTTTGAAACAATGGGGCGGCTTCGCTTTGCATACTACGAAGGTTTTTGGGATGAGTGGCTAGTATTGCTCAATGAGAGCGAAGAAGCATGGTTACAGGAAGATGAAGGCGAACTCACCCTGTTTCGAAAAGCTAAAGTCGATGGAGCTATACCTGCTTTTGATGATATCAAGGTCGGACAAACGGTTACCCTACAACTATGGCTTCCTGATAAAAATAAAGCGGGTACATACCCTATATTTATTGTTGAGAAACACAAAGCCAATATTCAGGGTGGCGAGGGCGAGTTACCTTTTCTGATTGAGCCAGGCGAGCAGGCAAACTATGCAGACGGCATTTGTAATGGGTTTCTGGTGAGCATTGACTATACCACAGAAGGGACTTCGGTAAGTTGGGGGCTGCCGTTAGCAATTAGAGACATCAGCTTTTAAGCACCGGTTCAGACTCAGCTTCCAAAACTTTGGGGCTTAACGTAGGCTCCTTAGGAAGTATTACTGTAAATTCAGAACCTTTGCCTTCAACGCTGTTTACCATAATTCGTCCGCCAAGTCGCTCGATTAGCAGTTTGACGATAGAAAGCCCTAAACCCATAGAACTTTCTCCACCTGTAGGACGGGCAGAGAGCCGCTGAAATTTTTTAAAGAGCCTGCTATGGTCTTGTTCACTAATACCAGGACCTTCATCTTTTACAGAAACATAAAACTGCATATTAGCCTCTTTGACTTTTAAGTAAACATTGCTGCCCAGTGGTGAAAACTTAATGGCATTAGACACCAAATTTTCCATGATGCGCTTCAAATATTCGCGGTCAGTACTAATCATTGCATCATCTGCCTTATTCTGGAAATGCAGCCGAATAGATTTCATATCTGCCTGATGACGGAAGCTTTTTAGCAGTTCAGGTAAGAAAACAGCAAGGCTCATTTTTTCGTGAGATATTTCAATGGTTTGTCCTTGTTCAATAGCATTGATATCGAGCAAATCATCAATAAAGCGCGTGCCATCCAGCGCCGCCTTACGAATAATTGTTACATAATTTCGTTGTTCTTCATTAAGTTCACCCACCACAGGTAGTAATTGCACAATATTGACTATCTTGCTCAAAGGCGATTTAAGGTTGTGCGCCACAATATCCATGAGACTATTTTTTTCATTATTAAGCTCTTCCAAACGAATATTTTTACGCGCAATCTCCTCCTGTTGCATCAAAAGCAACTCATTTTGAGAGCGTATTTTGTCGTTTTGGCGGTTGATTTCCTCCATTCGCAGCGCCAGCTCTTCCTTCTGCCTGTTGATACTTTTATTAACAATAAAAAATATCAAAACTACCATAAACAGAAGCCCTGCCACACTAAGCGCCGCCAAAAGTTGTAGGCGCGATTTTTCTTCCGACTCCTGTTGCCTCTGCAACATGATTTCTTTGTCCTCTTCTGCCTTGCGTAGTTTTTCATTGGCTAAGGAAAGCTCTTTTTCCATTAGCGTATCAGTAGAAGGACGGCTACCTATTTGTTTGAGGATATTTTTGATTTCTGTATGTGCTTTTTTATATGCCGCATCGTTCTGGTCGGTGATGTTTTGCAGAATATTAATCTGACGAGTGAGCCGTTCGCGCTGTTCTCTGGTAAAGCTTCGGTCAGCATTGATACGAAGTTTAATCTTTTCTATCTCTTGCTCCATCATGTTGTTCCTATCACCTAACATGCGGATAAGACTTTCTAATTGCGCTTCCAGCGATAATATTTCTCCCGACGTATCTACGGGTTTAGCAACAGGTCTAAGAAAAACTTTCACTATGTAATTTTTATCATCAACTATTTGATTTTCAATGTTATAATCTTCAATATCAAGTTCGTTACCAATCTTCAAGGTAACAAAGCCCTGCGCATCAGTCGTAACAGTCTGCCCGCCAATAATGAAGCGTTTGTTAGCTAAAGCTTGTTTAGTAGCATGACTAAGTAGCATCAAGCGAGTTTCGTCGGTAGGTCGTTTGTCTGCCATTTGCTGTTTTGGGTCGGCAGACTTTACACGTGTTGCCACAATGCGGACGATGCCGCTTCGTTCTGATATAACATTAGCAGGAAGCCCATCTACAAAAAAACTGTAATTTTTATCTCCAACGACATCTGCCTGATAAGGGATATTCAATGCGATTAATCCTTTTTGTTCGGCTTTTATTTGCAAAGTATCATTGTTTTTAGGTCCTTTGAAAACAATAGTGGCATTGCCACAGGGCTGGCCGTCAGGATAATTAACAACAAGTGTAACATATTTTACTTTTTGAAGTTTTACAGTGATTTTTCCTGCTTCTTTATTTATTGTCCAGCCTTTGTAAACGGTCTGATATGCCAAATCACCATCCGATTGGAGATTGACTTTTACATCAAACACCCATTGCGCATTGCGTGGCAGTAGCACCAGCCCTCTGCCTTTGAAAATGCTAGCATGTTCTTTTTTATTAAAAATCACTGTTCCCTGTGCAACCACAGGAGAGCCATTCTCATCAACCAGTTCTACTTTGTATTCGGCTTTTTTTTGAGCATAAACGCTGAGAGTTGCCCCTAACCACAACAAAGCATGCAAAAAAGCCCACACAAGAAGTTGGCAAGGCAGTTTGATGGTTGGCTTCTCTAATACAAATGTGCTTTGCATAGGTGTGTAATGCAGCAATTAACAAAAACTGATTGATGTAGCACAATTTTAACGAAAAAAGCTTGAATTTATTGGGCGCTCATAGCTTGTGCTATCAATTGGTGAAAATGATGTACACCGGTTTCATAGCGGGGTGAGTAGCGACCTACTTTGTAAAAGCGCGAACGGATACCCTGTTGCACACTTTCCACCACTGCCTCATCTTCGCGTTCTACCTTGTCGGTCTGTGCGGCTGTTTGTTGGCTAAATCGCTGATGATCATAGATATACGTAATGAAACCCACCTTACAAAGGTCGGGCTGCAAAGGTTTCACCACATTAACCGAAAGCCCCCAAGGGTAAAAATTCAGCATCAAATTGGGAAAAATCCAAAAGTAATAAGCGGCAACTT
>Ga0308419_1002641_pt1 | contig 11550 bp, 6 predicted proteins | sample HotsprSampleMS50_FD_203674 | JGI IMG/M metagenome (GOLD analysis project Ga0308419, IMG submission 203674) | Hot spring phototrophic mat microbial communities from Mushroom Spring, Yellowstone National Park, Wyoming, United States - 20090730_MS50 ... | reverse complement strand
GCCGAAAGTCCAACGACATCCTCAAAAAAGCCTTGAAAGTCCTCGTAAATCTTGACCACCGGGGTGCCAGGGGGGCCGAGCCCGATACGGGTGACGGAGCCGGGGTGCTTTTGCAAGTTCCCCATTCTTTTTTAAAAGAAAAATGTGCCGAAGCCGGCTTTGAACTGCCTGCGGCCGGACGTTACGCGGCTGGCATGCTGTTTTTGCCCACAGATAAAGAGGCCAGGGACAGGTGCAGGCGCCTTTTTGAAGAAGTGGTGCGCAGCAAAGGACAAAAATTTTTGGGCTGGCGGCCGGTCCCCACCGACGACAGCACACTGGGCAAAACTGCCCTTTTGACCCAGCCCAGCGTATGGCAGGCATTTGTGGCCCCCCAAAATACAGAAGTTGACGGTATAGATTTTGAGAGAAAGCTCTACGTTATCAGGAAGACGGCCGCCAGAGAGGCCGGTAAACTCTTGAACGGGTGCGGTACGTTTTATATCTGCAGCCTTTCGTCTAAAACGCTGGTCTACAAAGGCATGCTTACCCCCCGGCAGCTGGCTTCTTACTATCCCGACTTAAATGATCCCCGGGTGGAAACGGCCATTGCCCTGGTGCACTCCCGTTTTAGCACCAATACCTTTCCCAGCTGGGAGAGGGCCCACCCCTACCGCTATATCGTACACAACGGCGAGATCAACACTTTGCGGGGCAATATCAACTGGATGCACGCCCGCCAAAACGTGTGCCGCACCGGACTGTTTGGCGAAGAAATAAGAGAAGTCCTGCCGGTAATAGAACCGGAGGGCAGCGACTCCGCCATGTTCGACAACTGTCTGGAGTTTTTGTACCTGTGCGGCCGGGAACTGCCCCACGCGGCCATGATGATGGTGCCGGAGCCCTGGACGAATCACCGGGAAATGAACGAAAAGAGGAGGGCCTTTTACGAGTACCACAGCTGTTTGATGGAGCCCTGGGACGGTCCTGCTGCAATAATTTTTACCGACGGCAGGGTGGTGGGGGCCCTTTTGGACCGAAACGGCCTTCGTCCCGCCCGCTACTGGCTGACGGACGACGGGCTGGCCGTGCTGGCCTCCGAAGCCGGGGTATTGGACGTGCCGCCGGAAAAGATGGTTCTCAAAGACCGCCTCCGGCCCGGCCGCATGTTGCTGGTAGATACCCTGGAAAAGAGAATAGTGGAGGATGAAGAGCTGAAAGAACGCTATGCTTCGGCCCAACCTTACCGCTGGTGGCTGGATTTAAACCTCACGGCGCTGGAGGATATTAAAGGAGAGGTGCGGCAAAAGCCGAACTCCCCGGAGGAACTGCCCCAAAAGCTGGTCATGTTCGGTTACACTTACGAAGACTTGAACAAAATCATAGAGCCCATGGCCAGGGATGGGGTGGAGCCGGTGGGGTCGATGGGCAATGACTCGCCTTTAGCCGTCCTCTCACTTGAGCCCCAGTTACTGTACAATTATTTCAGGCAGCTCTTTGCCCAGGTGACCAATCCTCCTATCGACGCTATACGGGAAGAACTGGTGACCTCTGTGGAAATGTTGATTGGCCCCGAGGGAAATCTGGTCGAGCCGGGACCGGAATGCTGCCGCCGGATAAAGCTTAAAGGGCCGGTGCTTACCGATGAGGAAATGGCCAAGATAAAATACCTGTCTCACCCCTACTTTAAGGCCGTCACCCTGCCCATTCTCTTCGGCGAGCCCTTTGACGGGAAAGCCCTGGAAACGGCGCTCGAAGAACTTTTCTCCAGGGCAGATGAAGCCGTGGCGGCAGGGGCCAACATACTGGTCCTCTCCGACCGGGAGGCGTCGGGCGATCTGGCACCCATACCGGCTCTTTTGGCCACATCTGGCCTGCACCATCACCTGATACGGCGCGGCACACGCACCTTAGTAAGCCTGGTAGTGGAATCGGGTGAGCCCCGGGAAGTGCACCACTTGGCCTGTCTCATCGGCTACGGCGCCAGCGCAGTTAATCCTTACCTGGCCATTGCCGCCGTGGAAGATTTGTGCCGACGCAATTTTATCAGCGGGTTACCGCCCAAAAAGGCCATAGAAAATTATGTCAAAGCCTGCATCAAAGGCGTGGTCAAGGTCATGTCCAAAATGGGAATTTCTACCGTACAGAGCTACTGCGGGGCCCAGGTATTTGAGGCGGTGGGTATAAGCCGCCGGGTTATAGACCGGTACTTTACCTGGACGCCGTCGCGGCTGGAGGGCATTGACTTAGAAGTTATAGCCAAGGAGGTCCGCCTAAGGCATGTAACGGCTTTTGAAGAAGGTTTTAGCACCCCGGCTGCCCTTCGGCCGGGAAGTGTTTACCAGTGGCGCCACGGTAAAGACGATCACCTCTTTAACCCGGCCACTGTAGCGCTCCTGCAGGAGGCCTGCAGGAAAGGAGACTATTCGCTTTTTAAGCAGTACTCTTCGCTGGTAAACTCTCAAAGGAATACGCTGAGGAGTTTTTTGCGGTTTAAAGAGGTAAAGAACCCTGTCCGTTTAGAGGAAGTAGAGCCGGCCCTTTCCATCTGCCGGCGGTTTAAGACGGGGGCCATGTCTTTTGGTTCTATCAGCGCCGAAGCTCACGAGACGCTGGCCGTGGCCATGAACCGTTTGGGAGGCAAGAGCAACACCGGCGAAGGAGGAGAGGACCCCGCCCGTTACGTGCCGGAACCGGACGGCGATTCAAAGAGAAGCGCCATAAAGCAGGTGGCGTCGGGGCGCTTTGGAGTGACCAGCGAGTACCTGGTCAATTCCGACGAAATCCAGATAAAAATGGCCCAGGGGGCCAAGCCCGGCGAGGGCGGCCAGTTGCCCGGGCGTAAGGTTTACCCGTGGATAGCCAAGGTAAGGGGCACCACGGCCGGCGTAGGGCTCATTTCTCCCCCGCCGCACCACGACATATATTCTATTGAGGACCTGGCTCAGCTCATTTACGACCTGAAAAGCTCCAATCACCGGGCCAGGATCAACGTCAAGCTGGTGTCCGAGGTAGGGGTGGGCACCATTGCAGCCGGGGTGGCCAAGGGCAAGGCCGACGTCATACTAATAAGTGGCTGTGAAGGGGGCACGGGCGCTTCGCCCCGTTCCAGCATCAGCCACGCCGGCCTGCCGCTGGAGCTGGGGCTGGCCGAGACCCACCAGACGCTGCTCTTAAACGGGCTGCGCGACCGGGTAGTGCTGGAAACAGACGGCAAACTTATGACCGGCCGCGACGTGGCGGTAGCGGCCCTATTGGGAGCGGAAGAATACGGGTTTGCCACGGCCCCGCTGGTGGTGCTGGGCTGTATCATGATGCGGGTGTGCCACCTGGATACCTGCCCGTGTGGCATTGCCACCCAAAACCCAGAACTGCGCAAAAACTTCCGGGGAGACCCGCAGCACGTGATCAATTTCATGCTGTTCGTGGCCGAAGAATTGCGGGAAATTATGGCAAAACTCGGCTTTCGCACGGTCGACGAGATGATAGGACGGACCGACCTCCTGGAAATCGACCCCGAAATAAAAAATCACTGGAAGGCCGCCGGGCTGGACCTGTCCGGTATTTTGTGGCAGCCCCCCCTGCCCAAAGGGGCCGCCAGGCACTGCCGGGTAAAACAGGACCACGGTTACGAGCGGGGCTTAGACTTTCAGGTGCTCTTGGATTTGTGCCGGCCGGCCCTGGACAGGGGCGAAAAGGTGCGGGCGCAGCTGGAAGTTAGGAACACCGACCGGGCCGTAGGAACCCTGTTGGGCAGCGAACTCACCAGGAGGTGGGGGGGCAGGGGGTTGCCGGACGACACGGTTGTCCTGCACTTTTTGGGCACGGCGGGGCAGAGCTTCGGCGCCTTTTTGCCCAGGGGGATCACCCTGATTTTGGAGGGAGAGGCCAACGATTACCTGGGCAAAGGACTTTCCGGCGGCAAAATCGTCTTAAGACCTCCGGCCGCTGCCCGGTTTGTGCCCGAAGAAAACATCATAGCCGGAAACGTGGCCTTTTACGGGGCGACCGGCGGCGAGGCCTATGTGCGCGGCCGGGCCGGGGAGAGGTTTTGCGTGAGGAACAGCGGCTTAAACGCCGTGGTGGAAGGCGTGGGCGACCACGGCTGCGAGTACATGACCGGCGGGCGGGTAGTGATCTTGGGCCCTACCGGCAGAAACTTTGCGGCCGGTATGACCGGCGGCATAGCCTATGTGCTTGACGAGGACGGCATATTTGAGCGGCGGTGCAATAAGGAAATGGTTTTACTGGAAAAACCGGATAAAAAAGAATTAATGTGGGTGAAGGGGATGATAGCCAAACACGTCCGCTACACCGCTTCAGATCTGGGAAGGCGCATTTTAGAAAACTGGGGAGACTTTTCTGTGCGCTTTGTGCGGGTAATACCGGTGGATTACAAGCGAGTGCTGGCCGCCCTGGAGAGGGCGCGAATTGCGGGTTTAAGCGGGGACGAAGCTGTGGCTGCCGCTTTTGAGGAGAACGTCCGGGATGAGAAGCGGGTCAGCGGAAACTGAGGAGGGTGAAAAATGGGAAAGCCGACCGGATTTATGGAGTACTGCCGGGTGCGTTCAAAAGAGCGCCCGCCGCTGGAGAGGATATTTGACTGGTGGGAGTTTAAATACCCCCTCCCAGAAGAACTGGCAAAAGTGGAGGCCGCCCGCTGCATGGACTGCGGTACGCCGTTTTGTCACAGCGGGGTGTGGATGGGAGGGGCACCGGTCGGATGTCCCAACCACAACCTGGTTCCTGAGTGGAACGACCTGGTATACCGGGGACTGTGGCGTGAGGCCTGGGAAAGGCTGACGATGACCAATCCTTTTCCCGAGTTTACCGGCAGGGTATGCCCGGCTCTGTGCGAGGGGTCGTGCGCGGCTTCCCTGGCCGGCGAGCCGGTGGCCGTCAGATCTATTGAGCGGGTTATAGCCGATAAAGCCTTTTCCGAAAAGTGGGCCGCGCCGCGCCCACCCCGGTGGAGGACCGGAAAAAAGGTGGCAGTGATAGGCTCGGGCCCGGCCGGTCTGAGCTGTGCACATAACTTGAACCGGCTGGGACACAGTGTTACCGTCTTTGAGCGCGATGAACAGCCGGGCGGGCTCTTGATGTACGGCATACCTCCCATGAAGCTGAGTAAAGCTGTGGTGTTGAGGAGGATTTCTCTGCTGGAGGAAGAGGGCGTGGAGTTTGTCACTGGTGTGGAGGTGGGTGAAGACCTGCCGGCGGATAAAATTTTGGCAGAATACGACGCGGCGGTGCTTTGCGCCGGGGCGCGGGTTCCCAGAGATGTAGGGGTTTCTGGAAGGGAGTTGTCCGGCATATTTTTTGCTGTAGACTACTTAGGGGCGACGGCAAGGGCCGTGATGAAGGGCTTTGGGGCGGCCGGGGCGGAAATGTCGGCCACAGGGAAGGACGTAGTGGTAATAGGCGGCGGCGATACAGGTACCGACTGCGTGGCTACGGCCATCCGCCAGGGCTGTCAAAGTGTGGTCCAGCTGGAGTTCGCGCCGCCGCCGCCCAAGGCCCGCGCTCCCGAAAACCCCTGGCCCCGGTACCCCCGCACTTATAGAGTAGACTACGGACAGGAAGAGGCGATTGCCGTTTGGGGTTTTGATCCGCGCCTTTATTGTACTACGGTGGAAAAGTTTTTGGGCGATGAAAAAGGGCACGTGTGCGGGGTGGAAGTGGTGTCTGTTTCCTGGAAAAGGGATTCTAGCGGGCGCCAGATATACGTGCCTTGGCCTCAAACCAGGCGGACCTTGCCGGCCCAGATGATCCTCATCGCCGCCGGCTTTACCGGTCCGGAAAAAGGCCTGTTGCGGGCCTTTGAGGTAGACCAAGACGGGCTGAAAAAAGGGTACGCTACCAACGTGCCGGGAGTTTTTGCCGCCGGGGACGTGCGGCGGGGGGCCGGCACGGTGGTGTGGGCGGTTGCCGAGGGGCGGGAGGCGGCCCGCGCCTGCCACGGCTATTTATTAAAAAACCGGGATGCAGACTGTAAAGGGAAAAAATAAACACTTTTCAGTCAATTGTTTTGTATAGTATTATTTTTTTACTATATTTTTTACTGTTACGAGAAAGGAAAAAGCGGGGTGGGTCAAAGGTGAAGGGTGGTATACCGGGGACAGGTTCATTTCCAGACCGCACGTCGGCCCAAATCTATATAGTGGATACCACACTGCGGGACGGGGAGCAGACGGCGGGGGTGGTGTTTGCCAACCAGGAAAAGGTGCGCATAGCCAAGATGCTGGACGAAATAGGCGTGCACCAGATCGAAGCGGGGATACCGGCTATGGGCGGCGACGAGATGGAGGCCATAAAGGAAATTGTGCAGGCGGGCTTGAGGGCGAGTATAATGGGCTGGAACCGGCCGGTCATATCCGACATAGAAGCCTCTTTATCCTGCGGGGTGGACGCGGTAGCCATATCTATTTCCACCTCGGACATCCACATCAAATACAAGCTTAGGACCAGCCGGGAGCAGGTCTTGGAGCAGATGGTCAAGGCGGTGGAATACGCCAAGTCGCGCGGGGTTTACGTTTCGGCCAACGCCGAGGACGCCTCCCGCAGCGATATGGATTTCCTCATCCAGTTCGCCCGGGCGGCCAAAGAGGCCGGCGCCGACCGGCTGCGCTTTTGCGATACGGTGGGGATACTGGATCCTTTTCTCACTTACGAGCGGGTCAGGGCTATCTTGGACGAAGTGGACATCGATGTGGAGATGCACACCCACAACGACGTGGGCATGGCCACCGCCAACGCCCTGGCCGGGGTGCGGGCCGGGGCCAAATATGTGGGCGTCACCGTGATCGGGCTGGGCGAGCGGGCGGGGAACGCCGCCTTGGAGGAAGTGGTCATGGCCCTAAAGTACATCATGGGCGTGGACCTGGGTTTTAACACCAGGATGTTCCGCGAGATAGCCGAGTACGTCTCCCGCGCCTCCGGGAGAGAGCTGCCGGCCTGGAAGGCCATCGTGGGCGCCAACATGTTCGTGCACGAGTCGGGCATTCACGCCGACGGGGCCCTGAAAAACCCCAAGACTTACGAGGCCTTCCACCCGGAAGAGGTGGGTTTGGAACGCCAGATCGTCATCGGCAAGCACTCGGGCACGGCCGCGCTCAGGTCCAAGTTTGCCGAGTACGGCATACATTTGAGCGAGTTTCAGGCCCAGGAGCTGCTCCCCAAAGTGCGCGCCTTGTGCGTGCAGTTGAAGCGGCCGCTCTTTGACAAGGAGATCGTCTACCTTTACGAAGATTACTTTGGCAGAAAGAGGTGAACGGCGTGGGCCAGACTATAGCCGAAAAGATCCTGTCCGCCCACTGCGGCCAGGAGGTGTACGCCGGCGAACTGGCGGTAGCGAAGGTGGACTTCGTCATGGGCCAGGACGGTACCGCCCCGCTGGCGGCGCGCGCTTTTGCAGAAATGGGGGGTCAGTGCGTATTTGACCCCGAACGGGTGGCCTTTGTCATCGACCACAGCGCCCCTGCCCCCGGCGAGGGAGTGGCCAACATCCACCAGTACCTGCGCAAATTCGCCCGGGAGCAGGGCATCCACCTGTACGAAGTGGGTGAGGGCGTCTGCCACCAGGTGGTGCCGGAGAGCGGGCGGGTGGGGCCCGGCTCTTTAGTCGTAGGCGCCGACTCCCATACCTGCACTTACGGGGCCTTAAACGCCTTTGCCACCGGCATGGGCTCCACTGACGTGGCGGCCGCCATGATTTCCGGACGCACCTGGTTTAAAGTGCCGGAAACCTTTAAGATCGTTCTAAAGGGCCGGCTGCCGGCCGGTGTGTCCGCCAAAGACCTGATCCTGCACCTGGTGGGCAGGTTTACGGCCGACGGGGCCACGTACATGGCCGTGGAATTTGCCGGCGAGGCCGCCGGGGAGCTTTCGGTAGAGGGGCGGCTGACCGTGGCCAACATGGCCGTGGAGATGGGGGCCAAGGCCGGGATATTTTTGGCCGACGACAAAACTTTCGCCTGGCTGGGGCGCTACACCCGCCGCTTCTATGCCCCCGTCTGCCCCGACCCCGGCGCCCGCTACGCCCGGGTAGAGGAGTGCGACGTTTCTTCCCTCACCCCCCAAGTGGCCTGCCCCCACCGGGTGGACAACGTCCGCCCATTGGAAGAAGTGGCCGGCACGCCCGTGCAGCAGGTTTTCATAGGCACCTGCACCAACGGCCGCCTGGAGGATTTGAGGGCGGCGGCCGGCATACTGGCCGGCCGCCGGGTGCACAGGGACGTGCGCCTGGTGGTGGCGCCGGCCTCCCGGCGGGTGTACCTGGAGGCCATGCGGGAGGGGGTTATCCAGGCGCTGGTGGAGAGCGGGGCGGCGGTGGTCACCCCGGGGTGCGGGCCGTGCGTGGGCACCCATAACGGGGTGCCGGCCGACGGGGAAAACGTCGTATCCACGGCCAACCGCAACTTCAAAGGGCGGATGGGTAACAGCAAAGCCTTTATTTACCTGGCATCCCCGGCTACGGCGGCCGCTTCGGCCGTAACCGGCAAAATAACCGACCCCCGGTATTTTACCCCAAGATAACATTTAAGGTGGTGATGGGCGTGCTTTTGCGCGGTACGGCGCACAAATTTGGGGACGACGTGAATACCGACTACATCATTTCGGGCAAGTATAAGTTTAAGACGCTGGACTTAAACGAGCTGGCCCGCCACATAATGGAGGACATAGACCCCGGTTTTTACAACCGGATAAAGCCGGGCGATTTTTTGGTGGCCGGCAAAAACTTCGGCTGCGGCTCCTCCCGGGAGCAGGCCCCCCTGGTGATGGCGCGCGCCGGTCTTTCGGCCGTGCTGGCCAAGTCCTTTGCCCGCATTTTCTTCCGCAACGCCATAAACATCGGGCTTCCCGCCGTGGAGTGCAACACCGACCTGATAGACGCCGGGGACGCCTTGGAGTTGGACCTGGCGGCCGGGAGGCTGGTCAACCTCACCAAAGAACTGGTGCTGCCGTTTAAGCCGCTGCCGCCGGCCATGCTGGCCATCCTAAAGGACGGCGGCCTGGCCGCCCACTTCCAAAAGCACGGCGGCTTTGCGCTGGGAGGGGAGAACCCGTGACGGCCCGCCGGGTCACCCTCATCCCCGGCGACGGCGTGGGGCCGGAGGTGATTGAGGCCGCCCGCCGGGTGATCGACGCCAGCGGGGCAAAAATCGAGTGGGAAGAGGTGCCGGCCGGCGAGGCCCTGGTGGCGCAGTACGGCACGCCCCTGCCGCCCGAGACTATTGAGTCTGTGCGCAGAAACGGTGTGGCCTTAAAAGGGCCGCTCACTACCCCGGTGGGGAGCGGCATACGCAGTGTCAACGTGGCCCTGCGCCAGGAGCTGGACCTCTACGCCAACGTGCGGCCGGCGCGCAGTCTGCCGGGCGTGCCGTCCCGCTACCGGGACGTGGACCTGATCGTGGTGCGGGAGAACACCGAGGACCTCTACGCCGGGATAGAGCACCGCGTGGGAGAAGAGGCCGCCGAGAGCATCAAGATCATCACCCGCCGGGGCTCGGAGCGCATTGCCCGCTTTGCCTTTGAGCTGGCCCGCAAATGGGGCCGCCAAAAGGTCACTGCCGTGCACAAGGCCAACATCTTGAAGCTGACCGACGGCCTTTTCCTGGAGTGCGCCCGGGAAGTATCTGCCCGGTACCCCGGCATAGCCTACGAAGAGATGATTGTAGACGCCATGTGCGCCAAACTGGTGCAGTCCCCGGAAAACTACGACGTGCTGCTGGCCCCCAACCTCTACGGGGACATTATCAGCGACCTGTGCGCCGGTCTGGTGGGAGGGCTGGGCGTGGCCCCCGGGGCCAACATAGGCGATGCCGCGGCCGTCTTTGAGCCGGTGCACGGCAGCGCTCCCAAGCACGCCGGGAAAAACCGGGTCAACCCGCTGGCCGCCATCCTGTCGGGTGTTATGATGCTGCGCCACTTAGGAGAAGAGGAGGCGGCCGGGCGGGTGGAGAGTGCCGTCGTGGCGGTGCTGGAGGAGGGAAAGCACCTGACCTACGACCTGGGCGGCAGCGCCGGCACTTTAGAGATGGCCGGGGCCATTGTGGAAAAAATGAAAAAACAGCCCCCGGTGCGTTGACTTTGGAAATTCTTACTTGATATTATGGCTTTGTGGCTAAAGAGCGTTAAGATACCTGCAGGGGACCCGCTCGGCGGGAAAAAGCGCGGGACAGAAGTAAATTCGGAGGTGTGGACCGGCCGTGGCTGCCAATGGCCGTAACGGCAATTATTTATTGGGGTTTTGGAGAAAAGGGCGTGGCGGGGGGTGCCGGGCCGCCGCGCTGGTGCTGCTTTTAGTTTTGGTGGCGTGCGCCTGGGGGGCGGGCTGTGTAAAGAGAGAAACGGCACCCAAGGACCGGGCTCTTCCGGAAAAGGTAACCGTACAGGTGCCGGTGGGGCCGCCTTCGGCGCCCCTGTTTAAGCTGGCCGAGGACGGGCTGCCGGGCGGGGTCAAGGTGGAGCTGACTGTCTACCGCAATGTAGAGGAAGCCACCGCCCGCCTGGTGAAGGGGGAAGCGGATTTCACCGTCCTGCCGCTCAATACGGCGGCCAAGCTCTACAACCGGGATGTAGGGGTGCGCCTGGTAAACGTCAGCACTTGGGGCATACTCTACCTATTGACTACCGACCCGGGCGTTTTGGGGTTTGCCGACTTAAAGGGCAAAAAACTCTACGTGGGGGCCCGGGGGTCTACGCCGGACGTGCTGACGACTTACCTCTTGTCCAAAAACGGATTGAGCGGCGGCCAGGTGGATATCGTTTACCTGGAGTCTACCGAGATCGCCCAGCTGCTCATCAACGGGCTGGCGGAGAACGCCGTGCTGCCCGAGCCGCTGGCTACCCAGGCGCTCCTCAAAAATGAGCGGGTGCGCTCGGTGGCGGACTTTTACCAGGAGTGGCGCAAGTTTGAGGGAGAGAATGCCAGCCTGCCGCAGGCCGGCACGGTGGTGAGTTCCGGTTTTGCCGGCACTTACCCCGACGCGGTGGCCGCCTTCCTGGACGGCTACGCCGGCGCCCTGGACTGGACGCTTTCCCATCCCCAGGAGGCCGCCCGGCTGGTAGAAGCCAACCTGAAGATCCCGCCTGCGGTTTTTGTAAAGAGCATAGAGCGCACCCGCTTGGCGAGCGTGCCGGCTTCCCAGGCCAAGGCAGACGTTTTGGCCTACCTGTCCAGGCTGTTAGAATTTTCGCCCGATATGGTGGGGGGAAGGCTTCCGGATGAAAATTTCTTCTGGCAGCGGTAACTGGCTTAAAAGCGGGGCGGCCCCGCTTTTAGGCTTTTTGTTGTTCTTGGCCTTCTGGCAGGTTTTATCATCTTTTTACAGCCCGGTAATCCTGCCGCCGCCCCGTGACGTGGCCCGGGCTTTCGGCGTCCTGGTTTCTTCCGGCCAGCTGGCAGAGCACGCCCGGTACTCAGTGTGGCGGGGCCTGTCCGGCTTTGGCCTGGCCGTGGCCGCCGGCCTGCCGGCGGGGCTTTTGACCGGCTTAAGTCCCGCCGCGGCCGTCCTCCTGCGCCCGGCAGTGGTCGTGCTGCAGGTGGTCCCCCTCATTTCCTGGCTGTTG
>Ga0308419_1002639_pt1 | contig 11554 bp, 10 predicted proteins | sample HotsprSampleMS50_FD_203674 | JGI IMG/M metagenome (GOLD analysis project Ga0308419, IMG submission 203674) | Hot spring phototrophic mat microbial communities from Mushroom Spring, Yellowstone National Park, Wyoming, United States - 20090730_MS50 ... | reverse complement strand
TGCTTGGTCGTGGGCTTCGACCATCAAGCTCAACCGGGTCGAACCGCGTGGGCAACCCAGCGCCTCGGCCAGTCTGAGATAGTAACCCACGATCGGAGTGGGGGTGAAACGCTGGGTCGCTGGATCGCGGGGAGGATCGAGCCGATCCGTCAGCAGCCAGGGAATCAGCTGGCGTCCCCCCCGATTGTAACCAATCCGCCGACGCGCACCGCTCAGCCAGGCCAGCAACGCGGATCGCAACGAGTTGGGCAGCAGCACCGCCAAATCGAACTGTTGAGCGCGCAAGCTGCGAATCAGGCCGAGGGTCGCGCGAAACCCGGCTTGAGGATTGAAAACGAACCATTCATCAAGCTCATGCAATCCCTTGAGCGTTGCTGCGACCACCGGCTTGGCCACCCCAAACAACCGCGCCTCGGGCCAACTTTGGCGCAAAGCGCGGAGGGTGGGCGTAGCCATCACGGCGTCGCCCACGAGGTTGGGGCAAAAGATCAAAACACGGCGGGGTGAGGAGCGCGAGGTCGTTAGGTTCAGGGCGGCAAGGGAGTCGGGGGACAAATCAGCCGTTCCTGTTCCGGGGTCACGTCGGATTGGGTTTGCAGATCCACCCCGGGAACCAGCTGATCGAGCCGGCTCATCAGGGGGCCAGGATCATCCAGGAACTCCAGGCCGATCCGCAAGGCTTTGAGCGGTCGACCCGCTAACTCGGGTACTCGCAACTTGACTTGGTCCTTCTGAGTCGTCAAGACCAATTCCGCCCCGAGATCCCGCGCCCATCGTCCCAGATCCTCGACATCGCTTCGGCTGTAGGCGTGATGGTCGGGGTAACGTCGCAACGCTTCGCTTGGCTGGTCGGCCCAGACCACCCCCAGCGCGTCCAAAGTGCGACGGAATCCCTCCGGATTGCCGATGCCGCAAAACGCCGCCACCCGCGGCCCCACCGCAAGGCCAAGTGGTTCGACAGTCCCACGACCGTCAAACGTGGTAAGGTCCTGAGGGGCGTGGCGAGTGCGGAAGATCATGTGGTACTGGCCCGCGAAACGCCGCAGTGTCGTTTCGATCCGTTGAAACTCCGAATCCGTCACCAGATCGGCGCGCGACACCACAAACACGTCGGCCCGACGAAGTGCAGTGAGCGGTTCACGCAACAACCCGCGTGGCAACAACCGATGATACCCAAATGGATTCAGCGCGTCCACCACCACCAGATCGAGCAACCGTCCCAAACGACGATGCTGGAATCCATCGTCCAGCACCGCCACCTGGGATTCGAGTTCTTCCACCGCCAGACGAGCCAGCGCCAAACGATCCCGACCCTGGAGGTGAGGCACGTCCGGGAGGTTTTCCTCCAAGACCAAACCCTCGTCGTTGAGTTGATAGGTCGTGTTGTCCAGAAGATCGCGTATTTGTCCGTAGCCCCGGCTCAGAATGACCACCCGCCAACCGCGTTGACGATAGAACCGCGCCACCCACTCGACCAACGGCGTCTTGCCGGTGCCGCCGACGGTGAGGTTGCCCACTGACACCACGGGCAACGGAGCCACTTCGGAACGCAGCCAGCCCCATTCATAACCCCAGTCCCACAGACGAACCGCTAAGCCGTAGCCAAGACTCAAGGCCCCGAGCGCCGCGCGGCTCAAACTGGCTCGCAACCCCTGAATGTCGCCACGGATGAGTCGAAGGTAAGTCTGTTCGTCAAATCGACCTATTTTCAATTTGGCCATCCTCGTTGGACCAATTGTCAAAAGACCATTTTGTCTCAATCGAATCAATGCGCGACTTCCCAACCCTCTGGCTGTTACGGCGACGCAGTGATGACACAGAGCAATGGCGATGATGTGCGCCATTGTCACAACAAGGTCAAGGGTCCCCACTCAAACCCCTTGACGAAGATCGGGCAAGCAAACCAGAGTGGCACGAAGCGAACCGGACCACCGCCTTCCAGGACTGGGGCCGAGGGAGGGCGAGGTTGCCCGGTTCCTTGACGTGGTCTCAAGAAGAAAGGAATGGAGGGTGCGCCTCCATTCGTTGTGAAGACGATCAGGTTCCGACTCAGGCCATTGCGTCGCAGATCGCCTTGGCCATCTCGCGGGTGCCCACGGCGGTGGGGTCGTCGCGGTGCGGCTTCATGTCGTAGGTGACAAACTTGCCTTCGGCGATCACCTTGGCCACTGCGTTTTCCAGCTTGCGGGCCGCTTCCACCTCGCCCAAATGCTCCAGCATCAACACCGCTGAGAGGATCAACGCGGTGGGGTTCATCTTCCACTGTCCCTTGTACTTGGGAGCCGAGCCGTGGGTCGCCTCGAAGACCGCCCCCTTGTCGCCGATGTTGGCCCCAGGGGCGACCCCAAGCCCTCCCACCAAACCGGCGCACAGGTCGGACAGAATGTCGCCGTAGAGATTGGGCATCACCAGCACGTCGTAGAGTTCCGGCTTTTGGACCAACTGCATGCACATGTTGTCCACGATGCGGTCTTCGAACTCGATGTCGGTGTAGCGCTTGGCCACGTCGCGTGAAACCTCAAGGAAAAGCCCATCTGAATACTTGAGGATGTTGGCCTTATGCACCGATGTGACTTTCTTGCGCCCGTGTTTGCGGGCATACTCAAAAGCGTAGGTGACGATCCGTTCGGTACCGGAGACTGAGATTGGCTTAATCGAAATGCCCGAATCCGGCTTGATTGCCTTGCCGCCTAGACTTTTGATCGTGTCGATGAGTTTGAGGGTCTCGTCCTTGCCTTTTTCAAACTCAATGCCGATATACAGGTCCTCGGTGTTCTCGCGCACCACGACCAGATCCACTTTGCTGTTAGCGAAGAGGGTTCGCACGCCAGGATAGAGCTTGCAAGGACGGACGCAGGCGTACAGGTCCAGTACCTGGCGCAGGTGGACGTTGACCGAACGGAAGCCGGTGCCCACCGGCGTGGTGATTGGCGCTTTGAGAGCCACGCCGGTTCGCTTGCACGATTCGATTACCGCGTCAGGCACTGGAGTTCCCAGACGCTCCATCACATCCACTCCGGCTTCCTGCACATCCCAGTCGATTGCGACCCCGGTGGCGTCCACGCACATGCGGGCCGCTTCGGCCAATTCTGGACCGACTCCATCGCCGGTGATGAGGGTGACGGCGTGTCCCATGCTTAGAAGTCCTGATTCGAGCGGTTTGAGAAACGTTTTTGACCACCGGGGCGTCCGCCATCCCCCGACAATCCCGCAGGGGTTCACCATCCCACCAAGGGACGTGTTGCAACGGGAACCAGACGAACCCGGCCGGGGTGGTTGGAGGCGACTCCACCACGGACCCAAGCCACCTCTGGATGCGAGGCGGGTTGCGCGACGGCCTACGCTACGAACCTGCCAGAGTCGCGTCAAGCATCGCCTCCGTTTGCCAACTCGACCGCGCTGCCGTTTTGTGGCTTGGGGGTTGTTTGGCTCCGGTTGGATTCGTAACCTGACGACGCTGGTTTTCCCTGGGGGACTCAGGTTTTTTTCGACGAACACACCGCGACCATGATCCCTCCTCCTCACGCCCCCGAACCAATCATCGAAGATTGGCTGAATCGTCACCGCGCCTTGTTGAGCCTGGCGTTGCATGCGGTGGGCGTACCCGCGACCATCCTCGGCGCATTGATGCTACCGATCTATGTGGGCGCCTGTTCGCTCAAGCTCTTTGGAGTGGCCCTGATGTTGTTTTTGGGGGGATTCGCCCTCCAATTCCTAGCCCACGCGCTGGAGGGTTCCGAACCAGGAGAACTTGCTGCCCTTAGGGCTTGGTGGCGGCGTCGAAATCGTGGTCGTTCAGAAGTCGTCGCCGAGGCCGATTCCACCGGGGACTCAGTCGAACGGTTGTGAATCCTCAATCCAGGCGTTACACTCGTGCATCGGGATGTTAGGGCGGTCGAAGTCCAGCCCATCTCTCTGTCATGCCGCGGTTCTCCCTTGTCTGGTGATCATCTTTGGACGGGATTCAATCAATCGACCTCAAACGGAGATCGCCGCGATGCGTCGATTCGCGCCGCGTTGCCCCCTGGCCCTCTGGACGGGACTGCTTGCCGCGACCCTTGGGGGAGAAGCCAGTGGAGTTCACGCCCGGGAGACAGACCGTCCCAACATCATCCTAATCCTCGCCGATGATTTGGGTTGGGGCGACCTGTCGTACAACGGACGCATTCAATGGTCCACCCCCCATCTTGACGACCTGGCCGCCCGCGGCGCTCGGTTCGACCGCTTCTACACCGCTGGCGTCGTCTGCGCGCCCAGCCGCGCGGCGCTGTTGACCGGTAAGAATCCAATCCACTGCGGGACTTGGCGCAACGATCACGATCTCCCCGCCGAAGAGGTTACCATCGCCGAAGCCCTCAAAGCCAAGGGGTATCACACCGCGCTTTACGGCAAGTGGCACCAGGGACGGCCTACCCGCGAGGGAGGAACCCGCACTCACCCCTTGGACCAGGGCTTCGACGAGACCTTCGGCTTCCTCTCCGCCACCCATGCCTGGGAAAAGTTCCCCAATCATCTTTTCAATGGCCGAGATCGGGTCGAGGTTCCCCAGGGCCGCTATGCTGACGACTGGTTCACCGACAAGGGCGTAGAGTTCATCGCGCGTCATAAAGATGACCCGACACCCTTTTTCCTCTATCTTCCTCTCACATCCACGCACTTTCACATTGAAGCGCCCGAGGACGAGATCGCCAAGCATCGCTCCACCTTCAGCGATCCAATCCAGGCGGCCTACGCGGCGATCGTCACCCGCATGGACGCCCAAGTGGGCCGGATTGTTCAGGCGGTCCGCGACGCTGGATTGGAGGATTCGACCCTCATTGTGTTCACCTCCGACCACGGCGCGACCTTTGAAGGTGGCAGCAAGGAAGCCTCGTCTAGTCTGGACAGCAACCACCCGTTCCGCGGCCAAAAGCGAACCGTTTACGAGGGAGGCATCCGGGTGCCCGGCATCATGACTTATCCGGGAGTCATTCCGGCCGGGCGGATCGTGTCCACTCCGGTTCAGACGATCGACTTGCTGCCCACCTTTCTGGAACTGGCTGGGGGACGCCCCGAACCAGACTGGAAGGTTGACGGACTCAACATTTTGCCGCTGGCTACCGGTCGGGAGGCCGAGACCTTTCCCGAACGCACCTTGTTCGTCGAATGGCGCTCCGAGGGCTACGACAGCCTGGCCGCGATCCGGGGCGACTACAAACTCGTCGTCGAACGGGCCGGCAAACCGGAGCTTTATCACCTCCCCTCCGACCCTGCCGAACGCATCAACTGGGCCGCGACCCGCAAAACAATTCTTCAAACCCTAATGGACGACCTCACCCGGTTCATGGCAGATCATCCCGACGGTCCTTTGACTGTGAATGCGCCCTCGCCGGGTGTCACCTTACGCGAACATCCCCTATTCAAGAAGAACCCCAACCACGGACAACTGACACCAAGGTGAATGAAAAGGAGTGGTTCGCCGGTGGTTGAACCAACCGCCATCCCCGATCAAGACGACTCCGTCGCCGTCGATCAGGTTTATCGAACCTACTGGGCCCGCAAACGATTGCTAGCCCAGCGATTGCCCCGCTTCGGCTTGGTGGCGTGGTGGCCCTGCGGCGAAACCACGCTTTGTCCCGCCGAGCAGGTCCTCTTCAACGCTGTCGCGCAGGCGCGCTGTTTGCTCGATGTCGGGGCGGGCGACTTGAGAATCCAGCGCAAGTTTCTCGCCGCCGGTTTTTCGGGAACCTATCTAACCCAGGATGTGGGAAACGAATTTTCCTACGATTTCACCTCCTTGGATTCGGCGATCGGTCCATTCGACGCGATCCTCTGTCTGGATGTGTTGGAACACCTCACCTTGAACGCGGGCTTGAAATTGCTCGACACCCTAGCCGGTCGCCTCGCGCCCGATGGCGTGCTGGCCATTCAAACGCCCAACGCGCGGTGCGTTCGTCATCCCTCCTCATGGGACATGACCCATCTCCATTGTTACAACCTTCCGGATCTTTGGGCCTTTTTGACCAGTTTGGGCTTGGAAACCACCGGTGTTCGGGTCGTGTTCGAGACGGCCCCAGAACAGCGGGGATCATTCTGGAGCCGCCCCCTGCGAGACATGGAGCGAATCCTGGCGCGATGGCTAATCACACGTTGGTTGGGCTTGGATTACGCCGAGAATATGATTCTCCTGGCACGCAAGCCTCGGGATTCGAACCATCGAAGCGCGGCGACCCAATAACACCCCACCATTCCTTCCACCGCGACGAGACGGATCGCTTTGGCCATGACCGACTCCTTTGAACGCGCTTCGAATTTGTACACGAACGAGTCCGACCTGTTGCGCGACCCGACCTCCTTTAGCCGAGTCAGCCCAATTCAGCGTCGCCTTCAAGGTGGCGCGGCTTTGGCAGTGGGCGGCACCCTGGCCGCCTTCACAGGACAGCGTTTTTTGGGGGGCGTGCCGGTTTGGTGGGAAATTCTGCTCTTCCCTCCCCTCGCCTTTGGTCTTCTGGCTTACGCGGCTCTTCAGTTGGGTTTAGAACACCATCTCACGATTGACCGAAAGCGTAAGCTCGTCGTAACCAACTACCGGGTGTTCGGCCAACCCCAACGCTTCGAGAGGAGTTTTCAGCAGGCCGAGTGCGTTCAGGTCGTGCCCAAGATCCGCCAAGTGGTGGTTGGTCGCAAACTGGTCTTCGGCGTCATCCTCAAAGGCGCTGACTTCGCGATTGACCTGGGACATGAATCAGATCCTGAAACCGCTTTCCAGGACGCTTCCGAAGTAGCCCGATTCCTCGGTCTGCCCGCCCTGCCCCTGGAGGAGGTCGCGCCTCAACCAAGCGGAAACCAATCCCCTCGTTCGGCGTAGCCCTCCGCTCACACGAGTGGCGACGTTGCCTTGGCCAAAGAGGATTGAAAGACGTTGGCCGGTGCCGTTCCGTAACGGTCACGCGCGGATCTGGACGACACCGGCGGGACAGCGCAATCAACCCTAGCACGCGGTCGAGTGTCCAACTCATCCCCGATTGACAGGTTGCGGCACGTTCGACGGAAAGGGGTGCAATTTGCCGGATTCAGGACGCATCAAGACGGCTTGAGTTAGCGATTGAGGAGCGTTTGCGTCTGAAACGACGCGACGGGCGCGCCGGTTGAATGGCTTGGACGGAACCCTCTTGAACCATCCGCGCGGTCCCGTCAAGGTCAGGTTTGGAGCATGCCCGATGACAAGTTCGCGGGGCGTTGTCGAGAACCTCCGCGCTACCGTTGCGCCTTCGCTTTAGGGAGACCTCCGCATGAGCGAGGACCAGGACCCCCGGATTCCCTCGGATTACCACGATCAACTCGTCGTGTTGGATCTTTCGTCGCCTTATGTTTGCCTGGGACGATTGCATCAGGTGGGACCTCTGTTTGTGGAGGTCCGCGACGCCGACCTCCACGACTTGCGCGATAGCACCACCACCCGCGAGCTTTATGTGGTTGAGGCGGTTCGTTACGGTATCCGTCGCAATCGGGAACGGGTTCTCATTCGTTGCGACGAGGTGGTGGCCATCACTCGTTTGAGTGATTTTGTGGACGCTTGACCTGACCTGACCTGACCTGACGGATCGTCAGCACGCCCTGGCGGTTGGGTTTCGTAATTGCGTTGCAAGGATTCGCGCCCATGACCACGACGAGTTCCTCCGCCAACCCGGCGGCCCGCCCGCCTTGTTCCCCCTCGGATCAAGAGAAGAAAGTTCTTGTCGTGCCAGATGACCTCTGGCGGGACCTCGGTGGGTTTCGGGGATTCGTTAAGGGCGATCCCGAACCTTGGTTGCATTGCTTGTTGGAAACCGGTCGCGCCCGCTTCCTTCCCCGCGCATTGGCCGAGGAGGATCCAACCCACCATCAGTTGATCCCTTACTTAGTGCTCAAATATGAAAATCTCGTTTTTCGCTACACCCGAGGTGGTGGCTCGGGAGAGGCCCGCTTGAGAGCTCGGAGCTCAATCGGCGTGGGGGGGCATGTGGAGGAGTCCGACGCCCCTTGCGAGGCTTGTCATACCGCGATCATGCCGCGGGTTGCCTTCGAGCGAGCGATTCGACGCGAGTTGGCCGAAGAGGTGACGCTGGAACAACCTGCCGCGGCTCCGGTCTGCGTGGGGTTTCTCTTTGACGACTCCACCCCGGTTGGCCGGGTCCACCTGGGTATCGTCTATCTCGTCGAACTCGCCACGCCTCAAGCCCGCGCCCGCGAGGATCACCTCATCGACGCCCAGCTAGTTCCACTGACGCAACTCCAACACGAGTGGGCCACGCTGGAAACCTGGTCCCAGCTTTGCGCCCGTCACCTCTTCGGGATCGAACCCGTCGAATGAAGCGAGTCTGGGGAGCGTCCCTGTTTGTGTCCCGTGCATGTCGATTTCATCCCAAGATAGCGCATCTTTCGCAAGTTCCCCATGATGACGGAGTTTTGAGTGATGGACTCGCGATCTCGCGTCCGGTGCCTGGCGGCGTTGTTGTTGGGTGGAGCGTGGTTGGTGGGGGACGGGCCTGCTTGCTCTACGGCACGAGCCGACGTGGTGGAACTCAAAAGCGGCGGGGTGATCGAGGGGGTTCGCCTGGAGGCGTTCGAGGATGACTCGGTGGTCGTGGTGCAAACGCTCAAGTCCAAGACGCCCCTCAAGCTGCCTCGGGATTTGGTCAAGCGGATTGTTCCACGTCCTCATGTGCTGGAAGACTATCCCGTCCTCTTGGAAAAGGCTGGGGAGGACGCCATGCGCCATTTCGAGCTGGGTCTTTGGTGTGAGGCGCGAGGCGCGATGGGACTAGCCGAGGTGCACTGGAACCGCGCGATCGAGATCGACCCAAATCTGGTTGACGCCCACAAAAAGTTGGGACATGTCGAAATTCAGGGTCAGTGGATGAATCGGGACGAGGCATTGGCAGCCGAGGGATACGTCAAGCACAAAGGCCGATGGATTTCCCCCGAGGAGAAGGAACGGTTGGAGACAATTAACCGGGACGCGACCCGCTTGCACGCCTGGACTCAACAGGTGCAGGCGTTGAACCGGGAGCTAATGAGTGGCGATCCGGCGCGTTCCCGTTCGGCCGAGCGGGCGATCCTGACCATCAAAGATCCCCTAGCGGTTGACGCGCTCAAGAACGTCTTGAGTCGAGGAAATGCCGAGCAACGGCGGATTTACTACGAGGCGTTGGGCAATCAGGATGGTCCTACCGCCACCAAGGCATTGCTGGACGCAGTTTACGCCGAGGCGGAGGAGCATCTCTGGAACTTGGTCTTCGAATTACTGGCGGCGCGAAGCCGCGACGATCCTGGCTTGGTCAAAGCGCTTCGGGCGGGGCTTCGTTCCAAGGATCAAGGGGTTCGCAACCGGGCTGCGCGGGGATTGGGTCGTCTGAGGGCGGAGTCGGCCGTGCCGGACTTGATCGACGCCTTGATCTCGGTGGAACGGCGAACGATCATGACGCAGGAGCCGGTACCGGCGGGGTCGGCTAGTGGCGTGGCGGGGTTGCCCGGGGGCTTCGCGGTGGTTTCCCCCGTGGTCGCGGCGGGTCCCAACGGCGGCCAACGTCCTTCAGTAGCCGATCAGGTAGGTCGGGTGACCACCTTCGGTCAAGTCGGCTACGCGGTAGGTCCTGGCATGGTCGTCCCCTTCCCGATGCCGGCCACCTTCGGTCTCGGGGTGCAGGCTGCTCCGCCCCGCACCCAACCAGCGCTGAGGGTGGTTCAACTCAACACCTCCCACCCCGAAGTCCTCAATGCGCTCAAGACGATCACCGGGCGCGACTTCGGCTTCAACCAGGCCGCTTGGAAACAGTGGCTCCAGTTAGAATACAAGCCCACCCCGCTCACGGGTCGCGTGGTTCCCGAACCCTGAGCATTCGAGTTGACTCGACGGATCACCAGATGGGTTCCGTGTGACGCGATCACGGCAGGGAATGCGCAGCAAACGACCAAGTGCGTGGGCCAGGCCACGGAGTCGAACGAGATGACCTCCACCATGCGGGACTCCAACGCCCGTTTTCAAGGACTTCGTCAAATTCGCCAACGCCTGGAAGCGTTGCGCTTGGCTGGAGTCACCGAGATTCCCCGGCTGGTGAGAGGCCGTCCTGCTCCCCTCAAGCCATCCTTGACCCCGTTGCGCAAGTCGGTTGAGACGGAGTTTCACCCCTCTCCCATCGACTCAAAGACCGTGGAGCGGGCGGTTGCGGTTGCTGCTTCCGACCAAGCACCCCCCGCATCGATTGTCCCAACCGCCCCAGCTCTCCCGACCGTCGCTGCTTCTCCCGTCCTCAAAGCTCCCGAACGCACGAATCGCCCGACTCGGTCTTCGCCTACTTCCGTTATTGCCACAGCGCTGTTTGAGGAAGACGGGTTCGCAACACCCCCCCTCCCGTCGGACCAACGATCCAACGCATTGACTGTGTTGGCCGAGGAGGTGTCTAGTTGTCAGGCGTGTCCCGCCTTGGTCGCTTCACGGACCCAGACCGTCTTTGGAGTAGGGTCTCCCACCGCCCGGCTCATGTTCATTGGAGAAGCGCCCGGCGAGGAAGAGGACGCCAAGGGGGTACCGTTCGTCGGTCGCGCAGGACAACTGCTCACCGATATGATTGTCAAGGGCATGGGCCTAACGCGCGACCAAGTGTACATCGCCAATGCCTGCAAATGCCGCCCAACCGACGCCGAAGGACGCAACCGTACCCCCGACCCCAGCGAAATCCGCAACTGCGCTTCGTACCTGGATCGGCAAATTGAGATTGTTCGGCCCGAGTTCCTCTGTTTGTTGGGCAAGACGGCCGCCCAGGCGGTTCTTGGCACGCCGTTACCGTTGGCTCAATTGAGAAAGCGATTGCATCGGCACCGGGGAATGACGGTGGTGGTGACCTTCCACCCAGCTTACTTGCTACGCAACCCGTCGGACAAAAAAGAGGCTTGGGAAGACCTGAAAATGCTCATGAGCGCGATGGGACTAAAGCCACCGGGCCGATCTTGAAACGCTTGGCCTGGGTCCGAGTCCCCAAGGAAATCGCCTGAACGAAGCGTTTCTTTAGATCGAGTCAAGGATGCTTCCTCACCCCGTGTTTGACCAGCGACGGCCGTTTTAGCGATCAAGGTGAGGGACTGACAGTTGCGAAGCCGAAACACGACGGCTTGTGATAGGAGAATTGACGGTTTAGATTGAATCGCTAGGCGTGATTGGCAAGGTCGGATCGATTCGAATGGGCCGCTAACCCAGGCTGGTTGCTCGCTCGTCCGCCTCCACACCCAAAACGCCGAAGAAATTCAAGGTGGCGAGACGGAATCGGCCGACAAGTTTCGATCTCCATCGAATTGTTCGGCTTCACCTCCGTTTTACCGCGTTGAAACCGATCGCTGACCCGCCTTGGGAAGCCGATCGGCGGTGGGTTCGCATACTCTTGCGTGCAAAGGAACGCGACCATGATGACGGCGCGAAACGGAGGGCGGTCGGCTCGCATGATCGCCGGGGCGTGGTTGAGCATGATCGTGGTGACCAGTTTCATTGATGGGAACTCCACGTCGGCCCAAGAGAAGAACGACTTGGCGTCTCAAACCA
>Ga0308419_1002634_pt1 | contig 11566 bp, 1 predicted proteins | sample HotsprSampleMS50_FD_203674 | JGI IMG/M metagenome (GOLD analysis project Ga0308419, IMG submission 203674) | Hot spring phototrophic mat microbial communities from Mushroom Spring, Yellowstone National Park, Wyoming, United States - 20090730_MS50 ... | reverse complement strand
CTGTATAAACCGCTGCAGACGCATCTCCCCGACGCGAGCGGCGCGATCCACCACCGGTCGCACCTGCCTGGCCCATCCCGCGAGCGAAACCAGCTCACCCTGAGCGGACTCCACCACCTCGCGTGCCAGCTCACGGGTACGACCGGCACCGAACAGCAGTAGATAGTTGGTGGCCTCGGTGGGTTCGCCGATCAGCGCGGCAGTATCTACCCAAAGCTGTGCCAATCGGTCCGCCAGACCGGCGATGCCGCCTACATCGGGATACCGACCAGACTCGAAGCGACGACGCGCCTCACTCCCCAACAGCTCCGCGATGTTCCAGGCGAATTCCGGTGGAGCGCCCTCCGCGATGGTGGCCGGCACACCGAATCCGTATACCATGACATTGTAGAACGCCGCCTCCTGCGCCTGGCTCAACTCCGCACGATTGGCGCCGCCCAATCCGAGCAGCATCGCCTCCACACCGGGCACGAACTCCTGACCTTCGCCCTGTCCGAACAGCCGGCGCCGCACGACCTGTAACGCCTCGTGCAAGGCAGCGCTGTTGGTGATTTCTACTGGCATGATGCCCACGTGTCTCAGCGCCTGGATGGCATCGACATTTATTCCCAGGAACCTCAGCGCATCCAACACCATGGCGCCTTGCAACCGCCCCTGTGCCGCCAATCGGGTCGCGGTCTCCACCGCCTCCGGCGTGCCGAGCTCCGCCGCACGTAACGCCAGCAGGTACTCTATGGGCGCCTCTGGGTTATTGGCATACTCGTACAGGATGGAGCTGCGTAACCGCTGCGCCAGAATGACGTTGCGTTGCGCCTCGGCGATACCCTCGCCCAGCGGGATCGCGATACGCTGCTCGCCGCTTCTGCCAGCCCTGGGGAAGACCAACCGCAGCCATTGCTCGCCACCGAGCGCCAGAGCCGGCATCATCCGCACCCGCCGCGCGATCTCCTCGTTCTGCAGCATCCGCTCCACGGTGGCGCTGGCGAACGCGCTCCACACACCAGCCGCCTCGGCGGGATTGATGCGTCCCTCACGGGCGGTTATGTCCAACAGTTGGGTCAGCGGCCCGCCAAAGACCTCGTAGAATCCGGACTTCAGCGACTCCAGCGTCAGGTACTGCTCGACCAGACGCGGGTCGCGCAGCATCCCCGACTCCACATACCGCGCGGTCATCCCGATGACGTTGGCGGTTACCGCTGCCTGCACATGCCCCGGCGCGCTACTCAGCCATTGACCCACTGGCCCGCCGATGACAGACGCCACATACTCCACCATCTCGCCGGTCACGCCCTGCTCCAGCTGACGACTGAACTGTATCAGCGTGGCGAAATCCTCGGGTCCCAGTCCAACGGGTGTACCGACGGCGCCGGCAACGAGACCGGACCGGAACAGGTAGCGGAGCATGGTATAGATGTCGGCGCCCTGGGAGATACGGAACCGACGCGCCGCCTCGCCGAACCGGGCCACCACGTCCTCCGGCGAGATACCCAGACGCTCGGCCACCTCCAGGATCTCGTCGCCTTCGGAGACGGGAGTGATGAGACGCCGCACCATGCGGGATGCGTAATCCGCCACCACCGCCTCGCTGTAACGCGCCGCCTCCTGCTCGGGCATTTGCACCATCATACCGGCAATAGTATGCTGCAGGTTGGCGATACTGGTCTGACCGATATGGCCGACGGTGACCTCTCGTGCCGGCAGCAGTCTCCCACCGTGCGGGATCATCTCCTGGAACCGCGCCACATACGACGGATCCCCAGAAGGGGAGCGGAACTCTTCAATCCCAACGAAGCGGAACAGACGACCACGCAGGTGCTGGACGGGCTCGCCGATGGCGGGGTCGAAGACCGTGCCGGTGCCGAGCGCGTAGAACAGCGTACCGGGCGAGACGTCTGTCCAACCCATTCTCTCCGGTGCGGATGCCAGCCGAGACGCCATCGCCTGCATGACCCGATCGAGCAAGCGCACGTCCTCGGCAGCGGTGTGCGTCTGCTGGATATCGGCCCCGAGCAGCGCCCTGGCCACATCCTGCAGGGTCAGGTGCGGCATCGCCTGACCAACCTGCATCGCCTCCGGCGCCAGCCGCAACACATCCAGTACGTCGATATTCTGCAGACGACGTTCAAGACCTAACAGAATACCGCGCTCTGTGGCATCGATATCCTGCTGGAGATGGTATCTCACCCGGGAGAGCAGCCGGTTCACGTCAAACGAGGCGTTGTAGATGGCCACCGCCGACGGGTGGTGCCGGACGAACTGCGTCTCCAGCTGGAGCAGGGCGTGCCGCTCCACCTGTAACACGCCACTGACAAACTCTGCCTCGGAAATAGCGCCGGATTCCAATTGCTCCAACAGCCGCGAGAAGGCGTTATCCCGCGGGCGGATCTGCAATACCGCTAGGTCCCTCCGACGCGGTCCGCGATAGCCAAAGCCGATCTCCCACACCATGGTGTCCGGATCCACGCCGGCCGTCTGCAGCGCTACTCTACCCACCCGCCAACGTCGGCGCTCCTCCTCGCTCATCCGACCGAAGAAGCCCATGGTCGTCTCGATGTCCAGCACACCGATACGATCCAAATCACTCTGCAGCCGCCGCACCGACTCCTGCACGGAGAGCAGCCTGAGCGAGGCGGGGCCGGTCTCCGGTAGGAAGGCGTGTCGCACGGGTGTGGGCACTACCCGCACCGCCGGCACGGTGTGACCCACCGATACCCGCTCGATGGTCAGTATATCTCCACCCGGTAACCGCACCCGACCTCCCGGAAGGACGGTGACGTCGATATCCCTACCTCCGGAGAGTCGAATCTGCGCTTGACGGGGTGTACCGTCCGCATCGACCAATCGCGCCAGCTCGCGCAGCCTGTTCATCGCGACGCTCTCGGCTGCCTCCTCGGGCAGATCGATACCGCGTCCCATCGCCTCTAGGCTAAGACCGTACCGAGTCTGCATCAACTCCAGAATCTCCGCACGCACGCGCCGGCGGATCGGCTCTAACTCCGCCTCGCTGGGGGTTCTCCCTCCGCTGAGATCCAGGAGCTCCGACCCAACACGGCTCATCACCTGCTCCTCCACGCGCCGGAACCATCGGATGCGCTCCTCCGGTTCCATGGACGCCAGCTTTGTCACCTGCTCCTGCAGGATTCTACGTAGCTCCTGTGGATGGATCTCTCTCGGATCCATGCCGCGGGGAATCAGCATCCGGCGTACCGTACCGCGCACTCGCCAGCGGATAATCGCCGATTCCCGGCGCGACAGCATGGCCTCCAACGGCTCGTCGCCGACACCGAACCCATATACGGTTTGACGGGCTTCGGTGGTCGTTAGTTCGCGAGCCACATCCGCAGCGGTCTCCGCCGCCTCCGAGACGCCCTCACCGATGGAAACACCGCCGGTCTCGGTAAGCCGTTGCACAATCTCCTCATTGGCGAACCGGTACTTGCTCCTCAACTGTCGGATGGCGGTACTGCGCACGGAGAGTAGATAGTTCCTCAGATCCGTGATGGCCGTAGGCTCGCCGCGCCGGATGGTCTCCATGATGGCGAGATAGTATTCGGTCAGCAGATCCTCGCGACGGGAAGGATCCACAATATCCAGCAGCTCGGCCAGCGGACCCGTCGTTCTCATGATCTCGCGGGCGCCGATGCGCTCGGCGGGATGGAAACCGAAGATCTCCCGGAACAGCGCACGCGCCTGCTGCTCGCGCGGACTGAGCTCCTCCAACGAGCTATCGCCCACCAGGCCCAGCAACCCCAACAGCTCGTCGATATCGCCGACATGGAACGTCTCCGAAACAGCCGCCTCACCGAGCCCAGCTGCACGCAACGCCTGCGCCGGTGGCGCCACCCCAGAAGATATCACCCGTTCGGCAATGGAGGTGATACCGGAAAGGCCCTCCGCCTCTACCCCGGTCACACGCTGTCCGTAACTGGCCAGGAACTCCGCCAGCGAGAGCTCACGTACCACGATCTCCGGTCGTCCCGTTCTGGTCTGACCTAGCGGGACGATCTGCTCGATGTCCACCAGTTGACCGCCGGTGGTGCGCCAGAACCGTGGCTCCAGGGTCCTACCCGCGCTCTCGGCGGATTCCATCAACTGCCGGCGCTTCAGGAACTCCGCCTGGATGCGCTGGTACCGACGGAGCTCCTCCTGAGCCATTCTGGAGATCTCCGCAGCGCCGGACCAGCCCGCGCGGGTCGGACGCTGCCGCAGAAGCTGCTCGGCGGTCTGCTGGTACGCATCTAGTATGGTGTGTTCTATATCGTTAATGGCGTGGATGGTGCCGGGTACGTGGTAGCCGAAATCCGAGTAGGAAACCCCGAAGAACCGCTCCAGGTACGTGGAGAACTCCGACCGTGTCTCCGCGTACATTCCGGGCTGGAGGAACCCACCTATCGTCTCCTCCAGAAACACAAGGTAGCTCTTGTCCGCCGCGCCGTAGAGAGAGATGGCACCGGCGAGCGCCTCGGTCAGTCTTCTGGCGGCTGCAGGGTCCCCACCGATGACGTTGGCGAGCTGACCACGCTCGCTCAGCTCCACGAATCGCAAAACGAGTTTTTCCAGCAGATCTGGGAGGACGCTGGCAGAACCGCCGTGCATCCTGAGGATAACGTCCGTCGTAACCGCTTCCCGCAGCACATCCGCTAGACGACCAGACGCCATCCCGTACAGCATCCGGTCGTAGTGGACGGATGTGACACCGCGACCGGCACGGTGGATATGCCGATACACCCGCTCCAGCGCCTCACGCGCCCGCCTGCCGGATGGCGTCAGCTCCACCGGACCGACGAGAATCCTCCATGCCCCCTCTTGAAGGGCGCGAGCTTCCTGGAGCTCCCGCATAACCCGACGCTGGTAATCCCTAAATGTGGGGTGCTCCGTCCACCGGATGGACATCAACCCACCTTCGGAGAGGTAGGCCGCCTCTGCGTCCATCGGAGAGACCAGCACGGGAAAGTGCACGTGGATACCGTGGTCGTCGGTAACCAGCCTGGCAAACAGCTTGTCGGCGACACCCTTTACCTCCATAATCGCGCCGCGTAGCTCACCACCATGCGTCAGTCCGGCACGCGCCGCCTCGACCAGATTCACGGCATCCCGTAGCGACTCATAATCTGCGCGGATCGCCTCGAGGATCCGGCTCAGCGTCAGACCGCCTATCTTCGGTAAGGCGCTCAGCTCCACCATCAGCTGCCTATACTGCTCTGCGCGGGTCGTAAGGCCACGATGCTTCGCGATGCGCTCCAGCCCGCTCAGTAGGTTCTCGAAGAACTCACGAACCCCACGGGTTACGGACTCATCGAGGAGTTGTGCATTGAGCAGGAAGAACTCCTCGGTTTTGTGGAATATTCTGGTTCCGCCGCCGGGCACCAGCTCCGTAGCCAGTTTCACCCGTACCGAGAGCGTCGGCACGGGCTGGTCTGAACCACCTGCCCCGAACACGGCGTTAGGAAACGCCTTCAGGAACGCGCGGACTGCGTGATCCTTCTCCTGCGGTGCGGCTGTGATAATGGCAAGCTTGTGCAGCGCCTGCTCGAGGAGATCCACACCGTGTTCGGCCTTGAGGTGAACTCGAGCCCCGCGGAACATGTGGATGTTTGGAATGTTACGTACGTCCGGCACTGGAGATCCGCTCCATTCGGACTCTCAGCCACCAGGCGATAGTCCGGTAATGGGATAGACTATTGGTATATCTCCTGATACACGTAGTACCCGCTGCGGTTGAAATCGGTAACGCCGTCCCTCTGGTGGAGCACCACGTAGCCCACACCGGGCACGCTGTATGCCAATGGGGCACGGATGGTATAGCCCATCAGGTGGGCGCAACACCCGGATTCGATGAGTAGATACGGACCGTACTGACACTTGCTGAGCCGATGCACGTGGCCCTGCACCAGCACACGGATACCGTCGGCGCCGATCATGGGACCCCAGAACGGTAACCACTCCATCGCCAGACGGTACGAGGTAGTGGCAGGTCCCTTACGGGACACCTCAAAATGACCCAGTAATGCATCGCCAACCAGATACACGTGGTTGGTCACAATGGGATATTCGGGGTGCGACCCGCTCACCGTATAGGTCGGAATCACGAGCCGCTCCAGCAGATGATCTCGGCGCTCCGTCACCAGCCGGTACTTCACATACTCCAGCGGGGACAGCACCAGCGGTAGCATCTGCGGATTCTCCCGCTCCACCCACCGTACCGGTCGGGTGTCATGGTTGCCCAGCACGACGACCACCTTCGGGAACCGATCGAGCAGACTCGTGATAAGGCTGGTGCCGGTCTCCAGCTCCTCCACCACATCGATCTGGCGGTCCTTACCGAACCGACTGACGGCATACATGTCCCAGATGTCGCCGAGCAGTACCACCTCGTCGGCGTCGCCGTGCTCGTGGAATGCCGCCTCTAGCATGGGGTTGCATGTGAACGGGATGTGTAGGTCGCTCAGCACCAGGATCTTGTGGTCGGTACGGCGGGGCGTGGTGCGGTGCCCGTTCCCACTCCCAAGGTGCTCCTTCGGCTCTACCGGCTCCGGCTCGTGCACGGCGATACTGGCACGGACATCGTTATTGGAGTGGTCGCCACGCCGCGACAAGTCGACGCCATCGCCTGAAGTCTCCGATTGGGAATGCTCCCGCAGGCGGGACAGCACGCTCTCCACCAGCTCCGAATCCTGACGGATATCCCCCAGCGGGATGCCGGTATCGATGCCGCACTGCTCGACCAGCTGACGGAGGTAGCGGTGCATGGCGCACGCCCTCGTGCCCAACGGGGATTGACGGTCGTAGTGGAGATACTTGATGGCCAGCTCGCCCAATGTGGTACCGGAGACCCATTCCCAGAGGAGACGGATATTCTCATCGGCAGAGAGCGATCTCCGCGGCGCGTTGGCTTCAGAAGAGACCAAGTCGCTCAACCTCCCACTTATCCCTACAATATCCGAGATGCGGATATGCGGATATTTGTAATCATACTGAATATTGCAAGGCAATCATCGCTACCAATACCGAAGAGGCGCGGGCATGTAGACGATTGTCCGCCGTCGCGCCGATATCAGTACATCCGGTAAGAAGCCAGCACCTGACTAAGCGCGATCTCGTCGCTATCCTCATCGATCTGGAACGCATAGTGCGCGGTATCGGCAACGTCGCCGGTGCGGATGCTGTGGATAATACGACTGGAACGGGCACCGCCCATTAGTATCGCCAGGCGACGCTGCACCTGCTCGATACTCGCCCTCGGCGCCGGTACACCAATACGTGCGGCGAGCTCGCGACCAAGCACCTGCTGTCCGGGGAACACGGCCGCGCTCGCCGGGTCGATGCCCGCCCGCTCCAGTAGCGGACCGATGAGCGGCGAGATATCCACATCGGGACGCCAGCCCTCCCAGGAGCGACCGGGCAGTCCGTATTTCTGCAACAGCTGCACCGGGTGACGCCGCCGCACCGGTCTCGCGTCCGGCGCCAGCCACCGCCGAAACAACCGCTTCTGGTAATCAGGTATCAGCTGATAGAACTCGCGTCGCTCCCGCTCCGTACCGGTCTCGATGATCTCGCGATACAGCTGACGGTAGCGCGCCGGCACGGTGCGCAACAACCTGGAGAGCGAATCATCCTCGTCCGCACCATACGCGGTGGATAGGTACCGCTCGCGGTAGTATAGCGCCGCGCGTGTGTGCGGACGCAGGAACATGTGGGTAATCCCGGACGCCTGCATCCCCTCCCGACGCAGGTGGAACCGCTCGCGGTTCCGACGCATCAGCTCCTGGTACGCCGTGCCCCGACTGATCTCGCGATGGCGCCGCGCCTCCATCTCCCGCCGGACACGATCGGTGCGTTCCAGCGCCAGCTGCTGCTGAATCACCTGCTCCCGACGCAGTCGTCGGCGTGTACCGGACATCCACTCGGAGAGATCCATACCGGAGTGGATGAACCGCTCCACGTCAAAGCCCTCTTCAAGCAGCGCCTTCTGGCGCTCCCGCTCGTACAGCGCCCGGTACTTGATGTACTGCAACAGGTCCAGGTACTCCTCGATCTCCCAGCGCTTCCTGGTGCTGGGCGGGGGCTGGCCCCATATACCCAGTCCGCCGGCGAGCAGACTGCCGGCGGCACCGACGGCGGCTCCGACCATGGCGAACCGGATCTTGCTGCCCCTGGACTGCGCAAACAGCGTGGAGAACCCGCCGAGCTTGAGCGCCGCCGCCATGATACCGCTGGACAGGATCGCGGACTGGATGGTCGGAGTGACATAGCTCGAGACGGGATGTTCCCAGCTGGAGGCGATGGTGCCGAACACGAACGAACGCTTCCACTCCTCCAGCGGCGACCGCACCTTCAGCAGCTTCGTGTGGAGTGGAGTATCCAAGTGGGTGAAATAATCCAGAACGGCGTTACGGAACGACTCCTCGCGGCTGCGCCGTACGATGGTCGCCTCATCGCTCTCGTCCTGTGGATCCAGACGGGCCACGCCGGCACGCACCAGCTGCGTATACACCCGCCTGCCGCCACTGAGCAGGATACCCGCACGGTACGGACGGGACATACGGCGCACGTCACCCAGACGCTGGGAGATCTCGAACTCCACCTCATGCCCAACACGGACACCATACCGCGCCAGGTAGTGCTGCACCAGCTCCGGTAACGGGGCATCCTGACCCAGCGCCCGCGCCAGACCGCTCTCGCTCCACTCTAGCCCGGCCAGCTTCACATAGCGCACCTCACCGGTATGTTCGTCCTCCACGGCGAGTCTACCGCTGCCAGTAACGCCGATCAGACGACCACGCAAGCGCGTGGTGGGGATGTTGCGATACGGGTAGGTGAGGTACCGCTTGCTGGCGCGTTCTGCCCGACGCTTCGCCTCCTCGAACCGCCAGCGCTGCTCGGGGGTGAGTTGGGACGCCGTCGCCTGGATGCGGGCCTTCATCTCGCGCCACTCCGGAGTCATCGGCGCCACATCGCTCAGTATCTCAAACTTCACCAGGTCGGGGTAGAGATAACCCTCGTTGAGTCTGCCGGACGCCACCATCTGCAGTACCTGGCGCCGCACGTTCTCCAATCGGTTCCAGGCGCCGGCCAGCTCCGCCTGGTTATAGCGGATGGGAATGAACCTCACCTGGGTGGGGTCGTCCCGGTTCACATAGAGCAACCCACCACGACGGATGCCCGTCGTATACATATACTGAAACAGCTGGATCCGGTGCTTGTAGATGCCGGCATCGCCGAGCTTCTCGAACTTCTCCTGCCCGACGGTCTTAATCTCGACGATGGACCGGCCGCCCACCGCGCGGATGATGGCGTCGATGTGACCAGAGATGCGGTGCTTCGGGTCGTAGACCGATACCTCCTCCCCTTCCAGCACGCCCAGCGTGCGCAGGTAACGCTGGATGCGTCGGTGCTCGCGCTCGCCAAACCGCGTCGCCTCCGTCTCCTCGATATCGCCCTCCAGTGACGTCAGATACGCCACCATCTCGTCCTCGGTGGCGCCGAGCATACTGGCACGCATCCTCAGCCAGTCGTCGCGGAAGGCCTCTGGATTCAGGCGGCGGTACGCCTCACCGGGCAGGCGCATCTCGCCCATCGGAATCTTCGTGTAGGGGTCGCCATACCAGAACCGCTCCGGCAGCCATGTCGGCATGTTGTTGGGAATGGGGTTGATAATGAGATCGGATGCCTTACGCCGGTGGAACCACCTGCGGTAAAACTCGTTCAACTCGCTCTGCCAGGGGATCACATCCAGACCACCGATACGGGTCTCCCACAACCGGCGGGAGGTGCTGACCGCCCAGCCGGGCTGGTCCACCTGCAGACCGCCGCGTCCCAGACCCAGCAGCGTGTTGGTACCCCAACCGTAGAGGCCGGCGAGCTCGTGCTTGTAAGCGATGAACTCGCGGGCGGCCCCAACGCCGCGGTTATCGGTCTCGATCGTCTCACCGGCAGGGCCGCCACCCTCTCCGGGGCCGTATCCACCACCGCCACGGGATGCCAGGTACTGCGCCCTCGGTACGCCCTTCTGGTACCATGCCTGACGCGGCACCACGAAACCAGGACCGACATACGCCTCCCGCGCCAGTCGGAGACCGCGCACCCGTTCTGCATCGGTCGGTCGGCGCATCAACATCATCAACTCGGCACCGGAACCCGGCTCGGTACCGACATCCCCACCGCCCGCGCCCTGACCGTAGCCACCACCGGCGCCGTATCCACCATACCCGCCGGCGCCACCGCCAGAACCGGCGCCTACCAGCGGGCTAATGGGCGGCATGTCCGGCCTGGGCACACCGGGATACGGTCGGTCGTATGGATGCTCCATTGCCCAGCGCCGCCCTGTCTGACCGGTCAACCGCTCCAACAGCGCACCTAGTGGGTTGGTGAGCGGACTGTAACCGGCCAGGAAGTAGTGGCGACCGCTGGTGCCCACGTTGGACGCCGCCTGCCAGTGACTGCGCATCGCCCGGGCGTACGGCGCTACATACGCCTCCACCGACTCGCCCGCAACAGGAGTACGGCTCGCCACGAGCCAGCCGCGACCGCGGCGGACCTCGGCGAAGCCGTACTTGTAGTACCACTCCAGCTCCTGACGGCTACGCGGCTGGAAATACCGATCCATACCAGGTACGGCGCCAACTATCGCCTTCTTGAGACTCGTGATACCCAGCGCGTCCTGGATGCCTGCCGCATGAATGTGCATCCACTGCAGGGTGTTGGACACAGCGGTCGGTACCGGTGGCTCCGTCTCGTCCGGGTTGGGGTTCGTGACGGTATTGAAGAGCTTCCACGCCTCCACAGCACCCACGACCGGCAGCACGCGCTGCAGGAACAGTCCCCGATAGATGCTATACGGCGAGTAGAGGTTAGCGCCGGACAGACCCAGCCCGTACGGGGTCAGCATTTGGTTCAGACGCCACGCGAAGAAGTAGGATTGCAGACCCCACGTGTTGAGCGCGCTGCGATCGCCGGTGAAGAAGAACGCCGCCCAGTCCCGGAACTGCGCCACCGCGCGGTCCCACGGGTTGGCGATGTCACTGTAGTCGCGCACCATCAGCGTGCTGGTGGCGAGAGCGCTCTCCATCTCCTCCACATCGAGCGGCACGAGATGGTACCAGCGCCGCCGTGCCGTTAGGAACCGCTCCAGCGCCTCCGTCTGTGCGTAGGGCTGGCGGAGATGACCCTGCACCGCCTGCAACAGCACGCGCAACCCGGAGACGTCACCGGAGAGGTTCAGTCCCTCCCGGAACAGCGAGGTATACACCCACGCCGACGCGGCCTCGTCAGATGCACCCATCGTCAGGAACCGGCGGTAGATCTCGCGCTGGAGATGGCGGTCCTGCTCGGTGAGGTCCAGCACACCCTGCATCGATTCCAGGAGCATCCCACGCATCAGGAACCGCACGTTGGGTAGCGCATCAGGCCGACCCAGCGCCACGTCGGGGATGGGGTCGACCAGCGTGGGGAACCGATACGGGGTGCGCAACTCGGACATCCACACCCACGGGTTGCGGTTGCTCTCCAGAAGGTGTTGTAACGCCGATGAGAGCGGATAGATCTCGGTGTCTCCGGCCAGGAGGTT
>Ga0308419_1002631_pt1 | contig 11572 bp, 7 predicted proteins | sample HotsprSampleMS50_FD_203674 | JGI IMG/M metagenome (GOLD analysis project Ga0308419, IMG submission 203674) | Hot spring phototrophic mat microbial communities from Mushroom Spring, Yellowstone National Park, Wyoming, United States - 20090730_MS50 ... | reverse complement strand
TGCCGTGCCTGGAACACCGCCCGATCGGGGCGCAGGGTACCGCCTGTTGGCCTTCCCATCCCCGCCCGCGCCCCGGTGGAACGCGCTCCAGCGATGCTCGTGTCGTCGCGTGCGGTAGGTAGGGCACGGCTCCGGCGTGCCCGCTGCCGTGCCTGGAACACCGCCCGATCGGGGCGCAGGGTACCGCCTGTTGGCCTTCCCCTCCCCGCCCGCGCCCCAGAGGGACGCGCTACGGTACTCAGCGCGGACGGGCGCAGCCGGGGAGGGACACGGCCCGTCTGCCAGCGACCGTTTGCCCCGGCTGCGCCCCTACATGCACGCGCCTCACGCCTCACGTCGCTTCACCGCTTCGCTGCTCCACCACTTGAACGCTTCACCGCTTCACCGCTTCACGCCTCACGCCTCACGCCTCACGCCTCACGCCTCACGCCTCACGTCGCTTCACCGCTTCGCTGCTCCACCACTTGAACGCTTCACCGCTTCGCTGCTCCACCACTTGAACGCTTCAACGCTTCAACGCTTCAACGCTTTGAAGCGCCTCACCCCTCACCTCTCACCCCTCGCGCCGCAGCCAGCTCGGCCTCCAGTTCGATCAGGCGCGGGGCGTCTGGCTCCAGGGTACGGGCGGCGGTGATTGACTGCATCGCCTCGTCGAGGTAGCCGAGAGCGATCAGCATGCTGGCACGGTTACGCTGCCACACCGCCACCTCCGGTTGCAGCGCAACTGCCCGCTCATAGGCCGCCAGTGCTGCTGCATACTCGCCGGCCGTGCTCAGCGCATTGCCCAGCTCATTCCAGGTTGCGGCCACCTCCAGATGCAGTGTCTCCAGGTTCAGTTCAGGCGTCTCGCTGAGCGGCGGCACGAGCAATGCCTCACCTGCATCGACAGCGCGTTGCCAGCTAAGAATATCATTGGGGTTGGACAACGCCGTCTTGCGCAGGTCAATAAAGCTATCCAACGCCTGCTCAAACCGTTGCACCTGCGCCAGACGATCACCCATGTGCGTCAGCGACTCGAAGATGCGCTCCACCCCCTGCGCCCGGCAGGCGGCCAGTAGCGACTGCCGATCCTGCAACGTGTGGAGCGCAGAGGCATCCTCGGCATACTGGGCGAAGAGTGCACCAAAGACTGGCTCCACTGCCTCGCTGAGCAGCTCCGGATAACGTTCCAGCAACTGGCGCATCTGCGTCAGATCGTGCGTATTGAGGAAGGCTACCAGCACGTTTGCCAGGTGCGAATCGATGGCAGGCCGATCCAGGGCTGGCCGATCGTCATCTTCGGTAGTAGCAGGCGGGGTATGATGCGGCGCATCCACCGCCTGCATCGCAGTGCGTAGCTTGCGCAACAGTGCCGCCCGCGCCGCAAGCACCTGCTGTATCTCCGGGTCATCGCTGCGAAAGCGATCTTCCAGCGTGCGTTGCGCTTGCTCTGACAGCAGTAACGCTCGTTGCGTCTGGAACAGCGCCTGGGCCTCCTCGTCACTCTCAGCCTGCACAAAATCCATCACCGCCTGCTCCAGCGGCGAGAGCTTGACTGTAGCACGATGGCGCAATTCTTGCAACCCGGCCAGCCGCTGCTGCAAGCCCTTCTCGGCCTCGGACTGCCCGGTTTCCCGCATACGCTTAATTTCTTGTTCGACCGTGGCGACAAACCGATCTTCCAACACAAAGGGGGACTGGCTCGCCAGTTCGCGCAACTCCTCCAGGCTGGAGACATTGACAAATGCTTGCCATACCAGTTCGAACAACTGCTCCTGATGAGCAGCGATAAAGGCCTGGAAATCGGCCCGTAAGACCGGGTCGGATTGCAAGGCCGCCATGAGGCTGTCTTGATCGGTCACACCCGCCGCATCCAGGCGGGCTTGCAGGTCAGCGGGTAATTCCAGCGGCGCATTCTCTCGCATGATGGCACCTTATCTCAACGTTTTCTGGCTGATCGGCCTGTTTTACTCTTCCTCTGGAAAGGGGAGTTGCACATTGTTCGGGTCAAAGTCAGCACTGATTTCAAGCTGGCCGCTGGCCTCAGCCTGTGTCCGCAGTTGCGCATACCAGGGCAGGAACGTGGTTTCATAAAACTGCTGCGCATTGGGGTTGGTGCGCAGTTGCTCAAAATCATCAAAGGGTCGCTGCTCCTGGCGCTCCAGCACTTCCAGCACGTGATAGCCAAACTGGCTCTCGACGATGCGCACTTCATTCAGGTCAGCCTCGAAAGCTGCCTCCTCAAATTCAGGCACAAACACGCCCTGCGTTGTCCAGCCCAGATCGCCGCCACGTGCTGCCGAGAAGTTATCCTGCGAAAGCTCACGCGCCAACTGGTCAAAGTCCGCACCGGCTTCCAGGTCAACTAGCACCTGTTCGGCTGTTGCGGCATCGGCCACCAGAATATGCCGAGCGTGAAACATATCAGCGCGGGTCTGGCGGGCAATCACCGCAAACACCAGTTGCTCGCGGGCGACGGACACGCGCAGATCGGTCAGATCGCGCAGAGCCATCGGCTGGGTAGGGTCAACCGGTGGCGGCTGGCGCAACTCGACCTCCTGCTCAATCGCCTGCGGATCAACCCCCAATCCCTGCTGACGGGCCACCAGCAGCAGCAACTCTTCCTGCACCATCTCGTCGAAAATCGACTGCCGCACATCCTCGGCATCCACCAGTTGCGTGATCTCGTCGCGGGTCTGGCCCTGTGCCAGCAAGCTCGCCAGCACCGGGCCGATCTGCTGCTCCAACTGCTGCTGATAGTCGGCGACTGTGACCCGCGCCGCACCAACGCGAAACGCCAGCGGGCTATCGTCTGGCACCAGGTGCGCCGCGTTGTGCGTACTCTGGCAGGCTGATAGCAGCAGCGCCAGCAGCACGATCAGCAGCGCATAGTGTCTCACATGTCCCCCCCTTACACCAGAGCGTTGAAGCGCTCCACCGCTCGAACGCTCGAACGCTTCAACGCTCCACCGCTCGAACGCTCGAACGCTCGAACGCTTCAACGCTCCACCGCTCGAACGCTCGAACCCTTGCAACCAGCTACGCTTTCTTCTCACCCAGCGAGAGGATCGCCATAAACGCCTCCTGGGGGATCTCCACATTCCCCACCATCTTCATGCGTTTCTTGCCCTCACGCTGCTTCTCCAGCAACTTGCGTTTGCGGCTGACATCACCGCCATAGCACTTACTCAACACATCCTTGCGCATGGCACGCACGGTCTCGCGGGCAATAATTCGCCCCCCGATCGCCGCCTGTATCGGCACCTCAAACATCTGGCGTGGGATCAGGTTGCGCAATTTCTCCACCAGTTCACGGCCCTGCGACTGGGCAAAGTCACGGTGGACAATCAGTGAGAGCGCGTCCACCGGCTGCCCGTTGACCAGAATATCGAGCTTGACCAGCTCGGCCTCCTGGTAGCCTGCCAGCGTATAGTCCAATGAGGCATAGCCCTGGGTGCGGCTCTTGAGCTGGTCGTAGAAGTCCACCATGATCTCGGCCAGCGGCATACGATACTTGAGCAACACCCGCTGCGGGTCAAGATACTCCATCGTGTCAAACATACCGCGCTTGCTGGTGACCAGTTCCATAATCACACCAATATAGCGCGATGGGGTAATGATGCTGATCTGGACGACCGGCTCCTCAATACTGGCGATTTTGCTAACTTCGGGCATTTCGGATGGGTTATCAACAAGCATAACCTCGCCGTCGGTGCATAGCACCTGGTATTCCACGCTCGGCGCGGTGATCAGGAGATCCAGGTCATACTCACGCTCCAGGCGCTCGCGCACGATTTCCATATGGAGCAGCCCCAGAAAGCCACAGCGAAAGCCAGAACCGAGCGCGGCGCTACTTTCAGGCTGGAAAGAGAGCGCCGCATCATTCATTTTCAGTTTTTCCAATGCCTCACGCAGTTGAGTGTAGGCATTACTTTCAACTGGATAGAGACCAGCAAACACCATCGGCTTGGCCGGACGATAGCCGGGTAGTGGTACTGTGGCCGGATTATCGGCAACGGTCACCGTATCACCCACCTGGCACTCATCCACCACCTTGAGGCCGGTCGCAATATAGCCCACTTCGCCCGGGCCCAGTTCGGGCAGCGCCATCATCATAGGCCGAAAAGCACCCAGCTCCAGTGTCTCAGCCTGAGCACCGGTACCTAGGAATTTCACACGTGCCCCGGAAGGAAACACGCCATCAACCACGCGCACATAGGCAATAACACCCTTGTAGGGATCGTAGTGAGAATCGAAAATCAGGGCACGCGGCGCCAGGTTGCGCTGGCCATGCGGCGGCGGAATGCGCTGAACAATCGCTTCCAGAATTTCGGGCACGCCCACGCCTTCCTTAGCCGACGCCAGGATCACTTCGTCGCGGGGCAGGCCCAGTACATCCTCGATCTCCTGGGCCACCTGCTCCGGGTGGGCACCCGGCAGGTCAATTTTGTTGACCACGGGAATAATCGTTAGATCATGCTCCAACGCCAGATAGACGTTCGCCAGGGTCTGGGCCTCAATGCCCTGGGCTGCATCGACCACCAGCAACGCACCCTCACAGGCGGCCAGTGCCCGGCTCACCTCGTAGGTAAAATCGACATGACCGGGGCAGTCAATCAGGTTACACTCGTAATTCAGTCCATCGCTGGCGGTGTACAGCATACGCACCGCTTTAGCTTTGATCGTAATGCCCTTCTCGCGCTCCAGATCCATCACATCCAGATACTGCTCACGCCGCTCACGATCGCTGACCGTGCCCGTGAGTTGCAACAGGCGATCAGATAGGGTCGTTTTGCCATGATCAATATGGGCAATAATTGAAAAGTTACGAATATAATTCTGATCGTGCATGCCATTCCTATTCTGTGCCGAGAGACCGGTGGTTGACCACCGTGATGGTGAAGGATACGTCGTTCTGACCTGCTCCGCATATGCAATGTGGCTGACCACTAGAAGGCGCATATTTCCCTCTTAAAGAGGCAGTATACCAGAAGCCACTCGCGCCCGCAAAGACTCGCAGCTCGGAAGGAACAGCAGAATGTGAACAGTTACCCTGTAACTTTTGTGCGTATACTATTGTAGAGGGAAACTATATACGCCAACGAGACTTCATCTCGGCAGGGGGTGCGGGAGGCCTGCGGCTTCCCTGCACGTTCCCTTGTGATACTGGACGAGCAAAGCCGCACCGAGCCTTCCTACCCGGGGGATGTTTCGTTGGAGTATTAAGAATAAATAACAAACAGGTGTTGTTTTTATGTCCGGTTTGTGCAGGTAGTCTATTGTCAGATATGACTGGATCGCATTATTGTAGTACAATGTCATTATCGAAAAAGCCCTTTCTGGTTTGGAATGGCACTGAATTTATCATATAGGGTAAGAATCAGCTATGATTTATATTTCGTCGATGATAAAACCAGAAAGTTGATAAAGAAGAAAGCAGGAATAGAATGCAGATCATCGATCAATTTACCGCATTAACTGCGGATGGCACCAGAACCTCGATCACCATTCAAATGGTTGAAAATGATTCTACCTGGTTTCATGTATATGACGCTGAACACATGATTGGCCGCATCCATTGGCGCGCCGATATTGATGCCTATATGACCCAACGTGCCGATGGCGAACCGTGCGGCAGTTTCTCGGCGTTGACCGATGCGGAGGATGCGCTGGTTCGTGCAGCCAGATCCTATATTGCAATTACGCCGATTCAACCTGCGCATGCACCGGCGGTCAATACCATCAACCTGGACGAAACCACGGTTTAGTACAGCAACGGGGTGTTTGTACTACAACCTACAACGAGCAGCGAGTGGTTGTTTGTACGCCAACCCTCGTCCAGCTTAACGATTGGCGGCGGCACGATTAGCGATACCCACCCACCGCCATCGCCGCTTTCGGGTCGAGGTGCTTACCACCCTGGAAGTTCGGTCACGGGGTACGCCCTAGGAGGTGCTGTTGCAGCGCTGGACAATGAGTTACCACAGGCCTGGGATAGCCTCGTGCAGTTCAGTGGCTTGCACCAGAACACGGGCGCGCGAATGTGCCGCGAACCATCTCACCGCGCCGGCAGCGGATCGCCATGTAGCTATGGACTGCGCCAACCTTGCTTTAGCGTTAGAACATATTAGAACGTCTCAATGCAGAGGTGTCTCACGCCTCGTCCCTCCCCCATCCCCACATCAACACCCCGCGCCTTGCACCTTACACCACTGGTTCGTCGTTGGTAATAGCGCTATGCTACACTGATACTCAACGAAAAGTCGTCATACGTTCAGGAGAGTGGATCATGCATCGGTTTTCTATTTTAATCTGGATAGGAATAGCGCTTCTATTGACTGCCTGTGGGAGCCAGAGGAATAATGCGCAGGAGGTAGTTGAACGGTTCGCCGCTGCCGGTCTTGCAATTGGCGATATGCGGCCAGTTGAGCACGTTATGGATCCGAATCTACCAGCAGTCTATCGAGAGTACATACGGTTCCAGATCAAGACCAATCCCCCAGGCGGCGGGTCGGTGTTTGTATGTGGCAATCAGGAGGACTGCGCACTGATTTACCAGTACTTTGCGGACAATGCCGACCGGGCCGGGCCGTATCTGTATCGCAACGCAGACGGTACGGTGGTGGTGCATCTCTATCGTGAATTGGAACCGGAGGTGGCCCAACAGTTTGCAGCCGTGATCAACACCTTGCCTTGAGCAGCGATGACGCTGCGGCCACTGCCGGTACCAGGAACAGGCGGATCACTGGCATGAGAGCAAGGCATACCATACCCCGCTGCAACAGGCTTGCCTGGGCAACGCCGGGACATCTGCCCAGTCAGGCCTGCACCTTCACTTCTGCCTCAGTCTTCTGGCGTTGCGCGGCTTCTTCGGCCTGCAGTTCCTTGCTCAGATCGCGCAGAGTCGAGAGATCGCGGATACGATCGGTAAAGAGAATACCGTTCAGGTGATCGACTTCATGCTGGATGGCCCAGCCCAGCAGCCCGGCAGCCTTGCGTAGGCGGCGCGGCTTGCCATTCAAATCCTGATATTCAACCGTGATCCAGGTAGCACGCGGCACATCACCATACCAACCAGGCAGACTAAGGCAGCCCTCCTGTCGGACGATCTCTTCCGAACTCATCTTGACAATCCTGGGATTGATCAGCACATACTCGGCTGCGGAGGAGATCTCGACCTCGGTGCCGTCTTCTCGCTTTTCATACATCGCCGGAATACCGAGTACTACCAGGCGAATGGGAATACCAATCTGCGGCGCAGCCAGTCCCACCCCTTCTCCATCGTGCATCGTCTCAAACATATCGCCGATCAATCGCCTCAGTTCACGATTGGGCAATTTGATGGGGCGGCAATTCGTTTTCAAGATTTTCAGGTCTTCGGGATCATCTATACGTAAAATTCGGCGTAAACTCATAACTTTCTCAAAATTCTATCAATGTCGTGTAGGCGTGATTCTCTCTGCATAGACGACGAATCCGACGTGGAGCGAGCAAAATACCCACGGCTATGTACCTGCTGTCAATGGGCAGGGCGACCAGGCTGCAACCTGCATCCGCGAGCTTGGTGTACCGATTGCCCGCCCGTTCACGGGCCGGGCGATTCCACCGTGTACTTGCGGTCAATTATAGCACACTCACCGGATCGACATCGACGATCCAGCCACGGAGGGGGCCGAGCGCATTCAGGAGTGGCAACGGGTCAGCCGCCCGCAGGATAAGATGCCAGCGCCAGCGCCCGCGCTGGCGTTGCAAAAAGGCTGGTGCAGGGCCGATCAAGCTCCAGTCGTGCCAGTGCAGCCGTTCCGCTATGGCGCGGATTTGCGCTGCCAGCTGGCCGGCCATTCGCTCGCAGGTGGCCTCACTGCTGCTGGCGTACACAAAGCGCACCAGCCGTGCAAAAGGCGGGTACCCGGTCTGCCGACGAAAGCCGATCTCCTGCACATAGAAGGCATGGTAATCATGCTCCTGAGCAGCCCGCAGCGCATAGTGCTCCGGGGTATAGGTCTGAATGATCACCTGTGCCCCCGCAGCACGCCGCCCGGCCCGCCCGGCCACCTGCGTGAGCAACTGAAACGAGCGCTCCCCGCTACGGAAGTCGGGCAAGTGCAGCCCCGTATCGGCGGCAACCACGCCCACCACCGAGACCAGCGGCAGATCAAGCCCCTTGGCAATCATCTGTGTGCCAACCAGGATGTCGGCCTCGTGCCGCAGGAACTGATCGAGCATGCGGCTATGGGCACCCTTGCCACCGATGCTATCCCGATCCCAGCGCAACGTGCGTGCGCCCGGAAACAGATGTTGCACCTCGGCCTCAACGCGCTGGGTGCCAATACCAAAGGCTTTGATACGCGGGCTGAGGCATCGTGGGCAGACGGTGGGCAGCATTTCACGATGCCCGCATGTGTGGCAGATGAGCAAGGCTGGCTGTGCCGCCACAGCCGGTACGGCGCTGTCTGCAACGCGCGCCGTAGTTTGTACCGGGTCGCCCTCACCATCGTAGTGCATCACCAGCGGAATGTTGCAGTCGGGGCAATTCACCGTCGTGCCACAGTCACGGCACATGACAAATGAGGCCGCCCCGCGCCGGTTGACAAAGAGGATGACCTGTTCCTGGCGCTCAAGAGCCGTGCTGATAGCGTGTTGCAGGGGCCGACTGAAGATCGAGCGATTGTCGCTTTGCAGTTCCTGGCGCATATCCACCATTCGCACCGATGGCAGGGGCAGCGTTTGCGACCGTGGCGGGCCATCGCCCCCAGGAATTGTCCCCACCCGCTCTGTCATTTCGAGCAGTGTGCAGCGTCCCGTCCGCGCTGCATAGTAACTCTCGACGCCGGGCGTGGCGCTGCCGAGGATCAGCACGCTGCCACTCAGCGCGGCCAGGTGCCAGGCCACATCGCGGGCATGATAACGCGGGCTACGCTCGTGCTTGAAGGCTGGCTCGTGTTCTTCGTCAACAATAATCAGTCCCAGGGACGGCAACGGTGCAAAGACTGCCGAGCGGCTACCGATCACCAGTCGTGCTTCACCGCGCCGCAACCGTCGCCACTCATCGTAACGCTCGCCCAGTGCCAGGCCACTATGCAACACCGCCAGTTGCCCCGGAAAGCGGGCCGCAAAGCGCCGCAGCAGTTGCGTTGTCAGCGCAATCTCAGGCACCAGCACGAGCGCCTGCCGCCCCAGGCTCAACGTCCGCCCGATTGCTCGCAGGTACACCTCGGTCTTGCCGCTACCGGTGACACCATGCAATAGAAAGACTGCTGCGGCCGGTGGGAGCGGTGAGGCACTACCAGGTGGCAGATCGGCAGGCGGTATAACAGCGGCGTCCAGCGCAGCCGCAATTGGCCGCCATACCCGCTCCTGACCTGCCGTCAGCGGCGGCGGCACATCCGGCGCTACACCGTTGCCCGGCAACCGGTCGCGGTGCACCTCGTGCGTCTCCAGTGCCAGCCAGCCTTTTTGCTCCAGCGCCCGCAAGACCGCCAGGTTACTGCCGGTGGCGGCGTAAATGTCGTGGACAGCGACCAGTGGCGCCGGCACAGCAGAGGCGGTGGGCGCAGCTTGCAATGCCTCCCTGGCTGTCTGTAGCTCAAACAGCCAGCGCAGCACGGCCTGCTGCTTTGGCGCGTGCGCGACCTGGTCGAGCAGCGTAGCCTGGCTCTCAGTCGTTATATTCAGCCGGGCCATACGCACCCGCCGCGGCCGGGCACGCGGCGCACTACGAGCCGTTCCCGGTATGAGCAACCCGCGCTCACGCAGCAGGGCGTAGGCCTCACGCAACTCGCTGTCGCGCCCACGCAACTCACGCCGCAGCTCGCGTTCGGATGATTCGCCGTGGGTGCGTAGATAGTACAGAATCGCCCGCTCGCGTTCGGGCAGTGTGCCCAGTTCGACCGCCAGGCCGGCGGGGGTAGTGCGCCAGGTCGTCTCCGCGTCCTGAGTCACACCGGGTGGCAGCAGCAACACCAGCACCTCGTACAACGGAACATGATAGGTGCTGGCGACCCACTGCGCTAGCTTCAGACCCGACGGCAGAATACAGGCTTCCGGATCGGCCAGATCCAGCAGATCGCGCATGCCACTGACGGTTACGCCGGGACGCGACTCCAGCGCCAGCACGATCCCCTGCACCTGCCGGCGGCGCAGTGGCACCCACACCAGCTGACCAGGAACCACATGGCTGCGTAAGCGCGACGGCACGCGATAGTGCAAGACCATGCTGTTACCGCGAATGGTCGTGCGCAAAACAATCTCGGCAATCGTATCGTCTGACATGGTGCGCAGTGTAGCACGGCTACTGCCGGAGCGCAATGGCGGCTTGCCCGCAGATGTGGCTTACTGTAAAATGACCCTGGTTGCACAAGGAATGGGCCTTGCCCACCATATGGTGTCAGAAACGATGTCTCAACCACAGACCATTCTATGTCCAGATTGCCATAAAGAGAACGTCCGCAACGCGCAGTACTGCCGTCACTGTGGGCACGACATGGTGCTGAACAACGCCGGGCCGCGCTACTATATCACCCGCGTGTTGAAAGCCGGCGGTCAGGGCGCGGTGTATGAGACGGTCGGTGATGATGGGCAAACCTATGCGGTCAAGGAGATGCTGGATCGTTTTGATAACGCCCAGCAGCGGCAGGAGGCGATTGCACGCTTTGAGGCCGAGGCTCAATTACTGCAATGCCTGCATCACCCGCGTATTCCACGGGTCTATGCTCATTTTGAAGACGAGAAGCGTCACTACTTGGTGATGGATTTTGTGGTGGGCGAGGATCTGGAGGATATTATCGAGCGCGAGGGCGCGATACCAGAGCCGCAGGTATTGGCCTGGGCCGATCAGATCAGCGATGTGCTGGGCTACTTGCACGCAAACGGCTTGATCTACCGCGATATGAAGCCCTCCAATATTATGACCGACACCGTGAACGGCGGAATCAAACTGGTTGATTTCGGGATTGCGAAAGTCCTCCAACCGGCCACACGCGGCACGCAGATCGGCACGCCCGGCTATGCTCCACCCGAGCAGTACCAAGGCCTGGCAACACCGGCATCGGATATTTATGCGCTGGCGGCCACATTGCACCACCTGTTGACCGGGCGTGACCCGACCGTGCATCCGCCCTTCTCCTATCCTGCCGTGCGTCACTTGAAGCCCGACGTATCGCAGCGCACTTCCGACGCGATTGCACGGGCGCTCCAGATGAAGCCCGAAGATCGCTTTGCGTCGGTCAACGAGTTTCGACAGGCCCTGGGCTTTCGGCCCGGCGTAACCATACCGCGTATCAGTCGGTCAATCGTATCCCCCGTGTCGAACCGAACAAGCAGCCAGGCGGCTGCGTCCCCTATGCCACACCCATATCAGCAACCGATACCCGATCCAGCGTTCCCACCGCTACCTGCACCAGCGCCTGCACAACCAGCCGTTTATCCGCGCACCATGCCCGTACCCAACCCGCAACCCGCCCCACCGACACCCGCGATACCACAACCTGCGCCCCCACACCCCCGCGGGCGTTGGCGCGGTTGTCTCTTTACCCTGACCGGAGTTGTACTGGTGCTGGCGCTGCTCGGCGTGGTATACGTGAGCCTGTTCGAT
>Ga0308419_1002629_pt1 | contig 11572 bp, 11 predicted proteins | sample HotsprSampleMS50_FD_203674 | JGI IMG/M metagenome (GOLD analysis project Ga0308419, IMG submission 203674) | Hot spring phototrophic mat microbial communities from Mushroom Spring, Yellowstone National Park, Wyoming, United States - 20090730_MS50 ... | reverse complement strand
ATTAAAAATAATAAATATCACACTTACTTAAAAATTATTCTAAACTAATAAAATAAATTCTTAATTAAACTTAAAATAAAAGTATTATTAAATAGAGAAAAGAATAAAAATTCTTTTTTGAATTGAAGAGCATAAATTTTAAGCCTTCTTTGTAACTTAAAAATGGGGGGGAAAATTATTTTTTGTATATTAAATCACCGTTCTTGAAAACCATCAAAGCTCCGTTTGAGATTTTTTCCCAATTTTCATCTGTAATTGGTTCTGTTGCGATAATATATCCTCTTTGTGTGGGACGTTTTTCTTTAGCCAAATTAATTTCGAAATCTTCGTCAACTAATCTTACAACCTCAAAAGGTGCTTTTCTAAAAACATAATTTAAGTCTCTCCACCCATTCTTATCTCTGTAACAAAACAAATACTCTCCATTGCTCATCAAACAGTTCAAACTTCCATTTGAATTGATTTCAAGTAATTGTTCGTGAAGCCAATCAAAATCCTTTTCGTTCCAAACACTAATATTTCTTGCTGAAATTTTTTCCATTAAATAACAAAAAATATGTTCTGAGTCTGTTTCTCCATCAGGATAGAATTTACTCAATTCAAATTTGTTAAAGTCTCTGATAGTACCATTATGAGCAAAAACATAATCTTTACCATTTAGTTCTCTTTTAAAGGGATGAGTGTTATTTAAATTTTCCGCGCCTATTGAAGCATTTCTAACGTGAGAAATAAAAATTTTAGATTTTACTGAATTCTTACTGATTAAAGATTTAGCTTTAGTACTAATTGCTGAACTAATTGTTTCTTTAATTATTTTCGCTTTAAAATTTTTATAATAAGCAATACCCCATCCACTGGGATTGTATTCCCCTCTATTTTTGAAGCCACGAAATGAAAATGTTGGTGATACTTTTTCGTTAAAATTTAATCCTAAAAGCTCACACATATTCTACTCCTTACTTTTTGTTTTTTAAAATTAATTTCACTTCTTCAATCGTAAAAGGCGGTTTTCTTATATGAACAATTCGATGACAAGTCGGGCATAAGCTTACCAAATCATTTATATTGGTTATCCTTACATCACCTTCACTCAATGGGTTTATATGATGACATTCAATTAAATGCTTTCCATTTATTTCCAAATGAAATCCGCAGACCTGACAAGTATAATTATCAAGCTCTTTTCTTTTGTTTACAATATCTCTGTTACGTGTTGTATGTAAATAAACTTTATCTTGTTTATAACCTTCTTCAGCTTCGAGGTCTTCGAGATCAAAAATTTTTTGGACATTTCTTTTTGGTTTTAATTCTATCCTCTTCTCAACACTTTCATAGAGTGTTTTAAGCAAATCAATAAACTTGTCCTGTAATTCATCAAGAGTAGCATTTACTACAAAGAGATATCCAGCCTTTTGAATTGTGGGATTAGAATGTAAATAAACTTTTTGATCTTGTACTTGTTCACGATATTCTGCTGGTATTTCATTATAGTATTCAAAAAGTTTATCATAAATACTTTTAGTAAAAATGTTTGTTGGTTTTGCAAGATACCAGGTATAGAGATTTTTATTTTCAACAACTCTTGTTAAATCAAGTTGAGCAAGTTTCCTATTTCCATTTTCAATCACATAATGAAAAGGATTACCAGCCCACTGTCTGAAATGACAATGGAATCTTGGTGGGATAGTTACAACAGAAAATACTGACCAGCCGGGAATAAACTGAACATCATCTTCTCTGACTGTGTTAGGAAAAAATTCTTCAACTGATTTCTGTAAGAATTCTCCAAATTCCATAAAATCTTTTTTAGTTTTTAACATATATACTCATATTTGTTTTCTAATTCATTTATTTGTATAAAATTTTTTTTATGTTGTTCAATCAACTTTTTGCTCCGATTAAGCAAGTTGTTTTGTAACAAATTTTGAAACGATAATCAATGTTTTTAATATCATTTCTAATACGCAGGGCATTGAAATTTATTAGTAATTTCATACTCATTCGCTCCTGTAAACTTATTTATAAATCTTTAGAGAGTAGGTTTGAAATAAAAATGGTTTTCTAATGAAAATAGGTTGAGTAAAACTTATAATAAAAGTTACTGTTGTTGAAACCATTATTATTTTAAATTCTAATTTCATAAATCTCCAGTTTTGCACTACAAATATCCTAAATAAAAAATTAAATTAAGTAGAAAGAAACGTTTTGGAAACATTTCTTTAAGTAACTGAAAAACTCAACAAAACTTTAATATAAAACCTTAATGAAGAATTAATTGAGACAATATTTGATTTTTTAATAAATATCCTTTAAGATTAACGAAAAAAAAATTTATGAAAGTTGGAAAACAACTAAAAATCTAAATAGATTTAATACTGAAATGCTTTTCAATTGAATTTAAGAAGCTACTTTTTTCTCTTGGGTACTTAGCTCCATTCTTTGAAATAGAATAGGAATGTGTTGTAATAATCAATCTCTTCTTTGCACGAGTAAGTGCAACATACAATGTTCTTGCATCTTCTTTTATTTCTTCATCAGTTTTTGAATTCCAGTTTGGATAAACATCTTTAACGCAAGCTGGTATAATTACATTTTCAAACTCCATTCCCTTTGCTTTATGAATAGTTGAAATAATTATCTTTTCATCGCCCAAAACTAAATCAGCCTCATTATAATTTTTATAATCTGAAATGTGTCTAATCAATTCTTTAAAGTTTTTCCTTCCGCACTTGATTTCCATATGTCTTAAAAGTTTTGATAGATATTCTTTTTCGACCTCATCAATTTGATAATCAATCGTTCTTTTTAAGTAATCAATAAAATTATCAATTATTTCTATAAAAGATATCTCTATTTCGGGATTGTTTTGGTAATACTGCCATAAAGGTCTTAAATTTTTACTAAACCTCTTTAATAGAGATTTATTTTTATTCAAGAACTCATACTGTTCATTAAGTTTTGATTCAATTAAATTATTCATTAAGTGTATTATTAAATTTGCAGTTGCTTTAACATCATCCGACGCATTGTGAGTGTTTGCGCCTTCAAGGTTAAACTCTTCAATCAAATATTCAAGATTATAATTATTAAGTCGAGGAAATAATCTTCTGGTTAGTTCAATGCTATTATATTTAAGGACTGAGGATTTAATATTTGAATCTACTTGATTTCTATTGAAGTTTGAAATCAGAATATTCAAATCAAAATCAAGATTGTGTGCAATTAAAACTGCCCCGTCAATAAAATTATTAAACTTGCCTAAAGCTTCTCTCGGTTCAAGTCCATTATTAGAAAGAAATTCATTTGAGATATTATGAATCTTTATAGAATTATCAAGTGACTTTTCAGTTTTGATGAAAACTTCAAATGATTCTCCAATTTTCCCTTTAATAATTTCAATAGTAGCAATCTGAATAATATCATCTGCTTCTGTATTCAAACCAGTTGTCTCGGTATCAAATACTACTAATCTCTGATTTTTGAAATAATCATAAACCTCTTTTAAGTAATTACTGAATTCTGATTCTGTATTTAGAAAATCAGTTGGCAAAAGTCCGACATTAAATAATGAGTTAATAATTTTACGAGAATTTTTCAAAGTATCCACTTTGCCGAAAATTTTCATCATTCTGAACCAAGAAACTCTATCAAGTTCATTTTCCAAACACCCAAGAAAAGCCATAATATCTTTAATAATTTGTCTTCTGAATAAATCATAACCAGAAACTTTAAAGTGCTCAATATTTTTTTGAGAAAGTAATCTGCTAAATTTATCAGCTTGGTCATTTGTTCGGACTAGTATTGCAGTTTGTCCATTAGTTTCTTTAATTAGTTCTGGTAGTATATTATTCACTATAAAATTAACTTCCTGAGTGTCATCACCTTTAGTTTCAATTATTCGTAAATCATTTGCCTGCTTTATTTTATTTTCTGAAGGGACTGGATCTTTCTTCCATTTAGGATTTAAGTGTTCTTTGGCAAAATCAATGTAAACATTCAAAAGATAAGATGGCGACCTAAAATTTTTTTGAAGCAAATGAACTTTAAATTCTTTCTCTAGATTATGAAGCCTTTCTAATTTAACACCCATAAATGAGAAAATTGACTGTTAATAATCTCCAAAATAGACTTTATGTGCATCATTATCAGATAATAACTCTATTATTGCAAACTGAAGTGGATTTAGATCCTGAACCTCATCAACTTGAATCCAAGAATATTTTTTAAAGTGATGGTCATTTTTTGAAATATTATAATAGGTTAAAATTAACAGGTCATCAAAATCAAGAAGAGATGATTCGTTTTATAATTCTTCATAAGTATTACAAATATTTTCAATTGAATTATTAAATGAGAATTTATTATTGAACGGCAAGATTAATTCCTCTGGAAAATTTAATTTCTTTTGCTTCAAAAAAGAATTAAGCCTTAAAAGCTCATAAAGTTTTATATCATCACTAAAATTATTTTTTTCTTTAGCCTCTCTCATCAGCAATTCAGAATCTTCCTCATCAAGTAAAGCAGTAAAACGAGAAATTATTTTGTTTGAGTATAGAAAATGTGAGCAGAATTGATGAATATTTCCGATAAAAATATTTTGTGAACTGATTTTACTTTCAATTCTTTCTCTCATTGATTTAGCGGCACGATTTGTAAAAGTTAGACATAACATTTCATTTGGACTAACACCATTTTCCAGAGCATAAACTACCCTATGAGATAATAACTCAGTTTTTCAAGTACCTAGAGGTGCTAAGACAAGATGCTTACCACTGCTTAGTTTTATTATCTTTTTTTGTTCTTCCGACAATGTCATAACTTTTTACTCATTAAAATTTGGAATTTTAAATTGCTTAAACAATTATTACAGGTAACATATAAAACATCTCCATACAAGTTTTATTTCTTTACTCAAGTGTTATAGATATATGAGTTAAGCCATCATTATTTTTTTCTGACTTTTTCTTAATCTTTTCATCATCTTCAATTAAATCTTCTATCAATTTCTCCTCTGATTGTGTAAATTCTTAAGCCAATGACTCTATCAATTCGTTCTGAACAGCAGATTCCTCTATTATTGATTCTATCATTGCTTGCTCTGATTTTATATGCTCTTCAGCCAATGATTCTATAAATTCGTTTTGAGCAGCAGATACCTTTATTATTCCTTCTATCATTGCCTCTTCTGATTTCATATATTCTTCAGCCATTGATTCTATAAATTCGTTCTGAGCTGCGGATTCCTCTATTATTGATTCTATCATTGCTTCCTCTGATTTTATATATTCTTCAGCCATTGATTCTATAAATTCGTTTTGTGCAGCAGATTCCTTTATTATTCCTTCTATCATTGCCTCTTCTGATTTCATATATTCTTCAGCCATTGATTCTATAAATTCGTTCTGAGCTGCGGATTCCTCTTCTATTCTTTCTATTATTTTTTCTTCTAATTTTATTTGCTCTTCATCCATTGATATTCTCAATTCGTTCTTTGATTCTTTTTCTTTAGTCATTTTCAATTCCTTTCTTTAAGTTTTTTATAAAAATTTACTTAATAAATAGAACTGTTTTTAACAAAAAGAATTATCAAATCACTAACCTCAATTTCGACAAAAATTTAAAGAAAAGAAACATTGTGGAAATGTTGTTAATAAAGATGAAATTTATAGAAAGAATTTTTATTCAGAGTATTAAAACTTCTTAATTTATTATCTCTCTCACATCTGTCCAAAATATACATACTTGTATGGCTAAAGACTGCACTTTCTTTTTAATTTTTTAGCTGTCTGAAGATTTCTTTATTTAACTTCGTGCCATTGTGGCTAATATTTTTTTTATCAACCATCTACTTTATTAAAGAAATTTAAATGCCACAAAGTCACCACGACACAAAGAAATTTTTACTTCTCAGTCAGCTCCTAATAAATGCTAATTAAATGTGCTTTTATCTATTGCAGTTGGATTTATCTAACTGATATTATGAAGAAAAGGATATTATTGGCTTTAGCTATATTTAATTAAAACCTGTTAATAATAAGAGAATAACACTTTTTATATAAGGGATTCAATTAAAAACAAATTTATTATTTTTTTTTGAACTAATATCAGAGTTTATTGATCAGGTTTTAGTTTATTTTGGACAGTAATGAACTATCTAATACTAAAAGATTATTATATAAACTTAATAAAACGAAGTTTATAAATTTTAATAAATTAGTTTTTTATACATATCTGAATTAAGCAATTTTTCAATCTAATTTAATTTATTGAGCGACTATTTATTTTGTCCTTGTTCGACCGATCCTTTAATTTAATTTAGATGTTCAATAATTTAATTTTCAATCGTTCTTAAATTTTCATTCACAGAACTACTTAAGATAAACTAAAGACTTACTTATTATTTGCTAACTATTTCATCAATAAAAATTTAACTATTTCTCTTTTTTGATTAATTGTCATCTCTGCAAGATAAATCCCACTTTTCATTTGATTTGTATCAAATTCAATTTCATAATTACCAGAATTTACTTTTTCATCAGTGGTTACAAATAATTTTTCCCCAAGAATATTATAAATAGTTAGTGTAACTTTTGCTAAGGAATTAAATTCATCTTTCTGAATTTCGTATCTGATTTTAATTGTGCCATTTGTTGGATTGGGAAATGGTTTTTCAATTTTGAAAAGTTCAAATTTACTTTTTTTTTCTTCAACTTTAGTAGGTTTAACTAATTTATAAATTTTCCCTTCGTAGCCAACTACATAAATCTCATTTTGCTCATCTAAACCGAACGAACTTATCGCTTGCGGACTTATTGAGATCAATTCATTAGAAGTTGTAGAACCATCATAGCTTAATGCCCATATTTTCTTTGAACCGAAATCACCATAAATGTATTTCCCACTTAATTCAGGAAATTGATTTCCACGATATACATACCCTCCTGTAATTGATATGCCTTCGTTACGAGGATATTCATAAATAGGAAAAATATAAGAGCCCGTACATCCTGAAAGATTATAAGGATGCTTTCCTTCATAACATCTCCAACCGTAATTTCCACCATTCGTGATGATATTAATCTCTTCCCATTGATTTTGACCGACATCAGCACACCATAATTTATTCGTTAATGAATCGAAAGAAAATTTCCAGGGATTTCTAAGTCCATATGCATAAATTTCTTTTCTTACATTTGGATCAGGTGAATTAGCAAAAGGATTATCAGGAGGGATTGCGTAATTTAATGGAGGTTGTTGATTATTTACATCAATTCTCAAAATTTTCCCTAAAAGATTTCTTATGTTTTGTGAATTGTTTTGTGGGTCACCAGCAGAACCGCCATCACCAGATGCAATATAAAGATAGCTATCAGGTCCAAATAAAATACATCCACCATTATGATTCGAGTATGGTTGATTAAATGTCATTAAAATCAACTCGGAATTTTTAACTGCAGAGTCTGGATTGTTTGATGAAACTTGAAATCGAGAAATAACTGTCCTTCTGGGATTATTTGCAGTGTAATTGACATAAAAATATCCATTTGAAGAAAACTGAGGATGAAAAGCAAGTCCAAGCAATCCCATTTCTCCACCCCAAGTAACTCTATCGGTAATATCAAGGAAAACTTTTTTGGTAGTTGTGTTTCGATTGTTTATAAAGACAATTATTCTACCTTGCTGCTCAACAACAAAGAGACGATTTGTTCCATCTTTTGGAGATTGTAAATCAACGGGATTTGAAAAACTTAAAAATGGAAATGCATCTACCAGTGAAAAAGAATTTGAACGAGTTTCATTACAGAAGGTAAATAAAAAGATTGAAGTAATAATCAATAATATTCTTCTAAACATTTTTCACCTTTTGTTTAATTACAATTTCAATTTTGTATTATTATTAAAATTTAACAATGTTTAATTCCCTGACATTGATAATTTTCTTTTTTCTTAAAACTAATCTTTTCGAAAAATCATTCAAGTTTTAAGATTTTAATTCACTCATTAAAAAATTGTTTGACAACTAATACTTTACTAATTATTGATTTGATTATAAATTTAATTGAATTACCACTTACAATTTATTGTTTTACATTATGTTTTTCAAAAATGATATATCGAAATAATTTTGACGAATTTAACTCGAACATATCTTTTCAAAATAAATTTATATGTGAATAAAGCCTGTTCACAGCTTATAATTTTTTTCAGTTCACTAAAGTGAACTGCAATAGATATTCATAAATGTGTTTCTTCTATTGCAGTTGGATTTATCCAACTGTTATTAAAAAGACAAACATATTATGGGCTTTAGCCAAATTTGATTAAATTTTCTACATAATACTAAAGAAAAAATCATAACAAGAAAATTGAAGTACTGTAAGGATGATATGTTTTTATTTTGTTAAACACAAAGTCCTCAAAGTATGCGTAAAGAACACAAAGTTGAATTTTAGGATTTGAGATCTTTAGATCTTTGATTTTTTGATTGTAGAAAAAAATCCTTTGTGAGCTTTGCATAATTTCTCCGTGAACTCTGTGGTTAATAACTACTTCCCATCAATTAATCTAATCTATTTTTTTCAGTTAACTGAAGTCATCTGCAATAGTTGTTCATTAAATTTGTTTTTTTCTATTGCAGTTGGATTTATCTAACTGTTATTATAAACAATAATATATTTTGACTTTAAACACATTTAATTAAAACCTTTGAATAATACGAAATTGATACTTTCTATAATTAATTCAACTGAAAATGAATTTATCATTTTCTATCTTGAACAAAAATCATAGTTTATTGCACAGGTTTAAGTTTATTTAGCACATCTTTGAATTAGATAAAAAAAACTTTTTGAAAAGGTTTTTAATTTTAAGACAAATCTAAATTCTTATGTTCTTCGAATTTTAATAATCACATAGAATTTCATTAGCTTTTCTCTTAGCTTAGTTTATATGTTCTTTTTTCAAATGAGTGCCTATTGTGAATGCTGCTTGCATTAATACTGCTAAATCATCAGTGAAGCCCAGTGGAACAAGTGCATCTGGAATGAGGTCCGTCGGAAGAATAAAATATCCTAAAGATCCTAAGATTATTCCTTTCGCCCATAATGAAGTATCTGGATCAATTAAACAATAATATAATGAAAGTGCCAATTGAATTAGTTTTCTACCCGCAATAGCAGCATATTTTTTTATTTTATTCCAGAATGAATTTTTATTGTAATATTTCGAATAGTTTTTCATAATTGAACCCCCCAATAATTGTAATTTAAGATTTTTGTTTTATTAATTGAATTGTTAAAGTTAAGTTTTTACTTTACTAATTTTTCAAAGTTTATTCATAAACAATTGCTCCCCAATTATCCAAGTCTCGTTTGAAAGATTTTTTATCCCTTTTAATAGGAGAAGGAAGAGAGTCAATCACTAAAAATTTATCTTTACTATATCCATAAATTATAACCTAATGCTCATTATCATAAAGGGTAGTTAAAATTGGAGCTTCATAATAATCTATTGCTTCATAAATAGTATTAAATTTTGCACTTTTTCTTAATGAAATTTTTATTTTTTCCCTTAATAAAATGTAAATATCGGAATCTGAAGCATATCCTCTATCATCAACACCTAATTTTTTGCAAACTTGTTCATATGAAATATTCTTTCCAAAATATTCTAATATATAATATGTTGCCTGCACTCCGCAAGAATATGAGTCCAACTGAAATGATCTTCTCATTCCTTCCAAATATCTTGCTGAATCATCTAATGAAAATTCAGAAATTCTTCGAGCGACATTTCCAATGCCATCAAGTAAATTTTTTAATATCATATTACTTAACTCAAATTTAAATTTACATTTAATAAGTTGTTTTAGATAATATTAATTTTAACTAAAAATTACTTTCATCTTCTTCGTATTATTGAATTTCTTCGTCTATTATTTCTCCTTACACCATTAATAAACTGTCTGCTTCTAACACCAACATAATAAGCTGTAGCTGTGCCAATTGCTGCTATTGCTGCGGCGGCACCAAATGCAACTATTCTAGCTGGATTCCCTCGTGCATGAACAATTATTCCGCGACTAGCTTGAATACCAACTCTTATTGCATCATTTATAATTGGCATATTATCCTCACAATGATTTTTAATATTTACCCCTACCTAAAATAATGCAAGAATTAAAACACCCATATAGAAAAAATGTTTTGGAAATGTTGTGGGCTATTTATGATTAAATTATTCCTCTATTAACATTAATAGATTTTTTAATTAAGAACTTACTTGGTTCAAAAAAATGAACAATCAAAAATTTACAATTTAGAATTATTACAATTTTATTTATTCACCAACAATGGTTCAAAAGATAATTATTGTCAACCTTCAGTTGATAAATTCGATTATCCCGACAAGTCGGGACTGCTTCATTTCATTCCGCAGAACTGTCCGAAGTAAACTTTAGTTTATGAAGTCCCGATTTATCGGGATCAATGCCATAAGGCATGCCTAATGGCATTCCACTACTTGTCCCTAACGGGATGGTTCGATTAAAACCATATTATTGTGCAACAAGTTATAACAGTAATTATAAGTCTCAATTCCACTATGGTTCGATTAAAACATTGCAAGTATAAGATGAATTACTTTTTGAAATAAAAGAAGAATATGTAGAAAAATATAAAGAAATTGTTAAGAAAGAAATGCAGACAGCATTAAAGTTAAGAGTTCCAATTGAAGCTAATGTTGAAATTGACTATTCTTGGCGTGATGTTCATTAATTATTATTATAATAAACAAAAAGAAAGGATTAAAAAATGAAAACTTATGATGATGATTTAAATAAAATTTTACTGATTGAGGCTAAGAAATATTTGGAATTATTAAATCCCAAAGAAAAACAGGAATTAATTAATGTATTTTATAAAAAAAATATTTTTGTTGAAGATGTTTTTTCTTTATATAACAATAATAGGGATTTTTATTTTTCATTATTATCAAAGATTGATAAATTTCTTGCTGAAACAGTTGATGAATCAATGAAAAATAATGAGCTTTTTAATTTTTTGCGGCATCAGCAATTTATAATTTTTACGAAATATCTAATAAACTTATTAGGGAAGGTTTTAGTCATGAGGAAATTGAAAAATTATTTTTATTTATTAATAGTTGTATATTAAAAATTCAAACAGATGATATTCTTGCTGCAACATTGATAGAGATTTTTAAACTTAATAATACGGACTATTAAATTTTGCATTAATAATATTTTTATATTTATATTTACAAATGTTAATAAAAAATAAGGAGTAATATTATGGATAAATCTAAAAAATCAACATCAAAAAGAAAAACAGCCACAAAGAAAGTTACAAAAAAAGCTGCTTCTGGAAAAAAAGGTAAAGGTGGAAAAAGCGATAAAACCGCAAAAATTATAATAACAGGTCCTTAAAAGTCTCAATTCCACTATGGTTCGATTATCCCGACAAGTCGGGACTGCTTCACTTCGTTTCGCAGAAACTGTCCGCAGTAAACTTTAGTTTACGAAGTCCCGATTTATCGGGATCAATTCCACTAT
>Ga0308419_1002625_pt1 | contig 11586 bp, 8 predicted proteins | sample HotsprSampleMS50_FD_203674 | JGI IMG/M metagenome (GOLD analysis project Ga0308419, IMG submission 203674) | Hot spring phototrophic mat microbial communities from Mushroom Spring, Yellowstone National Park, Wyoming, United States - 20090730_MS50 ... | reverse complement strand
CCTCCGGCTGCAATGCTTCCCCCCGCCCCAGCCGCCGGAGAATCTCCGCCAGCATCGCCGTCTGCTCCCGCTGCTCCCGGCGGATGTCCTGAATGGTCTGGGCGATGATGGGCAGAGCAAAGTCCTTGAGGGTGGAGACGGCGCGCAGGAGGGCGTCGGTGTAGAGGCGCGCGGCGGCTTCTATCTGGGCGGGGGTGAGGACCCGGCCCAGGTCGCGCATCAGGGCTTCCTGCAGGGCCCGCTCCACGCCGGAGGCGTCCAGCGCTCCGGGCAGGTCGGCCAGCGCGGCCTGGACGGCGGGGAGGTCGGCAAAGCGGAGGGTCAGCGCGCCGCACAGGGCCGGGTCGGTGCAGTGAGCCTGGACGTACGCCTCGGCGCGCCGAGCGGCCTGCAGGAACTGGTTCGCGGTCTGAGGGGCGCACAGCCATTCATCCAGGCCGCGCTGCAGTTCCTCCCCGCCGATCTCCGCCAGGGTGTCCCCGGCGGCCTCCATAAACTCCTCCCCCAGCCAGGTCCGGGCCTGGTGCCGGAGGAGAGCCACCAGCAGGCGAATCAAATGTCGGGGCAGTTCCGCGCCCATATCTCACGCCTCACGCTTCACGTACAGCCCCAGGATGTAGTAGTACTCAATGCGGGGGCCCGGACCGGCTCCGCCTTCAGCGTGATCGTCACCGTGTCGTCGGATCACACCCACAGGAGGCCGGTGTTCTTCAAGGACGGGCAGTTTATGTCAACTTCAAACCAGATCAGCCCGGCAATATATTGAGGGCAGTTTTGGGGTTATATCAGGAACTTACAGCGCGTCTCAGTGAGGAGAGCATGAGCATCACACATCCCTTTTGCCGTGAACCGGCCCGGTAGATGAGAGACACACTGTCTGATCTTTCCCATACCGCCCATAAGCGGCCGGAACCGCGCTTTTAGGGTCTATCCGAAAAACGTAACCGACGCGCCCCTATGCGTCGGTATAAGCGGCATAGGGATGCCGCCTGTACAGTTTGTCGGATAGGCTCTTAGCCGGCAATCCCGCCCCAGGCGGGGGGTGATCCGGCTTTCTCTCCGCGCCGGTTCACCGATGAGGAGGCCGTCCTTTACTGAATCAGCGCGAGCATAGGCAGAAAAACGGATATACCCAACAGCGAGCCAGCTACCGTCTGACCCAAAGTATGGCGGCGCAGCCTGATGCGTGACCAGGCGATAATCGGCACGCCGACCATCATAGGCACCGGTGTGCCCATCAGCGACCACAGCACAGTCGCCGCTCCTGCGGCTGCTGCGCAGTGCATACTGATCTTCCAACGCAGAGTGATGGCCAGCACAATGGCCATCTGCAGCGACACCGCACCGGCAATGATCTGCAGTTCACGCGGTGCGTGGCCGAGCCTCAGGCCAACCCAGGCCATGGTAGAGCAGACGATAGAGAACAGCAGCGGCCTGATCCTCTGCTCTCTGAGGCATACGTCTATATCAGTGACCCTCCCCCGACGCACCAGCAGGAACACGTTTAGCAGGGGGGTAAAGATTGCCAGAAGCACATACACGCCCGCCCACACCCATGCCTTCAGTGTGGCTATGGTCGAGGCGGTCAGTCCTATCACAGTAGTGGCCAGTACCGGCGGGCTTCCAACCATAGAGATCGCATAAGCCAGATGACGGTCCCAGGCTCTTTGCCTTTTATACTCTCCTGTTTGAATGGAGTTACTCACTATCTGCTCCCCGGTAAGATGGTTTTGTTCGCGCCACACTTTGTAAACCCGGATAAGACTCTCCAGGCGGTGACTGTAGGGGCAAGGCAAGTCTCGCCCGTACACTTTTCGAGCCGCAGTGTCCGCGCCGGGCGGCGCGAAGCGCCTGAAGCGCCTGGTTTCAATCAGCCTGAACAGTTACCTCAGACAAAAATACACCTGTGGTGTAGAGCCGGACACTTTCACCTGCGCTCGCGGTCTGATCAGGCAGCGGTTTTCAAATGAACCACACAGGTGTAAAGTAATGCCCCGGACTGGATTTGAACCAGCACGCCTTGCGGCACAGGCCCTCAACCTGCTGCGTATGCCTATTCCGCCACCGGGGCACGCATGATATTATACTATCTCCACCGCGGTTGTCAACCGCCCGCGTTATAGCGGTATCAATATCTGCGTCGGATGGAGAAGCGATACCATAAAGCCGACCGCAGGGAACGAGGTCATCTCCTGGAGGTCAAGAGGATTTGTAACTATCAGCCTCCGTGCCGCGCGGACCACAGTCTTCGGGGGACATCTTTCCTGGCGCGTGGTGTGACCCGCGCCGCACAGGCTGAGCAGTTACGAGGATTTTTGTCGGGCAGCAGAGACCACCGGGGGGCCTTGCGCGCTCTTGGGGATGGGGAACAGCTAATCTGCACCCGGCGTTTATAGCGATGAGGCAGTGATCCTCAGTAGTCGTAGTCCGGCTCGTCTGCGGAGCGTTTGTACCTGTAAACGATCCGTCCCCGGGTCAGGTCGTAAGGAGATAGCTCTACCCGCACACGGTCGCCGAGCAGAATGCGAATATAATACTTACGCATACGCCCCGAGAGATAAGCCAGTACTTCATGGCCGCTGTCGAGCCTGACCCGGAACTGAGTGGAGGGCAATGCCTCGACAACGGTCCCCTCCATATCAATCTTATCCTCTTTCTTCTTGCTCATTTAACCACTGCGCTCTCCTCGACTTCTCCCGCTTCTGCGTACTCCCCTGCGGCAGCGACACCTGGCTCAGGTACGACTTCTTCTGCTTCTGCGTACTCCCCTGCGGCAGCAACACCCGCCTCAGATGCGCCGGTCTGCTCGTCAAGCAGGCTTCTACCGGCCGCAGCCTGGGCTCGCTGTTGTTCCGCGACCCAGCGTTCCCACTCGCCTTTGCGCACCTGTCTGGCGCTCAGCGCCAGGCGTCTACGCCGATCGTCAATACGGATGATCTTGACCGGCAACCTGTCACCAGGGTGAACAAGGTCGCGTGGGCTTAATTCCGGCGTCCCGATCATCTCATTGGCGTGGAGCAGTCCTTCCACACCAAGGTCAAGCTCAATGAAAGCACCGAAGTCAAGCACACGGGTAACCCGTCCTTCGACCAGTTGTCCCTCTTTGTAATGCTCATTGACGAGTGTCCAGGGGTCCGGCTGCAACTTTTTAAGGCTCAATGCGATGCGTTTCTGTTTCTCGTCCACCTCAAGCACGTAGACGTCTATTTCATCGCCCACCTTGAGCAATTGGTGCGGGTCCTCCACGCGGCTCCAACTGAGTTCTGATACGTGGATCAGGCCATCCGCACCACCCAGATCAATGAAGACACCAAAGTCTGTGATACTGGTGACCTTGCCACGTCGTATCTCGCCCGGGGCAAGTGCGGCCATGACCCTTTTCCGCTGCAATTCCTGCCACTCGCGCTGTGCCTTGCGCTGAGAGAAGATCAAACGACGGCGTGGACGGTCCACTTCAATAATTTTAAGCCCTATCCGCTGCCCTACCATCGCCTCCAGGCGCTTGCGACGCTGCTCTTCCCGCATACGCCTGGGCATATCCACGATCTGCGAGACGGGAACAAAGCCGCGCAGCTTACCGAATTTCACGATCAGACCGCCCTTGTTGTAGCCGGCGACCTCACCTTCGTAAAGCTCACCGCTCTCCATCATCTGCTCAGCCCTGACCCAGTCCTTGTGCATGCGGGCCTGGTAGATGGAGAGGATGGGATGTCCGTCTTTATCTTCAGGACGCACTACGAAAGCAGGCACCTCGGCGCCGACCTGAAGCCCGGCACGCGCCTCTTCATCAAGCCGCCGCAGGTCTTCATACGGCACGATGCCCTCGCGTTTGAAGCCTATATCCAGGATGAGGCCGTGTTCATTCTCACCCACGACGACCCCCATACGGATCTCCCCATACCTGGGGGCCGCATAGTCGTACTCTTGAGCCAGGTACTCATCAAAGTTACGCTCTTGTTTTTCCGGTGCTTCTGAGATCACGGCTTCCCGGTCTGGGTCGGGCAGCTCAACAAGCATATCCTGTTGCTGGGTCAAAGTCTCTGCATCCATAAATTTACATAACTCCCCGTAAAGCTGCTACCTGGCGGATGTCCAACAAAAAACCCAGCTACCTGCTTGAGATGCGGTCACGCCGGGTCCGGGAAGCATTTCCAGAGGCAGGCCCGGTACTGACACCGGTGACCTGCCATCAATCCTGAGGCCCATCTGCCAGGTAACGGCGATGTTAAATCGTGACCGTTCAGGCCTGTGGCCGGTGACGGACCTGCGCCGACCCGCTGCCTGCCACAAAAGATCAACCCACCATCATCCCGACTGGCACGAAGCACCCATGAGGGAGGTTTCAATCGGCTGAACGGTCACTTTAAGTCAGTACAATTCTATCACGACATGGCGGAATGTCAAATGTTCACGTTCTGTGCAGGTAGGGAGCGGGGGAGAGGGTGGGATCCTGCCACAACACAGACCTCCGGGGCGCACGAAGGCAGCACCCGGAGGTCTGTGAAAGATGGCATGAGGGCAAAAAGTGACACGTGGGGCAGGCTTTCTGGCCTGCCGGCAGCCTGGAAAGGCTGCTCCACGCGGCTTTTGCCACAATGCGAAAGATGGCTGTTCAGGTTTGTGTCGGCGCGGAAGATGCCCGGCACGAAGTAGCTGATGGTGGCGCTCTCAATCAGCCCGGATGGTTAATTTTGTCAGCTTCAGATGCGAGGCAGGTCCTTCAATGCTTCCTGGATCCTCTCATCCTCCAGCTCGTAATCGGGCAGTTCACGGCGATGGAAAGCATCGTAGGCGCCCAGGTCGAAATGACCATGGCCACTGGCATTGAACAGGATGACCCTGGACTCACCGCTCTCCTTGCAGGCCATCGCCTCATCATAAGCAGCCTTGATCGCGTGAGCGGTCTCGGGAGCTACGATAAAGCCCTCGGCTCGCGCAAACCCTTCAGCCGCTTCCAGCACCGCGTTCTGATGATATGCTCTGGCCTCCACCTCTCCCTGCTGAAGCAGGGCGCAGATTGTGGGCGCCATACCGTGGTAACGCAGCCCCCCCGCATGCACCGGTGCCGGGATAAAACTGTGCCCCACAGTATGCATCTTGACCACAGGACCTGTCTTGGCGGTGTCTCCCCAGTCGTAAGCGTAAATGCCCCGGGTCATACTCGGGCAGGCGGTGGACTCCACAAAAATGGCGCGCAGATTGGGCTTCTCACCGGTCAGTTTATCCTTCAGGAAAGGATAGATCAGCCCGGCAGCGTTGCTCCCGCCACCGGCACAGCCGATAATGATGTCAGGATAGTCGCCTGCCATCTCCATCTGCTTTCTGGCCTCCAACCCCATTACTGTCTGGTGGAGGAGCACAAAGTTCACCACACTGCCCAGCGAATACTTGAAGCCATCATGGGTAACGGCGTACTCCAGCGCCTCGCTGATAGCGATGCCCAGGCTGCCAGTAGTTTCCGGATCACGTGCCAGGATCTCCCGCCCGGCCTTTGTCTCCGTGCTCGGGCTTGGCACGACCTCCCCGCCCCACGTTTCCATCGCGATACGCCGATAAGGCTTCTGCTGATAACTGATCGCCACCATGAAGACCTTACATTTCAGCCCGAATAGATTGGTGGCGAAGCAGAGAGCGCTGCCCCACTGCCCTGCCCCTGTCTCAGTGGCAAATCCCTTCAGACCCTCCTTCTTAGCGTAATATGCCTGCGCGACAGCAGTGTTTGGCTTGTGACTGCCGGGCGGACTTACTCCCTCCCATTTGTAGTAGATTCTGGCCGGGGTGTCCAGAGCCTTTTCCCAGCGGTAGGCCCTGTAGAGAGGAGAGGGACGCCACATCTTCAATACGTCCAGCACTTCGTCCGGGATCTCGATCCACCGCTCCCGGCTCACCTCTTGCTCGATTAACGCTTGAGGGAAAACCGGGGCCAGGTCTTCCGGTTTCAGCAGGTCTAACGTCACCGGATGACGATACGGAGGCGGTGGCTCCTTCATATCCGCGACGATGTTGTACCAATGGGTGGGCAGTTCTTTTTCTTCCAGAATATATTTGTATTGTGTCATCTCTCCTGGTTCTCCTTTCAGTGTGATTTACTTGCTGGTGTCGCGATCAAAAACGTCTGGTGTTCCTCGATAGCATCCCCCCTTTCGCACCCGGTTTCAGGCTCAGTCATCCTCCAAAAAGGGACGCCGGTCCACGAAAAACTGTCTGTACACCTGGTAATGGGTTGTGTCTTCGTAAGCTACTTCCTCAATGCGGCCGCCGTCAAAGCTGAAAATCTGGGCCCCTGGACAGGCCAGGATGATCGGAGAGTGGGTGGCGATGATGAACTGCGCTCCACCGTGGGTCCCCAGGCGCTGCAGCAACCTCAAGAATGCCACCTGGCTGGATGGGGAAAGAGCGCTCTCCGGTTCGTCAAGCAGGTACAATCCTTTGAGCTGATAACGGCCGCTAAAGTAACTGAGGATTGCCTCACCGTGGGAAAGTGTGTTCAGGATGCGTCCCCCATGGTACTTCAGCCGGCCTGGGTCGCAGAGCGCCACGTCGTCGAGAAAATCTGCGAAGTCACGGAACGTCTCCGCTCGAAACAGGGAGCCGGGTACAGTCCCGTCGGCCCACTCTACCGTGATATAGTCGGCCAGTCGTGTTTCATACGGGTTTTCATGCGCCAGATGCCGCCTCGGCCTGTCCCAGATATGGATGCCACATTTGCGGGCAATCGCATCAAGGAGTGTGGACTTGCCCGATCCATTTTCGCCGGCAAAGAAGGCGATCGCGCCCCTGAAGGTCAACGCCGGCGAGTTACGCAGAGCCGGTATGTTAAACGGATAGCAGCGTTTGGTGGGGTAGGCATCGCTGTTTACCTTCACACCGATAATGTACATCGCACACCCCCTTACAAACAACTCATAAACAAAAAGCGCCCATCCCTTCCAGGGACGGGCGCTGTGCCACGCTCGTGGTGCCACCCTGATTAGGCTGCTCTTCAGTCACAATGTCCCGGCTGCGAAGAGTCAGCCTCACTCTTGCGGGGTACGGTCATACCCTCAACCCTGATAACGGTGGTTGACTCCGGCCCGGACTACTCTCCAGCAGGGATTTCGGCGGGCGGCTCCCGGGTCCATTCAGCACCGGCGCTGGTATCGAACTCACACCATTTGTTCGACTCTCTGTACCCCGCTACGATGCCTACTATTCCCGATCTTCGCCATTATGACTGCGAGGTTGTGCTTATAGTTTACCATAAGACGGCAGAGTGTCAAGCCTGGCACCCGGGCCGTGGCCTGGAGACCACACCCACCGTCGCCACGGCCGGCCCCGGTGTAGGACAACTGCGCGCAGTTGTCCTACAAAAAGCCTGCTTGACATTGCGAACATTTGTTCGTATAATAGCAGGCGGAGGGATGGGGTGGATGCACTGGAGAAACTCAGACTGCTGAGCCCGTTAACCTGCTTTGAGCCGGCGGAGGAGGTTAACGCAGGCGGCACGCGTTCACTGCCCGTGGCTGTTGATGAACTTGCCGGCTGTATTCATCATGCAGTGATGCCCGGCGGCAGGCGTATCGCGCTGTTGAAGACTCTGCTCACTTCCGCCTGCGAGCGCGACTGTAACTACTGTGCTTTCCGCCAGGGGCGCGACTTCCGCCGTGCCACCTTTTCCCCCGATGAGCTGGCCCGGCTGTTTATGCAGCTCTATCAGAAGGGTCTGGCTGAAGGGATTTTCCTCAGTTCAGGGGTCGCCGGAGGCGGGCCGCACACCGAGGACCGCCTGATCGCCACGGCGGAGCTTCTGCGCCGGCGCTATGGCTTTCAGGGCTACATCCACCTGAAGATTATGCCCGGGGCAGAACGCGACCAGATCGCTGCTGCCATGCGGCTGGCAAACCGCGTCTCGGTCAACCTGGAGGCTCCCAACACCCGCTGGCTTCAGCTCCTGGCACCACATAAAGTCTTCACCGAGGAACTGCTGCAGCGGTTACGCTGGATCGAAGAGCTGCGCCGTGAATTGCCAGGACATCAACCCAGCTCCACTACCCAGTTTGTGGTAGGTGCGGCGGGTGAAAGCGACCTGGAATTGCTCACCACAACTGAATTTCTGCACCGGCAGGTCGGACTGGCACGGGCTTACTTTGTGGCGTTCACGCCGATACCGGGCACACCGCTCGAAAATCACCCTCCTGCTTCACCTCTGCGCGAGCATCGGCTGTACCAGTCCTCATTCTTGCTGCGCGATTATGGCTTCACCGTCGAGGAACTGCCCTTTGATGCCGGCGGTAACCTCCCTCTGGAGCACGATCCAAAATGGGTGTGGGCTTCCCGCGAGCTGCTCCATGCCCCCGTCGAGATCAATACTGCTGACCGGCTCACTCTCCTGCGCGTGCCCGGCATCGGGCCGAAGGGGGCCGCAAGGCTGCTGCAGGCGCGCCGGCACGGTCGCCTGCGCGAGCTGACCGACCTGCGCAAATTGGGCATCGCTGCCGACCGGGCTGCTCCCTTCATTCTGCTCGACGGTCACCGCCCTTCATATCAGCCGCCTTTGTGGTCTGCAGTCTGAGCTACGGACCACAAAGCCGCTTCCAGGCCTCTGTGAGATGCGCCAACACGTCGCCGGCTGCCATGCCCACCGCCCCTGTACTGGCAAGCGCCAGTTCCCCGGCCAGACCGTGCAGGTATGCGCCGGCCACCGCTGCCTCGAATGCATTCATACCCTGTGCTCTGAGTGCCACGATGGTGCCGGCCAGCACATCCCCGGTGCCCGCCTTGGCCAGCCCTGGGTTGGCAAACGGCTCAATCGCGACGCGGCCATCAGGCGCAGCAACGACGGTATAGGCACCCTTGAGAACAACCACCTGCTTCCATAAACCAGCATACGCACAGGCCATGGCTACCCGATCGGCCTGTATCTCGCCTGTGGGTCGCCCCGTCAACCGCGCCATCTCGCCCGGGTGGGGGGTCAGGATGGTGACTGGCGGTAGCATCCCTGCCCACCCCTCCATCCCCGCCATGATGTTCAGGCCGTCGGCGTCTATCACCAGTGGGGGCAGCACTGCCACGCCCTCCAGCAGTGCCCTGACAAATGCTTCCGTGCACCTGGAACGCCCCAGGCCCGGCCCCAGGAGCAGGGCATCGTAACCCTGGACGTGTTCCAGGAGCACCTCTGCTGCCTCTGCGCTGATAAAGCCCTGCTCGTGGGGAAGCGGCAGGAAGGTGGCTTCGACCAGGTGTGAGACAACGGCACCGTGAATGGCAGCGGGCAACGCCATCGTCACCAGGCCGACACCGGCTCTGACGGCTGCTGCGCCGGCCAGGCAGGCTGCTCCGGTATAGTTGAGCGAACCGGCCACGATGAGCGCCTTCCCGAAAGTACCCTTATGGGCATCGAGCGGACGGGGGGGAAGCCAGGCCTGCACCATAGCAGGGGTGACCAGCTCGAGTACCACGTCCTTCGCCAGGGCCGGGTCGGTGCCGATGTCAGCGACAACCAGCTCACCGATCGCCGCCGCTCCCGGGAAGCGGAAGTGGCCGGTCTTAGGGTAAGCAAAGGTTATGGTCAGGTCGGCGGGGATGGCGGCATTGTCCAGCAAACCACTGTCGTAATCCAGGCCGCTGGGGCCGTCCACGGCGACAATGAAAGGCTCGCCATGATGTCGGGAGAGAGCAGGTGGCGGGACCACGGTGGTCAGCAAAGGAGATGGCATCCTCCGACGCGTTTCCAGTGCCTGGCGGGCCAGTTGCAGCACCTCCGCTGCCGTACCGCGCAGCGGCAGGCGTGTCCCTGTACCCAGCAATGCATCCAGCAGTATGTCGCAGCGTGTGACCAGGTGCTGCAGCCGGGCGCCTTCCCTGTCCTCGTCGGCAAGCACTACGGTCACCCCCGCAGCCCGGGCCAGCCGGAAGTTTTGATCAATGGCAGGGTCACGGGGCCTGAGCAGGTAACAGGTAACGCAGGCTCCTGCCTGGGCCAGATAGCGGGCAGCGACCAGCCCGTCGCCACCATTATTGCCCGGACCAACAAGCGCCAGAATATCCCTCCCCCTTACCTTGTTCCTCTGCACAATCGCCTCAGCCACTGCTCGCCCGGCCTGCTCCATCATCGCTGCGTAGGAATGGCCGGCGGCGTCCGAGGCGGCCTCGATACGCCGCATCTCCTCTACGGTGACGACTTTCATAGCTTCCTCCAGGTCATTCTGGTCAGTGCTCTGGTCAGTCGGTTGGTGGGTGCGATGCCCAGTTTGAGGTACCAGTCCAGCGTCGTGCGCGCTCCAGCCTCGAACGGGGTAGGAACAAATCCCAGCTCACGGCGGGCCTTGGCGCTGGAGACTATCCAATCGCAGAACACATAGGGGGCCAGGTTGAGAGGGTAGTATGGCTCTTGCCCGGTGTAGCGGGATAGCCAGGTCCAGATGCGCGCCAGTGCGAGCATCAGCCAGGCAGGCGCGTTCAGGCGCAGGATGCGGTACCCCAGCAGCCGATCCACGATCTCGTTCACCTCCCGGTGGGTCAGGCATTCTCCGCTGATGTTGTATATCTCGCCTGGCTGCCCCCGCCGCAGGCATAACTCAATGCCCTGAGCAACGTCCTTGATGTAAACGGGAAAGACGATGTGTTTACCGTGATGGACCTGGACCTGGATGCCTTTGAGTGGGTCCTCAAAAAAGAGACGGTTGAAGGCGTAGCGACTCCCTGGCCCGTAGAAGGCCCCGGGGCGCAGGACGATGACATGTAACCCATGCTCTCTATGATAGCTCAGTGCCAGCCGTTCGGCCTCAAGCTTGCTGGCCTGGTAATCATCTTGCGGTAGAGGGGGGTAGTCCTCGTCTATGATGGCCCGGCCGCGCGGCTTCCCTATGACGGCGATGGTGGAGATGTAGACAAAGCGCTCCACGCGTGACTGGAGGGCTGCCTCCAGCATGTTCCGGGTCCCTTCCACGTTGATAGAGAAGAAATCCTGGCGTGCACCCCAGAAGCGAAATCTGGCCGCAGCGTGCACCACAGCACAGCACCCGGCACAGGCGGCACGGACGGTCCCGGCGTCGCGCACGTCACCCCAGGCCAGCTCGACCCCCATGTCGCGCAGGAAGTGCCAGTCAGCAGAGGGGCGCACGAGCGCTCGCAGCCGGTAGCCATGCTCAATCAGATAAGGGCATAAGGAGTGACCGAGAAAGCCGGTAGCACCGGTAACGAGGATGGGATCCATTATTTGACCTGTGGCAGATACAGAGTCGGCTGTCTGATGCCGGATGTAGTGGTGCCGCTGCCGAAAGTCGGCGCGGGCCGACGCCCGGCGTGCAGCGCCTGAAGAGGCCGATTTCATCGGACAGCGGACGGCGCGTAACTCACATTGTCAACCAACTATGAACCATCCCGGTTCTTTCTCTCAGAATTCCCCCCGTCGAAATACGATGCTGGCCAGGGCATAGCATCCGGCAGCAATAAGCAGAGTTGCCCGCACGCCCAGATGAATGGCAAGTGCGATGGAAAGCGCCGATCCCATCACCGACATCACCCCATTGATTCCCCAGAGCCACGGGATCACCCCGGTGCGCCTGGCGCCGGCCTGTCGGATGCCCATCGGGAACGGTACGCCCA
>Ga0308419_1002624_pt1 | contig 11590 bp, 10 predicted proteins | sample HotsprSampleMS50_FD_203674 | JGI IMG/M metagenome (GOLD analysis project Ga0308419, IMG submission 203674) | Hot spring phototrophic mat microbial communities from Mushroom Spring, Yellowstone National Park, Wyoming, United States - 20090730_MS50 ... | reverse complement strand
TTTTTAACACAAAAGGTATTATTTTTACTATTTAATTAATTTTTGCATTAGTGTAGAGTACTATTGCAAAAAGAGCAATAACAATTTTATTTAAAACCAATTTTTTTTGGTTATTTACCCGCAATGACAGGAAAATATTTGAAATAACAATTTCAAGAAATGTCAATTTTTTTTAAACTCTGTATATATTCTTCCCATTCAACAGGCAACAATGAGTTTTTCTTGGTATTACATTCCTTGCAGCATGGTACAATATTGATTTTTTCTGAATACCCACCACGTGAAAGGGGTATTAAATGGTCCATGGTGAGTTCTGATGGCTTAAATTTTCTGCCACAATAATAGCACACACCAGTTGCTATCTTTTTTTTCCACCACGATGAGTGACGTAGCTCGCGTGCTTTCTGCTTTTCACGCTTTACGTGTGTTTCAAGATCTGAAAAAACTGCATCAACAAAATGGCGTTCTTTGGCTTTAAAACTTTTTTTCCTATCACCCATAGTTTTTACTCAAAAGCATCCCCTTCCTGTAATCTATAGCCATTAATGAAAGCAACGGCATCCATTGGCTTTTTAGTCTCAGGCTGTAACGACAGCACTTCAACAGTGCCATCAGCCGTGCACACAAACAGGCGCTTTGACTTTACCCATATTGTACCCGGACGCGCAGTGGAACTATCACATGAACTATCGCCAACTACCGTTTTCCATATTTTTATAATTTTACCGCGAAATGTTGTCCACGCTACAGGCTTTGGATTGAATGCCCGCACCATATTGTGAATGTGTAACGAAGTCTTATTCCAGTTAATGCGTGCAGTGTCGCCCGTAATTTTTCCACAGTAGGTTGCCCGGGTATGATCCTGTGGTGCTGGTTTAATGGTGCCATCATGTAAACCCTTAATGGCTTGTATCAGCATACTTGCACCAAGTGGCAGTATTTTTTCATATACATCCTGTGCGGTTTCATTAGGGGCGATAGTTACCGGTGATTGAAGCACAATGTCGCCTGCATCAAGATCTTCATTAATAAGTTGCACGGTAACCCCGGTCTGGTGCTCGCCGTTATACAGCGCCCATTCAATTGGTGCAGCACCACGATATTTTGGCAATAACGACGGATGCAGATTAATAGTTTGAAGTGGTGGAATTGAAAAGATTGAACGGGGAATAAGTTTACCATACGCCACAACTACAAAGATATCACAATTGAATTGCGACAACTGTTGTACAAGCTGCTCATCTTTTAAGGTATGTGGTTGAAAACAAGGTATACCATATTCAAGGGCTTTTTCCTTTACGGGCGGAGATGACAGGTGTTTTCCACGGCCTTTTGGTTTATCAGGGGATGTTACAACAAAAGCTATCGTGAAATGCTTATTAAGATATTCTAAACAGAAAGAACCTATTTCAGGAGTTCCAAAAAAGCCAATTCTCATTATTACCTGTTAAGTTTTTTTATCTTTTTTAACTGTGCATTAAGCTCTTTACGTTTGTAATCCTCTAAATAATCTATAAATAGTTTACCATTGAGATGGTCTATCTCATGCTGTAAAACCCGTGCCAGAAGTCCTGTTGCTTCAAACTTTACCGGTTTTTCATTAATGGCAATTCCTTCAACCTGAATGCCAACAGGGCGTATGACTTCTGCTGTAATTCCTGGCAATGACAGGCATCCTTCCTCATACCCATCCTTTTCATCAGAAAATGCGGTAATCCTGGGATTAATAAGTGCCATCATGGGACCTTTGTTTGAACGTATATCAATCACCAATAGCTGTAGTGGGACATCAATCTGTGGGGCTGCCAGCCCTATGCCCTGCTCCTTATGCATGATAGCAAACATCTCATCGGTTAAATCGCGTATTTCCTGAGTAACCTGAGTTATCTCCTGCGCAGTTGACCGCAATGTCTTATTACCATAAAAAACCAATTTATGCTGTGTACTGGTTACCATAACTATCTCACAAATGTATTATATTAATTGTTCTAATATACCACATTTATTTTTTAATGTCAATATAAGGATTTGAAAAATATGAATTTTAGCGGTTATGAACAAATGTATCGTTTAACAGTAATTTACTTATTGACAATCACATATATATTGTTTACAGTTAGATTTGAATCTACCGTAGTTCATTTTTTTTTGTTCAGATATTGGTCAATCATCCAATTTAATACGGGTAGGTTTTTAAAGCTAGCACCACAATTACAATACATCGAATGGGTGTTTAAAAAACAAAATAATATTATCCTAGGAGGAGCATATGCAATTTAAAGAATACAATAACTATGACGCCACTGGATTAGCTGAACTCATCAAAAAAAAGAAAGTATCAATAAAAGAAGTTGTTACCGCAGCTATCCAACGCATAGAAAAATACAATCCCACCCTTAATGCTGTTATTACTCCAATGTATGATAATATTGACGCAATTATCAAAAATTTGCCAAAAGGCCATTTTTATGGCGTGCCATTTCTTATCAAAGATTTATTGACAACTTACAAAGGTGTCAGAATGGCCAGCGGATGCAGGGCATACCTGAATTACATCCCTGATTTTGACAGTGAGGTGGCAAAAAGGTATAAAAATGCGGGCCTTGCCATTTTAGGCAAAACCAATACACCGGAATTTGGGCTTGTTGCATATACTGAACCTAAAATCTTTGGCCCAACACGAAATCCCTGGAATACGGCTCTGACCCCAGGGGGTTCAAGCGGTGGCTCTGCTGCTGCTGTTGCTAGCGGAATGGTACCCTTTGCCGGCGGCGGTGATGGTGGCGGTTCTATCAGGATACCGTCTGCCTACTGTGGGCTGTTTGGACTCAAGCCTTCACGGGGACGTGTGCCATCAGGCCCTGAATATGGTGAAGTTTGGCAGGGCGCTGCTGTTGAACATGTTTTGACACGCTCAGTGCGTGATAGCGCCGCCATGCTTGACATTTTACAGGGCTCTGACCCCGGTGCGCCGTATGTCATTGAACCGCCAAAAATACCGTATAGCAAAGAAATACAAAAATCACCCGGAAAGCTTAAAATTGCTATATCAACAGACTCCCCCATAGGCACACCGGTTCATGCTGAATGCAAAAACGCAGCCGTGGAAGCAGCAAAACTGTGTGAAAAATTAGGCCATCACATTGAGATAGACAAACCAACCATTGATGGGCTTGCACTTGCAAAAAGCTACCTTATGTTATACTTTGGTGAAGTTGCAGCTGATATACAAACCATTGGAATTAAATTAGGCCGCAAACCAAAACTCAGTGATGTTGAAGTTACAACCTGGACATTAGGACTTTTAGGCAGAACATACACCGCTGGTGATTTTGTTATGGCACTACGCGAATGGAATAAAGCCGCACGTGCAATGGGGCAATTTTTTACAAAGTATGATATATACCTGACGCCAACAACTGCACAGCCACCGGCACCAATTGGATCACTTGCTCCAAAACCCATTGAAATGTTTGCTTCAAAGATTATGAATATCCTTGGCCTTGGAGGATTGCTCAAAGCTTCAGGCATTGTTGACCAGCTTGCAGTTCAAAGCCTATCACAAGTGCCATTTACACAACTGGCAAATTTGACTGGCATCCCTGCCATGTCAGTTCCCCTGCATTGGGGCCAGGATGGCTTGCCCTATGGCGTACAGTTTATGGCAGCTTTTGGGCAGGAAGCATTGTTATTCAGGTTAGCTGCCCAGTTAGAAAAAGCAAAACCATGGTTTAATAAACGGCCAGATCTTTTAACATTACGGTAACATATTATTTTTATTGGGGGCTTATAACTATGAATATACTATTGAAAACCTTAATTGAAATGATATTCTTTATCTACAGGCCAGTATTTTATCTTCTGGTAATTATTGATACAACCATATTAGGCATCATTACTATAATACTTTCATTCTTTGACCCAACAGGGAATACCATTCACTACATAGGAGTATTCTGGTCGCGCCTTAATCTTTTTCTTTCCGGGGTACGGGTGCGTGTGCATAACAAAGAGTACATTAAAAAAGATCAGCCGTATATTGTCATGATGAACCACCAGAGCCATTACGATGTGTGGGCAGCTATTGGCTATATACCGTTGCAGCTGCGATGGGTCATGAAAATGGAGTTGCGCAAAATTCCCATCTTTGGGTTGGGATGTGAGCGCATGGGGCATATCTATATTGACCGTGGTGATTCACATCAGGCACGTGAAAGCCTAAAAGCCGCCGGTGAAAAGATTAGAAATGGTGCCTCAGTAGTTTTTTTCCCGGAAGGGACGCGCAGTCCGGATGGCAAACTTCTCCCATTCAAAAAAGGTGGTTTTGTCATTGCCATAGAATCACGTGTTCCAATTCTTCCTATTACCGGATTAGGCTCGCGGGCAATTTTGCCCAAGGGAAGCATGGCCATTAGGCCAGGAACTATTGACCTTATTATTCATCCACCAATTGATGTGACTGGCTATACGCAGCAAAACAAAGAAGAACTCATGGAAAGGGTCAGGGCAGTTATTCAAAGTAAACTTGTTTCATAAAAAATTGTGTTGCCAATTTTATTTTATTTTTTTATTGTACGATAGTTCATTATAATAACCCCTTGATGTTAGGGGTTATTTTTTCAAATCCTTCATTATCAAAGGACGGTATATAACTGTGCACTTTAGAGAACGATTACTACGGCCATACCCGCTTGTCATGGATGGCGCAATGGGCACAATGATTTTCAATGCACTACCTGACTATAAAGGAAACTTAGAATTGCTCAACATAGAACGCCCTGATGTGATAGCATCAATACATAAACTCTATATTGATGCAGGTGCTGATATTATTGAAACCAACACGTTTGGCGGCAATGCATTAAAACTTCATGAAGCTGGTTTAGACAGCCGATGTGAGGAAATTAATAAAGCTGCAGCTATGCTTGCAAAAGAAGTGGCGCGTGGCAAAGCGTTTGTGGCTGGCTCAGTTGGTCCAACCGGAACATTGGTTGAACCCATGGGCATGACTCAGGCAGAAACCGTATATAATGCATTCAGAAGACAAATTGCTGGGCTAGTTGCTGGTGGTGTTGACTGCATTGCTATTGAAACAATGACTGATGTACAGGAAGCACGTTTAGCACTTTTAGCTGCAAAAGATGTTACGGATATCCCTGTTATCTGCAGTATGACTTTTGAAGCAAATGGCAAAACGGTTACCGGATCTGATATCGTAACAGCGCTGGCAACACTTTCACAGATGGGTGCGGATGTTGTTGGGGCTAATTGCAGCATGGGCCCTGATGGTTTGATTAGACTTTTCAAAGGAACTATCGCCCAGCTTAACGAGTTGGGAGTGCCTCTTTCCGTATGGGCCAATGCTGGCTTGCCTGAGCTTGTTGATGGGAAAGCTGTGTATAGCCTTTCGCCAAGGCGTTTTGCATCCCTTTCATTAGAATTTGCGCAGATGGGATTTTCAATCATTGGTGGTTGCTGTGGCACTACGCCTGAACATATTAAGATGCTGGCTTTAGCTGCAAAACATATTCTTATTAATACAAAGAAAACCAAAACGTATAACTACATTACAAGCAGGTATACCCATATTAATGTTTTAAAACAAAAAGGGTTGCTTGTCATTGGTGAACGCCTGAACCCAACAGCACGCAAACAATTTGCAGCAGAACTCAAAGAGAACACATTTACCTTCCTGCGTAATGAATCAAAGAAGCAGCAGGATGAAGGTGCTCACTGCTTAGATATTAATGTTGGTGTGCCAGGTATTGATGAAGCTACTATGATGAAAAAAGCCGTAAATGTGCTTTCCAATACTGTAACCATTCCGCTTATGATTGATTCGGATAACCCTTTTGTCACACAGGCTGCGTTATGGCAATACCCGGGGATACCAATTATTAACTCTATCAGCGCAAAGAAGCAAAGCTTTGAAGCTATGCTGCCATTGTTAAAGAAATTTGGCAGCTTTGTGGTAGCTATGTGCCTGGATGAAAGCGGCATTCATAAAGAGGCAAGCAAGCGTATTACAATTGGCCAGAAGCTTATTGATTTACTGCAGCAACACGGCATTGCAAAATCACGCATTTTTGTTGACCCTCTTATATTAGCGGAAAGTGCCGAAAGCGGTGCTGCACAGGAAACACTAAAAGTGATTGAATTTTTTGCCAAAGAAGGAATCAAAACAAGTATTGGATTAAGCAATATATCGTTTGGTTTGCCACAGCGTAAATTTATCAACAATGTATTTTTAAAATTAGCGCTGCAAAAGGGGCTGTATGCAGCGATAGTCAATCCAGGAGTTATTGATACCGATATTGCAAAGCCTTATACCACTGAAGAACTGCTGGCACTTGATTTCCTTGAAGGAAGAGATAAGAATGCTTCACATTATATTGCACATTTTGGTACAAGCCAACAACAAATACTAAATAAAGAAAAAACTACTAATATTCTTGATACAATCTTTTCTCTTGTTGTTGAAGGGAATATTGATGATATAGAAAAAGCGGTCAAGGAAGCCCTAGCAACATATAACCCTGAAACGATTATGAATGATGCATTGATTGCTGCTTTGGAAAAGGTTGGCGACCTTTACAGCAAAGGCGAGTATTTCCTGCCACAGATGATTGCATCTGCTGATACCATGAAAAAAGGCTTCAACATTTTAAAACCGCTGATGCTACAAAAGAAAGAATCTGTGTTGGGCAGGATAGTTATCTGCACTGTTAAAGGTGATATTCACGACATTGGCAAAAATATTGTTGCCATGATGCTTGAAAACCATGGGTTTGATGTGATTGACTTGGGCAAGGATGTGCCAAATGAAAAAGTTATTGAAACAATACAACAGCATAAACCAGATATTGTATGCTTAAGTTCCCTTTTAACAACTACTATGCCTAATATGGGTATTATAGCCAAAGAAATTAATGCGCTAAAATTACCATGCAAACTAATGATTGGCGGTGCAGTAGTGACAAAGGAATATGCTGACAGCATTGTAGCATATTATGGCAAAGATGCAGTAGAAGCTGTTGCTGTGGCTAAGAATATTGTAAAAAAATCATAAGAATATTTTTTTTTAAATTTAGTTGACATAAAGATTGTATATACAAGAATTCGCTTATGTTAGTATAGTGGATTGTGGTATACATCCACCTATTTTACAATATTTTATAAGTTTCTACATTACAACAAAGATTAAGGAGCACGTCTGTGAAAGGGACACGTTCTTTTCTACTCTTTTTCTTACCTTTTGTTATATTTGCATACATCTCATTTATAGTATTTCAGCAGGCCTGTGATTATGCTATGAATGTACAGGCAAAGAAACTTCTTCCATTCAATCATCGCACTCATACAACTAAATATGGTGCATCTGACTGTGAAACATGTCACAGTTACGATAGCAATGGAAGATTTAATGGCATCCCAACGGTAGCAGTGTGTAAGCAGTGTCATGATCCAAACAAAGCAAGTACTCAGGTATTTTTTGCAGGTTTTGGCGATAATGACAAACCATGGGAATCTTTTGCCCAGCAGCCCGACCTGGTATATTTCAGCCACATAGCTGTGATGAAAAATGAAAAGAAAGCACAGTGTATTTCATGCCATGGTGACAAGGGCAATTCTATTACAACTGCTAAAATTAAGGGTAAAATGGCTATGGGTACATGCATGGACTGCCATACAGCTTTAAAAATTAGCAATGCATGTACAGTATGTCATGATTAATTATTCTTTTTTTTGAATCGAAATTCAAGCAAGGAGTTATTACATCCATGAAACTCGAACGAAAAGATTTCTTAACAATGATAGGTGGAGCGGTAGTAGGAACCGGTGTAGGTACCCTGATTTCACCCGGTCCATGGATGGGTCTTCAATGGCTGGTTGAATGGACCCAGGACCAATATCGCCCCCCTAAAGGTGAAGAAAAATATTTAGCAAGTATTTGCGACCAGTGCCCCAATAAATGTACAGTACAGGTCAGAATGATTGGTGACAGAGCAGTTAAAATTGAAACATCCAATCAGGGTTGTGCTGTAGGACAGCTTCTTTTACAGGTCCTTTACCACCCTGAACGTGTAAAAACCCCATTAAAACGAACCGGGAAAAAAGGAAAAATTGATTTTGAACCGGTTTCCTGGGAAAGTGCAATCGCAGATATCTCTAAGAAAATAAATGATGCCATAAATAACAAAAAACAGGATCAGATTGTAGCAATAAATCCTGCTTTCCCCGATGCAACAGCAATGTTAACAGAACGAATAGCCCTTTTTGCTGGCAGCCCTCATGTGTACCAGGAATCTGGATACTGGGCTTTAAGCAATGCCTGTTCAGTAGCAACCCAGAAGACTGAAGGAGCTATCGACTATGATTTTGAAAATGCTGATTGTGTTGTAAGCTTTGGTGCACGACTGTTTGAAGGATGGGGAAATCCTGGCAGGATGCATAAAGTTTTGAACATCTGGAAACAAAAAGGTGTTAAATTTATACAAGTTGATTCTATTGCAACACGTACTGCTTCATTAGCAGATCAGTGGGTTGCAATAAAGCCAGGCAGCGAACCCATTTTTGCTATGGGTGTTGCACATTATCTGCTTAAATATGGTAGGCGCTCAGGGGCTGCTAACTTTGGCAGATTTACAGAGCTTTTGATTAACAAATTCACACCTGAAAAGGTTTCTGAGCTTACCGGTGCATCACTTGAAACAATTGAATCCGTAGCAAAAGCGCTACTTCAGGCGCGAAGGCCTGTAGCAGTGGCAGGTAAAGGCGGAAAAGTTGTATCTTCGTCCGTTGCAGAATTTGCTATCATACAAACAATAAACAGCATGATTGGCAGTTTGGGCAACAGTGTTAGACTTGTTGCATTTACAACACCAGCTAAACCTGCAATCGCTAAGAAAACAAAGGGGCTGGATGAATATATAGCCAGCGATATGGCCTGTGATATAGTGCTGATAAACAATGCTAATCCAGTATATTCAAGTGTATATGGGCAGCGCCTCTCTGAAAAGCTTAAAAAAGCTTCAACGGTTGTGCTTTTTACTTCTTTACTCAATGATACAGCACAATATGCTGATTATATCTTCCCAACACTGACCTCACTTGAGCTTCCATACACTGGTCAGTCAGTATCAGCAAAGTTTGAAGCCAAACATGCAGGCGATTCCTTATTAGCAATAGCAAAAAATACACCCACTATAGCAGCTCAATTCCCATGGAATAGTTACTTAGATGTAGTTAACGCTGCAAGTTTTCAAGTTAGAAATGTTGCAAATCTGGATATTCCTGTTGATAGTATAACAACAAAATTGGAAGAATTAGAAAAATTGTTACAAGCTTCAGGTTCATATTCCATATCTATGGTACCTTTTGAAATACCAGTGGTTGGCGAAGGGAATGCCCTTGCACTCCCCTATGTATTAAAGTCCCTCCCAAATACAATTTTAAAAGGCAATACAAGCTGGGTATATATGAATCCTGTTACAGCATCAAAAGAAGGAATTTCCGAAGGCTCCAAAATCGATATTGAATCTTCCCGTGGCGAGCTTGACACAGTGAGAGTACATCTAACCAAACGAGTTGCATACGATACCGTTGCAATGCCTATCGGTTTTGGCCATGAGGAATTAACCGAATATGGTAGCGAAAAAGGTGTTAACCCAAAACCCATAATGTCAGATGCATTAGACCCTATAAGTGGTTATGCTGACTGGTGGTTAACACGAGTAAAATTGAGTTAAGAGGTGAACAATTATGGCCACAATGACAAGAAGATGGGGAATGGTTATAGATTTAGATAAATGTACCGGGTGCGGGGCATGCAATATTGCATGTTCACAGGAAAATAATCTTCCTATTTTTAAAGATGATTCTGATGTGCCCAAAAGGGTCACTTTTCTGGATCTTATTGAAGTAACCAACGATAAGGACCCCAAAGCCCAATATCCTGATGTTAAAGTTGCATATATACCCAAGATGTGCCAGCAGTGTTCAGGGAATGACCCAAAGCATCCGCAGCCTCCCTGTGTATCGGTTTGCCCAGTTGTTGCAACTGATGTAGGTGATGATGGTGTTGTAAGCCAGATATGGTCACGATGTATTGGCTGCAGGTACTGTCAGGTAGCCTGCCCATATGAAGCACGTGTATTCCACTGGTGGAAACCCCGCTATGAAGGTTCTTTCAAAGAATCTCTTAATCCTGATGTTTCTATTGCATCGCGCGGTACCATGGTGAAATGTACCTTCTGCTCACATATCTGGAAGCGAGAGCGTGATAAAGCCATAGCTCAGGGCATAACCGACATTAATGCCGTCACATATACTCCAGCATGCGTCAGTGCATGCCCAACAAATGCCATAATTTTTGGCGACCTTAATGATCCTTCTTCGCCAGTATATGAGCCTAAAGTACAGAAGGATCCAAGAGCTGTACGTTTGGTACATTCCATAGATGAATTGCGTACAAAAGATCCGTCTGAATATGAGCGGCGCACTAAAATCAAAGAATATCCAAATCCAAAAGTATATTATTTAACAAGCCAGCAATGGCTTCGTGATAAAATATCTGGATTTAAAAACTCCTAAAAAAAGTATAAGGAGAGTACACCGTGAGCAAAGTAATAGATTTTTTGAAGAATGAATGGAACAGCTACCCCAGGAATATACAGATTACTCTGTATGTACTGTTTGGTTTGGTAGCATTATTTGCAATTTTTGCTATTCAGATTCTTTTCTGGGGCTTAGGTTACACCGATATGAATAACCGCTTTGCAATGGGGATATGGATAATCGGTGATTTAGGATTTGTAGCCTTAGGAGGTGGAGCGTTTTTCACAGGTTTTATGCTGTATATATTCAGGGTTGATAAGCTTCAGCCTTTAATAAATTCCACTGTCCTTATAGGTTTTATGTGCTACCTATTTACATTTATATTGCTGGTATTTGACATTGGGCAGCCACTGAGGGCTTGGTTTGGATATGCATATCCCAATTGGGGACCACATACCATGCCACAGTCAATGCTTACTGAAGTAGTCTGGTGTTTAACATTTTATTTTATTGTTCTTTGTATTGAATTATTCCCCATCATACTGAGCAATAAATATCTTGATAGGTATCCGGCAATTCATTATTTAGCACATTATTTGCATAAGTTGATGTGGATATTTGCTGCAATTGGAACTTTCCTTTCATTTTTCCATCAGGGTTCACTTGGTGGTGGAATGTGGGGTGTATTATATGCCAAGCCATACTGGTTCAGACATCATTATTTCTATTTGGCGATAGTAGCTGCGATAGCTGGTGGTCCTTGCCTTATGATGCTGGCTCCAAAAATTGCTAGCTGGGTTATGAAAAAAGAGCTTGTTCCCAAAGATGCCTATATGACATTAGCACAGATAGCAGGTGTAACATTTATTGCATACTTCCTGTTTAGAGTGTATGATCTTTATACACTGGCAAAACACTTTGCCCCACTATTTGACCGCAAGCTTGTTGACATGATGGGTGGATATTACGGCTGGTGGGTAATTGGATTGGAATTGCTGGCTTCACTGGCAGCAATCGTTATTCTTAACGTAAA
>Ga0308419_1002614_pt1 | contig 11607 bp, 13 predicted proteins | sample HotsprSampleMS50_FD_203674 | JGI IMG/M metagenome (GOLD analysis project Ga0308419, IMG submission 203674) | Hot spring phototrophic mat microbial communities from Mushroom Spring, Yellowstone National Park, Wyoming, United States - 20090730_MS50 ... | reverse complement strand
CGCCCTCGGCGGAGGGATCGAGACAGACCACCGGTCGCGTTTCGAGGCGCGCTGACGTAGGGCCGTTGGCCCAGGCGAGGGCGCGGATGAGCCAGGCCCTGTCATGACCTGAGGAGGCCCTGCCCCGCCGAGGCAGGATCAAGAACATGGTGGCAAGGTCTTCCTCGACAGGAGGAACGTGCCTCGTATTCAGGCCTCGGCAGCATGGATGCGCGCCAGCGGGCTGCCTTGGTGGCGCGCCTTCGGCTTGATGGCGCGGATCACGGTGTGCGCCTCCTTGCGCACCAGGCTTTCGCTGGCGGGCATCTGGGTGGCCTTAAGCAGCAGGTCGCCGAGGTCGGCCGCGGCGGCGTCGCGTAGGCGGATCCGAATCTTGGCCAGCAGCCGGTCGCGCGCCTTCTGACGCTCCGATATCTCCTTGCCGAGCGCCACGTATTCCGTGACGGTGGCGCGCATCTCGTCGTCCTGCCGCCAGTCGAGGACCTTGTTCGGGTCGATGTGCGCGTAGAGACGCTTCAGCACGTCGAGATCGCGCGCCTCGTTGGGCTGCGGCTCGCGGCCAGCGGCAATGTCCTTCCAGAAGCCGGCGACCGCTTCTTCGATAGCCCTAATCAGTGCCTCGTCGCGCGGAATGCGGATCACGCGCTCCTCTGAGCCGCCGAACAGCACCGCCACCCAAGCGTGGCCGAGACCGGTCACCGCGAGCTGGTGCTGAACCTGCAGGTGCAGGTGCATGGGCGGAAAGTACTCGTTAATGGCATTGCGCCACTTGTAGATCTCGCTGGATGCCACCGTCTTGACCTCGAGAGGGCGCCAGACACCGTCACCCTCGTCAATCTCGAGGTCGAGCGACGCGCCCATGCCCTCCACCGTCGGGTGCAGATAGTAACCGGGCGGCTGACGGATTTTCCACCCCCGCGCGCGGGCAACCTCGTTGGCCACCGTCTGCTCGAGTAGCTGTCCCCAGCGGATCCGGTTGTTCGACGTCTCCTTCCGCGTAATGCGGCCTGTCTTGAGCGCCCAGAGCGAGAAGGGCGAGCTGTAGGGGGAGACCGGCTGGCCGTCCTCCTCGTAGGATTCGCCGTCCTCGATGGGGCTTTCCTGAGCGACGGCCTCGAAGAGGGCCGCGACCTCGGAGCCGCCGATGGTGCGCGCCCGCAAGCCGTGCCACGCCTCGCGGTCCTCGAAGGGAACGATGATGGGCGTGTGGAGGGGATAGGTGGTCATCGGGATTTGTCCTTCGTTCTCAACAGGAGATCGGTGGGGCCGCTGGTGCCCCCACCGATCGTCCGATCGGTCTTAGGTTATGCAGAAGATGGGGGCGGCATCCGTCCGCCACGAGCGGGCGGACATGGGCGGAGCCCTCCCGGAGGAGGGCGGTGGACTTATGAACGACGATGTTGACGAACGTGTGTCCGTGGCGTGTTTCGTCCGCGTCGAGAACACCGTACAGGAAACGCTGCACTGAGGCCAACCGTGCGAGGTTTGTCAGGAGAGACTTCAGACGTCGCACGAGACAGAGACGTCGACGCACGTCCTCGGAGAAGCCCTCGACCAGGACCTGGCGAAGGACGGCGCGCGTCCTCGCCTCGGAAGGGCGGGGGCCTGAGACTGATGTACAGGATCATCTCCGCAGCGCTCGACAGGTGCCGCCACCGGCCCTGTGGCAGGATCTCGGGGGGCCACATGGCGGGCACGATCGCCTTCGGTCAGGCAGTGACAGCCGCCGTCGCGCGTCCGTGCGCACAGCGAGGCAGGCGTGGGCGGGCGCGGGCGGGCTCCTCGGCCACCGTCTCGATAGCCGCCCCCAGGCGCCAGGGCGTCATCAGAGGGACAGCGGCGGGTCCGAGCCAGGCAACGAGGACGCGGGGCAGGAGGCGAAGGTCGAGCAAGACCCGTCCCGAGATCGAGAAGGTGCGGGCGTCGTGGAGGTACAGACGGGTTTCCGACGGCAAGCCGTCTTGCATCGGCAGCAGCCCCCAAGAGATGGGCGATAGGAGAACGCCCATCGGAACCGCGGCGCAAGTCTCAGTCAGGCCGGCAACCCATGCGCCGTCCAGTGAATCCGGACGGAAGGGGGGCGCGGAGCAGGATCTTGGTGGGGATCCGGACGCGCCGACGCGGCGGATGTAGAGGCGCTCTCCTGCAAGAACGAAGTGGTGGTCTTGCGATGTCGTCCATCGGCGACGGCTCGGTCCGGCGCCAAAGAGACAAGCGAGGATGCCGTTGATCCGGGCCCTGGGCCGCCCCGTGACATCCCGCCTATCGGGAACGACGCGGAGCGGAATTCGGGGGAACGGCATCAGCTGAGGAGGGCGAAGCGGGCGCCCCCTGGGGATGCCTTGCCCTGGAAGTTGTCATAAGGGCATAGCCAGTGCGTCCCGTTGGCGTCGCGGTAGAGGACGTGGGGGCTGCGGCGCTCGGGGATGTGGCAGCCCAGGTTGAGGACCACGTAGATGCCCCCTTGTCGTGGCGCCGGCACTCAGCGAGCGGCCACTCGGGGGCAAGAACAGGGATCTCGGGGGCGATCTCCTCGATGGGACACGTCCAGGCGCCGCGGACGGAGCGCCAGACGCCCATGCGGATCAGCCTCGATTCTTCAAGGGCCTCGGCGACGAGGACGCAGGGACGCGGCGGGCGCGGCACGGTCCTGGCTCCGGAAAATCTGTTGGCGAAAGGTGAATGCAGGTCATCCTCGCTGGCGGTGGGCACCGGCAGATCCCATCTAATCTTTCAGAATTGTCTGAAAGAACGGAAATCGTGTCCCCAGTGCCCCTCCAGGGGCGCCGCATCGCCTGCGAGGTCAGCCATGGATGAGCCCCTGTTGCCTGCTCGCCTGCAGTTCGCCCTGCAAGCCTCCTTCCACATCCTCTTCCCTGCGATCACGGTCGCGCTAGGGTGGTTTCTCCTTCTGGTGAAGTGGCGCTACCGCCGCACCGGCGACGAGGTGTGGATGGCGGTCTATCGGCTCTGGACAAAGGTCTTCGCGCTGTCCTTCGCGCTCGGTGTGGTCTCCGGGATCGTCATGTCCTTCCAGTTCGGGACCAACTGGCCAGGCTTCATGGAGCGGGTGGGCAATGTCGCGGGCCCCTTGCTGGCCTATGAGATCCTGACGGCCTTCTTCCTGGAGGCGACATTCCTGGGTGTGATGCTGTTTGGGCATCGGCGTGTGCCGGAGTGGGTGCACACAGGCGCGACGGCGCTGGTGGCGGTAGGGACGACGATGTCGGCCTTCTGGATCTTGGTCCTCAACTCCTGGATGCACACGCCGGCCGGCGTCGAGATGCGCGACGGCGTAGCCCACGCCATCGACTGGTGGGCGATCGTCTTCAACCCCTCGATGCCCTACCGGCTGGCGCATGTGCTGCTGGCCTCCGCCCTGACGGTCGCCTTCCTGATGCTCGGGCTGTCGGCCTGGCGCTGGCGTCGGGGCGATCATGGCCGCGACGTTTGGGTGTCGTTGCGTGCGGCGGCACTAGCGGCAGCTGTGCTGGGCCCGGCGCAGCTGGTGATGGGAGATCTGCATGGGCTCAACACGCTCGAGCACCAGCCAGCGAAGGTGGCGGCGATGGAGGGGATTTGGGAAACTGAGCGAGGGGCAGGTCTTCGCCTCTTCGCGATCCCCGATGAGGCGGCGCGGGAGAACCGGATGGAGATCTCCATCCCTTACGCGGCATCGCTGGTTTTGACCCACCGCTGGGACGGCGAGGTACGGGGCCTGAACGAGTTTGTGAGCGCCCATCCGCCGGTGGCCCCCGTCTTCTGGGCGTTCCGGGTGATGGTGGGGATGGGGATGCTGATGATCGGCGTCGGTGCCTGGGCGGCATGGTCGCTCTGGCGCCGCCGGTCGCTGTCCTCCCCGCTCTCCGCGGTGTTGGTGGGCATGACCTTCTCGGGCTGGGTGGCGACGCTGGCGGGTTGGTATGTGACCGAGATCGGGCGCCAGCCGTGGCTAGTCACGGGGGTGCTGCGCACGGCCGAGGCGCTGGGACCAGTGCCGGCGGGGGCGGTCTGGACAACGCTTGGGCTCTACGGGGTGGTCGATGCCTTCCTGCTGGTGGCCTATGTAGCGACGCTCTTCCGCCTGGCAGCGGGGGCGGGGAAGGTGGTTACGGCGCCGGGCGGTGGTGCGTTATCGGGCCTAGCGGCGGTGCCGGCGGGCCCAGAGGGGCGATGATGGGGTTGGCTGACGGAGATCGCGCGGTCGTCTTCGGGACGCTGCTAGCGCTCTTGATCTTCCTCTACGTTGTGCTCGACGGGTTCTGTCTCGGCATCGGCATCTGCCTGCCCTTCACGGGTGACGCGGGCGAGCGGGATCGGATGTTCGGTTCCATCGGCCCGTTCTGGGACGCCAACGAGACCTGGCTGGTGCTGGGGGTGGGGATGTGCTGGTGGCCTTCCCCGCGGCGCATGGCGCGGTGCTGATGGCGGTCTATTGAGCCGGTCTCGCTGATGTTGCGCGCGCTGGTCTTCTGGGGGTGGCGTTCGAGATGCGCCTGAAGGTAGGCAGTGCCGAGGGGCGCCGCCGCTGGGAGGAAGTCTTTTGGCCGGGTCGCTCGGGGCGGCGCTGACGCAGGGCTGGATCCTCGGCCACTACGTGACGGGCTGTGCGCCCGGCTTGGGCGAGACGGCCTTCGCGGCGGTCTTGGCGCTCGGCGTCGCCTCGGCTGACGTGCCGATCGGTGCGTCTTGGCTGATCTGGCGGACGGAGGGAGCCTTGCAACGCCGGGTGGTGGTTTGGGCACGCTGGGCGCTGTTGGGGGCGGTCATCGGTCTGGCGACGGTGTCGCTGGCGCCGCCCCTGGTTTCGGAGCGGATCGCTGCGCACTGGTTTTCTTGGCCCGAGACGTTGTGGCTTGCGCCCTTGTCGTTGGCGACGACAGCGCTGGTGGCCTGGCGGTGGAGTCGGTTGCGGGTGCTGCCGTTGCCCGCGGATGCGGGGCGTCGGGGTCCGTTCTGGGCGTCCGTTGGGCTTTTCGCGCTGGCCTTCTTGGGCCTAGCGTGGTCGTTCTACCCCTGGGTGGTGCCGGATCGCCGAACGCTCGACGCCGCCGCCGCGGCCCCGGAGAGCCTACGGATCATTCTTTGGGGAGCGGTTCTGGTGCTTCCCGTGATCGGGCTCTACACCGCGGGGCCTGGTGAATCGTCCGCGGCAAGGCCCGAACGCTGCTTGGCGGAGGGGTGTTCAACGAGGTCTGACCGTGCCTTTGACCGGCCACCACTCGCCCCAATGGATCTCTCCGAGACGGTCGAGGCGCAGGCTTTTTCAGGGTTTTGACGACGTCGAGCCGATGGACGATGCTCGGCCAACGTCCCCTCGTGAAGGCGCCGTGGTAGCGGAGCGATCACATCTCGCGATTTGCCCACTGTCCCGAGATCAGAAAGAGGTTTTCGATCTCGCGCAGGTGGTCCTCACAGGCGAACACGATATCGCCCGGGATGACCTCGAGGGCGTCGGAGGGGGTATCGGGCAAAAAGACGTCCCCGTCGATGAAATGGATCGCCTCGGGCGTCGCTTCGGCAACGATCGCAGGCCGACAGGCCTGCTCGGCCGAAGCAGCGGGAACGTCCGTCTGCAAAAGGAGCGACAGGAGCATAGTCTGGAGGATCATGGGCGTCTGGTCTGCAGCAGGGAGGCATTCAGGGATGGGTGACGAGATAGGAAAGACCTGGCCTTTGACAAGACACTAAGAGCCGGACGTGACCGGCCGCCTGGGACAAGCGTCGGGAATGGTACAGGGAGCATGGCGATGGATAGCAACGACGGCGATGGCTGCTCGATCGACAGACATCGGGATCCCGCGCCCGTCGCCGAAGCAGACCCTGCCGTCTGACGCCGCGCGTACGGCCTTCGGGGAAGCTTCCGGCCTGCTGAGGCCTTTCTGCGCCGTCTTCAGGGAGAGGGGAACATGGATGGTGCGACCTGCAGTCTCGAGAAGAGGGAGGATCGCCGGCCCGCCAACAGCGTTGGAGCGAAGCACGTTGGGAGGAACGTATCCGGTGGTGTCTGGGAAAGCAGGTCAAGAGCGGCGAAGAAGAGTCACGGGCGAACGCAGTCTTTGCGGAACTTCGGGATCTCCGTAGATTTGATCCATCGGGCGGATCGCGACGTCGTTGAAGGCTATCTCCGGCCAGACGCTTGCCGAAGGACGCGCGATCGACGACAGGACGGCCTGAGTCATGGACCATCGCATCCGGCGGATGCTGGCCGAGCCGCCATGGCCGACGCTGTCGGACCTCGTCGAGGCCGACGCGATGGATGTCGGCGGACACAAGACGCCCGTGGGGAGGGAAGCTTTGGCCGCACGCTCCGACCCCAGCGGACAAAGGCCCAAGACGAACCGCCGCTTCGACGAAGCGGGAGCATGGAAGGGTCACAAAACCACGTGTCTAGTGGATCGGCTCCATGAGACCATTGAAAGAGGCTGGTCAGTGTACGTCCGCAGTCCGAGAGGATCGGGGCACGGACAGGCAGACAAGAGGGGAGATGTGGCCCTGCTCCTAGAGCTTGGGAGGGGTAGATCGCGCGGCTCGGGAGGATCGCGCGGTGCTCATTCGGTTCACTCCAGCCGCGGTTGCGTGAGTCTTCCCAGGCGGTTCATTCGAGATGGATGATAGGCAGCCCCCCCCTGAGGGCCATGAGGGATCTCAGCGCTGGAAGCGAGCCCAAGCGAGGTAGGTCTGCATGCCACCAGGGCAGGTCTGGGCGAACCATGGGTTGGGGGGTTGCATCCCGAGGCGCATGCGCACGGAGACGACACGGCAGAGATAGGCGCGCTGGTGGATGCCTTGTGAGGAGTGGTAGCGGGCGACAGCCTCGTGCCAAGAGCCATACTGGAGGTAGAGGGTACGGAGGTACCAGCCGGCGTAGAGGACGTTGGTGCGGGGATCAAGCATGTGACCGGCGTTGCGGAAGCGGTGCCCGTGCCAGCGGGTATTGATCTGCATGCAACCGAGATCGCTGGGGCGGAGTTGACCATTGGGGAGGCTGGCGGCCTGGATCGCCTCAGCCTTTGTCCGGAAGTAGTAGGATCGACCTCCGACATTCATGGTCCAGGGCCAGGGCGCACCGCCCCAGGAGGATTCGACGTAGGCAATGGAGCGGAGGATGCCGCGCGGGATCTGGAACCGCTGCTCGGCCTCGTCGATGTGTTGGAGGCAAGCGTTGCGGTCGGAGGTGGCGAGCAAGGCGGCGTCAGGGGCAGGGCGTTGGACGTCAGGGGCGGGTAGCGTAAGGTGCTCGTCGGGATCGGGAACGGGTCCGACGCCGTTGGGCAGAAGAGCGCGGAGATCGTCAGGGATGACAGGCGCACCAAGACGGTTGGAGTGCAGACCTGCGCCCCCGGCAGGCAACTGAACGCGGCTGGGGGAGAAGTCGAGATTGCGGTCCTGAGGGGTGGGATCGACCTGGGTCTGAGGTTGTCCGGGAAGAACGGAGAGGGCGCGGGCGATGGCAAGCGCAACAGCATCAGCTTCACGGGAAGGAATCATCAAGCGCGGCGTGGGGACGAGACCGGGTACAGGGACGCCGCGGGCTTGGGCTTGGAGGCGCGGATCTGGTTGGGCGACGGCGGGGCCTACAAACAGAAAGAGCAGGGCAACGACCGACCCGAGGAGCAGAACCATGGAGGTAGATTAGGTCTTTCTGGGCCAGACCAAACTCGCCTGGTGGACATTCTTTTAGACGGTGCCATCGCCTTGACGCAGACAGCGGATCAGTACTTGAGTCTCTGGATCAGCGGCGTTGGAACAGGAACCAGGCGTCCTGAAGCAGAGTGAAGGCGAAGAGGCACAACACGAAGGCGACACCCGCGCGGGTGACCCACTCCTTGGCTGGCTCGGGGGTAGGGCGGCGGGTCACAGCCTCCATGCCGAGGATTATCAGATGTCCTCCGTCGAGCACTGGGATAGGCAGGAGGTTGATGATGGCGAGGTTCAGCGAGACGACGCCAGCCAGGAACAGGAGGGCGGTGAGGCTATGGCTGACCGTGCCAACCGTCTCGCCGAGTCCGACGACCCCTTGGAGGCTGTCGGTCTTGCGCTCGCCACGAACAATCTGACGAAAGGCTTGGAGGGATCCGAAGGTGGCCATCCAGGCCTTTTCGGCGACGAGGTGGGGGATTTCGGAGAGGGTAGCGGGACGCCATTCGGCGGCAACCGATCGGATCCCGATGACACCGCGCGGGATCTGGCGGCCGCGGAACTCCTGAACCAAGACATCGGGCACGATGCGGACGTCGTAGATCCGCCCATCGCGGTCGAAGCGGAACTGGCGCTCGGCGCCCAACGAGATGGCGAGACGGTCCGGCAGGTCGCTGAAGAACCGCACGGGCTGTCCGTCGATGGAGACGATTCGGTCCCCAGGCAGCACGCCGGCGCGCGCGGCGGGCCCGTCGGCAATCACCTCGCCGACGATCGGGGGTGTGGCGTTGATGGGGGTCATCCCAGCCCAGGCGGTAAGCAACATGACGCCGAGGAGGATGTTGGCAAACGGTCCTGCGCTGATGATCCAGGCCCGCTTGCCGCGCGAGATGTCTTGGAAGGAGATGCCTTGGATGGCATCGTCGCGCTCGCCGGGCTTATCGAGCATAGCGACATAGCCACCGATCGGCACGAGGGAGAGGACCCACTCCGTGCCGTTTCGGTCGCGGGTCTTGCCCAGCGCCGGGCCAAAGCCGATAGAGAAGCGCTTCACGGCGACCCCACACTGCCGCGCGGCGAGGTAGTGGCCGAGCTCATGGATCCCGATAAGGAGTCCGAGCATAGCGAGGAAAGGTAGGATCGTGCCGACGAGGAGGTCCATGAGGGGCTCCGCCAAGGACAGGAAGATAAGGGAAGAGATAGGGGCTCGGAAACAGTCATCGAGCCAGTGGACGAGATCGAGCCTACCGGCGATTTAGGGTGGAGCGGCGCCCTCGCCGAACGCGCCGCAGCCGTTGGTCGAGCGCGTGCGGTCGTGCGGGGCAATGGCGATGTTGCGTCAAGACCTGTCGGCGGATGCCATGGCGCCGATGATGGCGAGCACCCATTTGCGGTCAGCCCAGGCCGTTTGGAGACGTATCCGCTGGCGATGGCTTATCTGGCGCGGAGTCTCTTGGATCGGGTTGCCAAACCTTACCAGGGCGCGCAGTAACGTGCGTTCATTGTTGCGTCTCCGCGTCATGCAGGGGCGACCATTCTCTGATAAGGGCCTCCTGCCCGAGCGGGGTGCGACGCCAGCGCCCCATTGAGACCTCCTCGAGCAGCCCTAGGCTCATCAGGCGGTTAATGGTGCCGGCACGCATCCATGTTGGACGCGCCGCCGGCTCTTGTGCAGGCGCTGGGAAACGCTGCAGCGCCGCCCACATCCCTTTGGTCATGGGTCATTTCTCCTTCTTTCCATCTTAAGCGCGGCATTCAACCTGTGAAAATGATGCTGGCTGTTGTTTTGACCAAGACGCTCACGTCCACGAAGATGTTGCTCGCTGATAGGCAGAGGTGTCCGATGGGGACGACCATTCAGCCGGAGCGAGGATCCCGGGTCGTCGTCGCGGGATCATCGGCGCTGGCGTCCCCGCACCAGCTCGAGCGCGGGGACGTCGGCGCCACCGTCGATGTAGACGCACCGCCGGATGATCCCGAAGACGCCCTCCGCGTAAGGGGCGCCATCGGGAGCGTGGCCATTGAGGAACGGGGCATAATGCGGGATCATCGGCGCGCGATCCGCAAGCGCATGCCCGTCAGTTGGGTCACGGCCTTGGGCGTTTCCACGCTGGAGAGGGCTTCGAAGGTCATCTCGTCCATGAGACCGGATTCGACGAGAAAGCGCGATGGCCGGGTGGGTTTGAACGCGCGTAGGCGCGCCCAGGAAACAACGAGGCGGCGCTTGGCGCGGGTCCAGGCGACATGGGCGAGGCGGCGCTCCTCCGCCAAACCGTAGGGCTGCGCCAGGGCCTGGGCATTGGGAAGCACGCCCTCCTCGAGCGCTGGGGTGAAGACCACCTCGAATTCGAGGCCCTTGGCGGCGTGGATCGTCATCAGGCGCACTTTGTCGGCGCATTCCTCGGTGGGGGCGCTCATGCGCAGGTCCTGCAGCCATGCCAGCGGGTCTTCCTGACCTTCACCCATAGCGATGAGAGATTTTAGGCTCTCCTCGCGCCGGTTGGCGTCTGGATCGCCGATCTGCACGCGCCACGAAATGTAGCCCAGGCGCGTCAGCGCCTCCTGCAGGAGGCTGCCGGCATCCATTGTTCGGCTACGAGCAAGATCAGCCAGCGCGCTCCAGCGATCGGCATCATCGAGCAGGGCCCGGCGGACGCCCGCCGGCAGGTGCCGCGCCTTTGCCGCCTGGCGCATCGCGCCGGGGACATCGAGGCCGCGCGCATCGTGCCGCAGCGCGTCGAGCACGGCCTGTGCGCCGGTCGGACCGACCCCTCGGGCGGGACGGTCGGAGATGCGCGCGTAGGCGCCCTGGTCGGAGGGGTCGCAAGCGAGGCGGATGATGGCGATGGCATCGCGAATCTCCTCGCGATCGAGGAAGGCCGGGCCACCAGAGGTCTCGCAGGCAATTCCGCGCCGCCGCAGCTGCTCCTCGACAGGGCGCAGCTGGTAGGCCGCGCGGCCGAGGACAGCGATCTCCGACGGCGCGACGCCCGAAGCGATCTCGTCGGCGATGGCGTCGGCGATCCAAGCACTTTCCTCGTCGTGGTTTTCGAAGCCCTTGAGACGCACGGCCTCGCCGGTCCGTTCCGAGCGCAAGCTTTTGGCGGCGAGGCGGGTGTTGCGGGCGACAACGGCGTTGGCGACGTCGAGAATCGACTGTGTCGAGCGGTAGTTGAGGCTGACGCCAAGAATCCTGGTACCTGGCCAGTCGGCAGCGAAGTTTTCGAGGATCGCAGGACGCGCGTTGCGCCACTCGTAGATCGACTGGTCCGGGTCGCCCACGACACAGAGGTTGCGTCGATCGCGGCAGAGCGCCTTCAACCAGGCGTACTGCAGTGGGTTGGTGTCCTGGAACTCATCGACGAGGACGTAGCGGAAGCGACCCGCCCAGTACGCGCGCACCTCTTCGTCGTGGCGAAAGAGGGTTAGCATGTGCAGCAACAGGTCGGCGTAGTCGCAGGCGTTGCGCCGCGCCAGCGTCTCCTGGTAAGCCTTCCAGGCCAACACATAGGCCTCGGGCGCGCTTGGGTCGCCGACGACATCCTCGGGCACCAGGCCCTCCTCCTTCCATTTATCGATCGACCGACGCACGGCCTCGAAGGCCTCAGCGTCGGGGTGCCCGCCGGTACGCGGATCGTCAGAGAGGATCCCGATGTCGCGACAGACGCCTTCGAGGAGAGCTCGTTGCTCCGCCTCGTCAAGTACAACGAAGCGGTCGTCACGCAGGCCTGCCGCCTTGGCGTGGCGACGGAGCATTCCGAGAGAAACCGAGTGGAAAGAGCCCATACGGATCTCGGCCGCCGCTGCCTCCCCGATGGCGTGGCCGACGCGCTCACGAATCTCGGCTGCTGCCTTGTTGGTGAAGGTGACCGCCAGAATTTCCTTAGGCAACGCCAAGCCACGAGCGATGATAAGGGAGATGCGCGCGGTCAGCACTCGAGTCTTGCCGGCGCATCTCCCTTATCA
>Ga0308419_1002612_pt1 | contig 11612 bp, 9 predicted proteins | sample HotsprSampleMS50_FD_203674 | JGI IMG/M metagenome (GOLD analysis project Ga0308419, IMG submission 203674) | Hot spring phototrophic mat microbial communities from Mushroom Spring, Yellowstone National Park, Wyoming, United States - 20090730_MS50 ... | reverse complement strand
ATTCAATGCCCCCATAGCAGGTGTGTTTTTTGGTATAGAGGTTATATTACTGAATGATTTAAAAAATGAGTCGTTAAGTGCCCTGGTGATAGCGTGTGTATCGGCAGATATGGTATCAAAGGCATATTTGGGAAACGTTTCGTTGTTGCAAATCCCCAAATTTCAGGTCAATACACACGAAGTCCTTTATTTTATTCTGCTGGCAATAGTGTGTGGTATTATTGCGCTTTTATTTATGGAACTATCGCACATAATAAAAAAATTTTATAAGAAAATCAGAAAGGATGAAACCATAGCTATATTGTTACCTCTATCACTGCTATTTGCTGTTGCGGTAATGTTTTACACAGATATTTATGGCATAGGGTATGAATTAATTAATAAAGTCCTGGCAAAAGAATTTCCTGTAAATTTGCTGGCCATACTATTGGTATTAAAAATAATATTTATAGCGCTGTATTTTCAAACAGGGGCATATGGTGGTTTATTTGCTCCATCATTATGTATAGGCATACTTGTTGGGTTTTTGTTTGCATCAATGTTTTCTTTTTTTGGGGTTACACTGGACCCTGTTACGTATGCACTCATGGGAATGGGTGGTATGCTTGCTGGTTTAAATTCAATACCAATTACTGCTATATTGATGGTATTTGAACTAACCAACGATTATCGAATCATTCTTCCTGTCATGCTTGCTTCGGTTATATCTCATCTTACCGTAACATACTATAATAAAGGCACCATCTATGAATTAGAGTTGCTGGAAGAAGGTATTGATGTGCGCAAAACCCGTATTAATATACTTGAATCAGTGAATGTGCAGTCCATAGCGCGAAAAGATTTTCAGATTATTAATGCAAAAGCACCACTAAAAAAAGCATTGAATAAACTGATTGAAGCGGAAACGGGCCTTATTGTGGTTGATGATAATGGAGACTATAGAGGCATATTGTCATTAAATGAGGTCAGGCAGGCACTGCTTTCAAGTGATGTTGTTGAATTGCTGATCTGCCAGGATATAGTTTTCCATGTTAATCCCAGTAGTATACGTGATTCTGCAGCAGAGGCATTAAAACGAATGGATGAATATGGGATAGATTTTTTGCCAATAGTAAAAGGAGATAAGGTTACGGCCATTGTCCTGTACAGGGATATAATCAGCATGTACAATAAAATTGTATTGCAGATTGAAGAAAAACAGTATGGGCATTTTGGCTTATGATGTGTGCATGCTGCTCATATATTAACAAAATACTTGACGCTAAAACCCATAAGGATAATGTGCATGTATGTATTGGTGTAAATGGATTGATTCTTGCACAACGTGTCACAATTGTAAAATGTATTATTGGAGGATGATATATGCAGGATAAGGAATACAAACCCAAACACATTGAAAAAAAGTGGCAAGAACGATGGAATAAAGACAATGTTTTCTTATCCAAACGTGATAAAACTAAGCCAAAGTATTATATATTAGAAATGTTTCCGTACCCATCCGGCAGGATACATATGGGCCATGTGCGCAATTATTCTATTGGGGATGTTGTTGCGCGCTATAAACGAATGCAGGGCTTCAATGTGTTTCATCCAATGGGATGGGATGCATTTGGCTTACCGGCAGAAAATGCTGCTATCAAGCATAATATTCCCCCAAAAAAATGGACGGATGACAACATTGCCTATATGAAAAAGCAATTTCAGATGTTAGGATACTCATATGATTGGTCAAGGGTGATAGCAACCCATACCCCAGAATATTATAAATGGAACCAGTATGTATTTATAAAGATGTATGAGAAAGGATTAGCATATAAACGTAAAGCCCCTGTTAACTGGTGCCCAACGTGCAATACGGTACTTGCCAATGAGCAGGTAGAAAATGGCGTTTGCTGGCGATGTGAAACCCAGGTAACCCAGCGTGAACTTGAGCAATGGTTTTTTAAAATAACCGATTATGCTGAGGATCTTTTATCAGGCCATGAGATCCTGAAAGAAGGTTGGCCGGAGCGTGTTATTGTAATGCAGAAAAACTGGATAGGGCGCTCTACGGGATTGGTTGTAAATTTTAAGGTTGCTGATACAGGAGAGAACTTCCCTATTTTTACAACACGCCCGGATACCATTTATGGTGTAACATTTATGGTGATAGCTCCGGAACATCCTTTTTTAGATAGAATAAAAGATTCCAAAGTAAAGGAATTTATTAAAAGAATCAAAGAACAGTCTCTTGTAGATAGGCTTTCTGAAGAAAAGGAGAAAGAAGGCATAGATACTGGTATAAAAATTATAAATCCGTTCAACGGTGACATTGTCCCTCTGTATGTTGGTAATTTTGTTCTCATGGAATATGGAACCGGTGCTATTATGGCAGTTCCGGCACATGATACCCGTGACTTTGCTTTTGCAAAAAAATATGGGATCCCAATAAAACTGGTTATTGATAATCCGTCGGCACCTATTGATGTTGCAGCGATGAACGATGCGTATGTTGAGGATGGTATATGTGTTAATTCCGGGCCGTTTACGGGCATTACCAATAAACAGGCCATTGAAGCAATATCAGATTATGCTGAAAAAGAGAGCATTGGCTACAGAAAAGTGAATTACCGCCTTAAAGACTGGCTCATATCACGCCAGAGATACTGGGGATGTCCTATACCCATTGTTTATTGTGAAAAGTGTGGTGCACAGCCTGTACCGTATGATGCTTTACCGGTGGTGTTGCCGGTTGATGTTGATTTTCATGGAGATTCTCGTTCACCACTTACCATGATGCCCGAATTTTATAAAACCAATTGTCCACAATGTGGCGGAAAAGCAAATCGGGAAACAGATACCATGGATACTTTTGTTGATTCTTCATGGTATTTTGCAAAGTTTACATCCCCTCATTCAAAGGAAATTTTTGACTTTGATGAAGTCAACTACTGGACTCCGGTTGACCAGTATATTGGTGGCATTGAACATGCCTGTATGCATTTGCTGTATGCACGCTTTTTTACTATGGTGCTGAATGATTTAGGGATCTTACAATACCGCGAACCCTTTACCCGTTTGCTGACGCAGGGCATGGTAATAAAAGATGGAGCAAAGATGAGTAAATCCAAAGGCAATATTGTGGACCCAGATGACATCATAGACAAATATGGTGCTGATACAGTGAGACTTTTTATGCTTTTTGCTGCTCCTCCTGAAAAGGATCTGGACTGGTCAGATAAGGGAGTTGAAGGATGCTATCGCTTTGTTAATCGTGTTTGGCGCATAGTTCAGAAATATAGTCACTGTTATACTAAATATAATTTAGATAATGTTGTGTTAGATCCTGTTTTAAAAAATCTCAGAGGGGAAATCCACCGAACTGTAAAAGCAGTGACACATGATATCGAAAACAGGATGCAGTTTAATACGGCAATTGCACGTATGATGGAATTGGTAAATGCGTTGTATCAGGTAAATGAAGAATTAATACAGACAGATGCCGGTAAGATGGTGGTGTCGGAATTGTTTGATAAGTTATTGCCTATGCTTGGCCCGTTTGTGCCACATGTTGCCGAAGAATTGTGGGAATTGCTGGGGCATAAAAATTTTATTTTGGATGAGCCATGGCCGGAATTCCAAGAAGAGCTTACCGCAAAGGATGAAATAGAAGTTGTATTCCAGATAAACGGAAAGATACGGTCAAAACGCAATGTACCTGCTGATATTACAAAAGAGGAAATGGAAAAGATGGCACTTGATGATGACAGAATTAAAGAAATGATAGCAGGAAAAACAGTCAAGAAAGTGATTGTTGTGCCTGGAAAATTAGTTAATATTGTCATTTAAGAAAACTTAATTGAATATATACGCCACTATACATAGTATTCCTACGGCTATCCTGGCTATTGCATCAACAATCAGGGCAAAACGGCTTCCTGTTTGCCCAAGTTCATCAAGTCCCTGGAAAAATAAATTTCGTATCTTTTCAGGATAAATTAAAATGAACGGCCCAGAAAATACCACTATCAATCCTACAATGAATAGTGGGGTTGATAATGGGTTAGATGATGGAACCTGGGTTAGCGGAAAGCCGGCTAATATTAAAACAATTCCATAAAGAAAATATAACTTGCTTGATGAAATTTTTATCCATAATTGCAACATTCGTGTAGGTAAAATTAGTTCTAATATTCCTATTGTAGTCACATAAATGCCTAATATAAATATAAAAGTCATTAGCATAGAATAATCCCATGAGATGTTATATAGAATCAGTATTTATGCTTACAAAATAAGTTCATATAAAAACTAGTCATACTCCCCATGAATCAGGCGTCAGGGATGTGAATTTATAATTTGTACATAAAAATGCATTTTGGAATTAACAGTGAAAGTGAATATTATTATATAACAATAGAAATAAAAGCAAATAACCAGATATGCTCTGTGTCAAGATAATTCATAAAAAAAAGAGGCATAAATTTCAATGCCTCTTTTATGCATAATCGTATTATTTACTGTTTTTGATCTCTTATATATTTGCTATAATTATAGACACCTCTTAAAGTCTTTAATGGTTGATCTTTTGCAGCTAGATTAACCACCCATGCAGGAAGAGAACCGCCTAACTCGGCATGTACCTGATATATTACTTCTACATGATTTTCATCTTTTTTAATTATATCCCACCTACCTTTTAGAGATGTCATCCGCACTAAACCGCTATCCTTTTTGTAGGTGCTATCATTTATTGATGTCATGTTAACCCAGGCAGTTCCTTTTTTTTCATCCCATCCACTTTCAACTTTTACAACAACATCACGATCTGATACTACAGGGAGATCAAGTATAAAATACATATCAATATCTTTTGGGTTGCGTACATTTATTGGATAAAGTGCATTACACATGCCATACCATTTGTGATAATTATTGTAGTCCTGTATGACTTTCAAGGCAATATCAAAAGGAATATCTGAGTAACTATCGCCTTTGAATTCTTTATATGGTGATCCTGCGATATCTCTGGTAAATATTTTAATTAAAGCTTCACCTTCTTTACTTTCATGAACTAATTTCCAGTTTGATTGTTGTGAAAAAACAAGGATTGAAATACTTAGAAAAATTATTGTTAAAGGTATAGTTAAAAGTTTATTCATGGCGAACCTCCTGTAAATGGTAAATTTTAAAATATATATTTAATTAATTTTTTCAACTAACAATGCCCCTGCATTGCCAAAAGCTCCGCAAAGAGATGCCAATCCATATTTGGCATTAGGAAACTCAGTTGACAATACATTTAGAAGAGTTATAATTATTCGTGCACCAGATTCACCTAATGGATGACCTAAAGCGATAGCTCCACCCCAAACATTCACACGCTTAAATGGGGCATTATCATTATCAAGTTTTAATTCGCGTATACAAGCCAATGATTGACTGGCAAAAGCTTCGTTAAGTTCGATAGCACCAACGTCATCCAAATGTAAACCAGTACGTGCAACAAGTTTTTTAATTGCAGGAATTGGGCCAATGCCCATGACTGTAGGATCACATCCTGCTAATACACCATAAGAATATTTGTACCGATACGGAAGGCCTAATTTATCTGCTTTTTCGCGGCTCATAAGGAGTAGTGCGCAGGCTCCCTGTGTGAGCGGAGAAGATGTAGCGGCTGTTACTACACCATTTGGCTTAAATGGTGACATCATAGTTTTCATTTTTTCAACATCAACTTTTTCTCTTACCCACTGGTCTCTATCGACCAGGAATTCATTGCCATTGTCATCTAACCCCTTGATAGGAACTATCTCCTTTTTAAATTTTCCTGAAATGGTTGCTTCCCATGCTTTTTTGTTAGACCAAACAGCCATGTTTTCCATATCTTCCCGAGAAATGTTATACTGTTGAGCAACTTTCTCAGCTGTTGCACCCATTAAAAGATCAGCCCCATTATAATATTTTAACAATCGAGGAGGGAAATCCATATTGGCACCCATTGGTACTTTCTCCATATCCTCTACACCAGCAGAAATTATAATATCTGCTTCACCAGTTATAATAGCCCGAGCTGCATGCATGGTAGCTGACATGCCAGATGGGCATTGATTGGTTAGAGTGTTTGTTGGAACTGAATCAGGTAAACCAGATGCTAACCATGCTAATCTGCCAATATCATTCTGCATGCCCGATGGATTAGCACAACCAACAAAAACAGCATCAACCATATCAGGAGCCACTTTGCTGTTTCTTTCAAATAGTGCGTTGTACACTGGTGTTAAAAGCTCATCGGGCCTTAAGTGCCTGAACCAGCCTTTCTCACGATGAGCTCGCCCGTTTGGTGTTCTTACACCGTCAATAAATACACATTCTCTCATTGCTACCTCTCTTGATCACTAATTATTATTTTGTTTTATTTTTTACTTTCTTTTTTGATTGTAGAAATTGATCAATAGCCATTTGCCGTAATATTTTCTTATCAACTTTTTCTACTGCTGTTCGTGGAAGTTCATCCACTATTTTTATGAACTTGGGTACTGCATATTTTGCAACTTTTGATTGTATGTATTTCAATATGTCTTGTTCTTTTGTTTTATGTTTGAATTGAGGATACAATTGTACGAAAAGGACAACTACTTCACTGCCTTCTTTCTCCGGATTTGGTATGCCAACAGTAGCAGCTGCTTCGACATGTGGATGTTCGCTAGCAATATCATCAATTTCTTTTGAATACACTTTAAATCCCGAGACATTGATCATATCTTTGGATCGATCAACAATATAAAAATAACCATTTGAGTCTATTTGTACTATGTCACCGGTATGGATGAATCCTTCTTCGTCGCAGCCGCTATTAGGTTTAGGCCAGTATCCTAACATACGCTGCGGTCCTTTTAAAAGCATCTCTGCTCTTTTACCTGTTAGCATGTCATCTATTGATAATATGTTTCCAGTTTCAAAATCAAGAAAACGAACTTCTGTGTCAGGGAAAGGAACACCAATTGTTCTTCTTTTTTCTACAGATTTTTTACCTGGCTTTTGACTTGTTTTTTTCATTTGATATGCAATGATTTTGGTAAAAATCCTGCCAAAATTTCTTGTTCCTATCAAACGGAAAAGCATATTTGTTAAGTAACTATTTCCTGGAATTGATGATAACAACGATACCAAGCGAACTCCAAATCGGCCACCCAGTATACGATATATAACTGAAGGGTTAAGATGTGTGACAGGAGACATCTCTGAAAGGCCATAACCTTCCATTATGCCGCTATTTGAGCGTTTTTCAAATTCTTCCTGTGTTGATTCAGATAAAGGCGCTGAGCCTGAGAGGCCAATAATTCCTATACCACTGAGATCTTCTTTAGCTAATTTCATGAACTGAGCGGGCACACCTATCTGCATAACAGGATAGTATTTTTTAATACTTTCAACCATTGACTTGGTATCTCGCGGGTCGTTAATAATGATAATATTAAATCCAAAAAGCATCATTGTATGCATAAGGCAATGGCCATAGGTATGGAAAAATGGTAACCCCAATATGACAGATATGGCTCCCTTGAATGTTAATCCTCCAGCTCCTAAAGCATGGAGATTTTGTATGCAATTAGCATATATATTTCTATGTGTGAGCATACACCCTTTTGGGATACCTGTGGTGCCACCTGTGAAGATAAGTGTTTCAATATCGGTCTCAACATCAATAGGTACTGGAATAATGTGACCAGTAGAATTCTGGATCAACGAGTATAATTCATAAACTGTTGAACCTGAAAGCTTTATTTTATTAGTGTCGATAGTTGGCAAAGTATTACTGGTACGTATATCTGCAATAATGATTATTTTAACACTGGTCTTTTTAATCAAACTGGTGACTATTTTGATATCATTACTGGTACAAATAATAGCTTTAGGTTTACCTTCTTTAAATTTATGTTCCAGAGCCTCGGCGGGTTCAAGCGAACTGCATGGTAAATGGATTAAACCTGCTTTTGAAATTGCATAATCAGATATTATAAATTCTGTAGAAGTTGGCAAAGTTGTTGCAATGATATCGTTTTTAATTAATCCAAAAGACTGGAGGCGTGAAGCTAATTTATTTACATAATCAAGAAGTTGGGGATATGTAATAAAAAAATCTTTTTGTAAAATGCCATTTTTTTTATATTTATTTGCTGCAATATTAAGAATATCATATACAGGTTTTTCAGGATAGGGCTTAAATGTTTTTGGTATGCCTAAAACCTTATATTCCTTGTGCCAGGGTAAGTTTTCCATTGTTATCCTCCAGATGATCGATAAAAAAACATCTCAACCACATTGTCATTGTGGTTGAGATGTAAAGCATATCTATCAAGTGAATAGGGGTTGGGTTGCCATTGCAAAACTCATATCACCTTCAATTTTCATTGCACCTGACATAAAAAGATTAACAGGATTTGTTTCCTTTTTCATTAAAGCAGCAGAATCTTTTGTTGTCATACGGAAAATCGATTGTGGCGAAGTAGCACCATTTAGTATTGCTTCGATGGTAAATTCAGAGCCGTCATCATTTTTTAATTTGGCAATGAAACTACCTTTTAGAGAGGAAAGTGCATTATAACGGGCTCTTGTTAGATCTTTTTGCATGCCTAACAGCATATCAAGATTATTAGTTTCAATCATTTTCTTTAAATCAGCCTCAGATATTTTTAATCTGAGCATGGCATTGGGAATATCACTACATGTTTCAATGTTCTTACCATCTTTAACTTTAAATCCATACGCTTTACCATTGACTTCAACTACCATAGTGATTTCTGTTCCGCCAAGTTCTTTTGGAGCGTTTGAATTTTGGAGCATTTCTGCTGCCGCTTTTGGCATAATTTCTGTAAGAAACTGATCAACTGAAGTATTTGGTGCAATAACCATATTGGTCCTCCTTAAAAATAATAAGTGTGCAAATTATTTTTAGAAAATTAAAAATTTGCTTGTAATACTGACATGTCAGTATTATCTTGTTTTGTCAAGATTAATTTTACAAAAAACAATTATTTTTTTTAAAATTAAGTTTTAATATTTTTATTGTTTTTATAGTATTCTATGAATGAGTTGTAAATATTACAAGGAGGAAATAATGACACGAGCGGATGATACACGAGATAAAATTTTGCATAACGCAAAAAAGTTGTTTTCAGAAAAGGGCTATTACGCAACGCAAATTTCAGATATTATAGAATCAGCAAAAATAGGGAGAGGGACTGTATATCAATATTTTTCTAATAAAGAGCATCTTTTTATATCTCTGCTTGAAAAATTTTTAATTGAATGGGAACAATATATCAATGAACTGTCAATTAGAGAAGATTTGGAAGCAATATCGCCATATATGTATCTTAAAAAAAGATTATATGAAGCATTCCGATTTTTTTTTGAAGATAAAGACCGTGCAAATATAATTTTACGTGCTGGTTTAGGCTTGCCAGAACATTTTGAGCAAAAAATTCAGCATTTCGAAAACAAATTGATTAATATGATTATTGCTGATCTTAATATTGCAGTAAAATTCAATAATATTGGAAAAGAGGCGGATCTTGGGTTTATGGCTAATTTTATTGCAGGTGGTGTGTTTAGATTGGCACATTATTACCTTTCAATATCAATGGACGACAATATGTTAATAGGTAGCTTGGAAGAAATTTCTGGCAAGGCTTCTAAAATAATTGCAGATGGGATTTTTATTAAAAAATAGTTGACTATTTTTTATGATAGAATAAGTACTGACATGTCAGTACTTATTCTATAAGGAGGTCAATATTATATGGTAGAAGAAATAAGTTTTGCATTATCTGAAGAACAACAGATGATGCAGGATACTATCCGACAGCTCGTTCAGGCTAATGTGATAGATGCTATTCACCAATGGGATGAAAACAGACAATTGGATAAGCAAACAGTACAAAAATTCTGGGAGTTAGGTGTAATTCAGTCAATGATTCCCGAAGAGTATGGTGGATATGGTATGGAGAGTTCTCCTGTACTGCATACAATTATTCTAGAGGAATTAGCCTATGGAGACATGGCTTTTGCTGTTTACGCGATGTTACCTGCACTTTTTGTTCTACCAGTAGTTCACTTGGGGAGTACAGAACAAAAGGGCAAATACCTTCCAGAATTTTGTAATGAATCTTATATCCCTGCAACAATGGCAGTTAATGAACTTAGTGTTGGTTTTGATATATGGAATTGTGAAACCAAAGCTGAAAAGAAGGGAAGCTCATATGTCTTAAATGGGAAGAAATGCTTTGTCCCTCTTGCTGATGAGGCAAAGTATATGATAGTTGTAGCACATTATGAGGGTAATCCACATCTGTTCATAGTAGACAAAGAAGTTAAAGGTTTATCAGTTGGAGAAAGAGAAAAAAATTGTGGTTGGTGGGCACTTCCAACTTTTGAAGTTAATTTTGAAAATTGTTTAGTACCAGAAAGTAATAAATTAGGGGATGAGTTAGCAATTAATTGGCTCTTGCAAAGAACAAGAACTGCGATGGCTGCTATTGGGACTGGTATTTCGCGTGCTTCATATGACTATGCAAAGAAATATGCAAAAGAGCGTCAACAGTTTGGTGAGCCCATAGCTAGCAGGCAATCCATTGCTTTTATGATAGCTGAGATGGCCTATGAGGTTGATGCGATGCGCCTTTTAGCATGGAAGGCTGCATCAGCTATTGAGTTAGGGATGGATGCAAACCGCGAGTCATTCCTGGCAAAGATCTATGCTGGAGAAATGACAATGAAACTTACTGATTATGGCGTTCAGATTCTTGGAGGGCATGGGTATATAAGGGATCATCCTGTTGAGCGATACTATCGGAATGGGCGAAGTATTGCGATTTGTGAAGCCATGGCAATTATTTAATAGCGTAAGGAGGCAATTATGATTCAGTTAGTAACACCTGATTATATAAAAACATTACAGGATAATATGCATAAATTAGCAGAAGGAGTTTTGCGTCCTATCTCGCGGAAATACGATGAAGCTGAGCATGAGTATCCCAAAGAACTTGATATGTTTAGAGGGATAAAGGTTATGGCTCGACCTAAAAAGAAAAAAGAGGGTGATTCATCAGCATCTGGTGAAGAAAAAAAGACAAAACGAGGAGCAAACTTAGGAATGGTAGTGACCATTGAAGAAATGTGCTGGGGAGATGCAGCTTTATTATTATCTTTCCCAAATGCTGGTTTAGGTAATGCTGCAATTTTAGCAGTTGCCAATGATGAACAGTTGGAGCGGTTTGGCAATAAATGGGCTGCTATGGCAATTACTGAACCAGGTGCAGGCTCAGATTCAGGATCTATCACAACAACAGCCACACGTGATGGCGATTACTGGGTTCTGAATGGGGAAAAGATTTTTGTTACTTGTGCTGACAGGAGTGAAGTAGTTGTAGTATGGGCGACAGTTGATAAAAAAGCAGGGAAAGCGGGTATAAAATCGTTTGTAGTGGAAAAAGGAACCCCTGGTTTTACTCTGGAACATTTAGAGCATAAATTAGGAATCAGAGCCTCAGATACTGGCACTTTTGTGCTAAGTGATTGTAAAATTCCCTACAATAATATATTGGGTGATCCCGAAGTAAAAATGTCAA
>Ga0308419_1002602_pt1 | contig 11628 bp, 8 predicted proteins | sample HotsprSampleMS50_FD_203674 | JGI IMG/M metagenome (GOLD analysis project Ga0308419, IMG submission 203674) | Hot spring phototrophic mat microbial communities from Mushroom Spring, Yellowstone National Park, Wyoming, United States - 20090730_MS50 ... | reverse complement strand
TTGATAGATTTAAATTGTCAGTTAATTTATAAATAGCCCCGATATCAAAACCAACCCCTGTTGTAGTAATTTTTTCATAAAGTTTGTAATAATAGAATTTAACGCTCAATCCCAAAGCTAATCTTTCAGAAAATTTGTTTGCAACAGAAATGAAGAAAAGATTTTCTGAAGTTGAAAGTTCTTTAGTCTTAAAACCATTGTTATCTCTACCATCAATCTTGCTAACACCTGAGTTGATTATTCCTGCACTTAATCCAGCAATTGATGAAGGCTTTTTAAAAGAATTTCTAAGATAATTATCAGAAGTAGTGTCTTTAATAGAAAAGAATTCAAACCTTCTTGTGAAACTTAAAAAGTTCAATGTTCTATTTAATGAAAGAAGAGAATATCCAGTTTGAAATGAATTACCACTTTGAAAAACAGAAGCAGCTGGATTATAATAAGCTACTAAATTTCCATCAGTGAGAGCAGAAAGTCCATTACCAAATCCAATTCCTCTTGCTCCAAATCCCATTCTACTGAAAGCTCCTGGTCTGACCGACATTTCACTAAATTTTGGCTGAGCAAAAGATATAGGCACAACTAAAAACAGAACTATAGTAAAAAGAAAATACTTATAGAAAATTGGTATCTTTAACAATATTGGCATTATATTAAAGAAATTTTTTTAATGAGATTCTTTTTCTAAAGTATGTAATCAAATTAAACCTCTATTGTAGAACTAAAATTTTTCCGAAATATGAATTGTTATCACCAACATCCACTCTATAAAAATAGACACCATTGGGTACATAATTACCATTCTCATCTTTACCATCCCAAAATTCAGGGGAACCCTCTAAATCAGCGATTCTATCAGCATTTTGAATAATAGTTCGTATTGGATTAAAAGCAAAGTCAAAAACTCTGATAGTAACTTTTTCCAACTTTCCTTTCGTACTGAATTTTATTTTCAACAAATCTTGGCGGGGCGAAAATGGATTTGGGTAACAATAAGTTTCTTCATTAGAACTTAAAGGTTGAGAAGCAAGATAAACTTTCCATTCGCCCTCCCAGACTGCACCAAAATTTTCTTTCAATCTTGCAAGTCCCTCGTCACTTCCTAAAAATATAAAATCACCTGAAACAGCAGCGCTGTAAAATGTATTTGTCCTTAGTGAAGTTTTTGTAACTTTGTCATAAATGGAATTTGGTAATACCCAACTAGAACCTAAATCTGTAGTTCTAAATGCGCCATTTCGTGATAGAACGAAAGTTTGATTAAACTTAAATGCAAAATTATGTGGTCTTTCATCATACAAAGTTGTTCTCCAACTATTACCACCATCAAATGAATAACTAACTCCATAGTACTCATTTGGATCTTCGGCTTTCCAAGTTGAAGCCCAAATAGAATTATTATTTCGATTAAATGCTAATGCGGTTATAAAATTTCCGCTTATAGGATTTCTTTGATTTTGATGATTAAATTTAACCCAACTAATTCCGCCATCTGTTGATTTGTTGATCCCATTTGCAGTACCAACATAAATTATTGAATCATTTTCAACCGTAATGGAGAAAACACGATGGTTCAAATTCCCTTCAGCACAAAAACTTCCTGCAACTGGAGATAGGCAAAAATTTAATGTATCAGTTGGACGAATTGAATTTAATCGGTCAGGGGGTAATACTACCCTTTGCCAAGTTGCACCCATATTTGTACTTTTCCTTAATCCACCAGCAAAAGAAGCTATCCAGATTGTTCCGGAAGTAAATGCAATATCATAGGTAAGATTCTGTACGGTTACAGTTACTGGCAAAGCACGAATTTGATTTATTCCATATTGAACTTTATCATCATTTTGTAAGTCAACTGGTTGCGGAATACTAACCCAAGTAACCCCATTGTTAGTTGTATATTTCAAACCTGTTCCAGCTGGTAATCTTTGTCCACCTGGAACTTCAACCGATTTAGCAGTTGCACACCAAAAAACTCCATTGTAGTAACCAATTGCAGAAACATTGTCAGTCCCAAAATCTGAACGACCATAAAAATTTGTCCAACTTTCTCCTCTATTTGTGGATAGGCTAACACCTCTACTTGTTCCTAACCAAATTGTATCTCCTAAAGCTATTATATCAATTATACTGTTACTTTTAGGTGTTGAACTTAAAGTTTTTCCTAAAGACTTTTCTTCAGTAAATAATTTATAAGTTTCTGGAAAAGACTGAGCTATAATCAAATATGAACAGAAAATTATATTAACAAAAAGTGTTATAATCTTCATTGGATTAGTACCTGATAGTTTATAACATTACTTAGCAATCCTCCTCTATCAGCTGCCCTGAATTCAAATCTATATGTTCCTTTAGCATTAGTTTCATTAACTTGTATTTTCCTTGAGAATATACCATCACCAGCAATTAAGTCTCCATTATCACTAATATTGCCATCGTCAAAAAGTAGAGTCTTTAAATTGTTAGTTGTGCCATCAGGTCTGTAAACTATAAAAAACACTTCTTTAATATCATTTAATCCATTGGGGTCAAAAGCTTTTATTCTAGTTTGAATTACAATTGTAGTTGTTACAATCATAGTATCAGGGTCAATAAATGCATCTGATATTACTGGAGGCGAATTAGTTTCACCATTTCTGAATTTGAATGTTGATTGAGCACCCAATCGATTATTTGAGATTTGATCTGAAACGAAATACTTAATTGTATAACTACCATTGAGGTCATTTCTTTTCATAAAAATTTTATTTGAAAAAATCTTATCACCAGCTAATAAATCTCCATTTTCAATTTTTCCATTATCTAATAGTCCAATTAAGTTTGGTAAATGCTTTTTACCAGCAGGGTTTATTATTTCCACTGAAACAGTATTTAATTTACTTGTCGGGCTGAATTGCGCACTAATTACTAATGAAGAATCATTAATATTGTAAATTACACTATCTTTAGGTGACAAAGATAAAATCTGATAATTATGGTTTTCTGCGTCAATTACTGAATCAAATTTTTTCTCACAACCTATTTTAGTTAAAATTAGAAATACGATTAATAGTATTCCTAAATATGAATTCTTATAGTTCTGAAATTTGTATTGAACTAAATTTAGATTAATCAATCTCAAAGAATTAAACCTTTCTAACTATACTGCAATTATTTTAGTTAAACCTTTTCTACAAAAATTAATATTCTTAACAAATAAATTCATAAAGCAATTTTTTACAATGACTTAGTTCGTAAAAGGCAAAAAAATATCAATAAATATATTAGATTAAACCCTCAATAGTTATTGGTGAAAATGAAAATGATAAAATAAGAATGATAAAACTTATATAACCAATTATTTTTCTTTTAGTATCAAGCTCAGTAGAATCAAAAATTGGAGGATGTTTTAATCTAACAATAAAATAAAGAATTAGTGCCCAAAATAACCAGCCTGACCATCCAATTCCAGAATTTAATCCTAAGGTTGAATCTAAAATTCCTGCCAACCCAACTACAAACAAAAATATAAATGAGATTGAAGATAAAGCATAATGTTTTTTATCTCCAAACATTGTATAGGAAATATGTCCACCATCAAGCTGACCAACAGGGATCATATTCATACTTGTTACAAGTAATCCAAACCAGCCTGCACACAAATACGGATAATGATAAATCTCACTCATTGGTGGGAAAAAAGTATTTGGTTTAACAAAAATTTCACGCAAAATCATAAACAATATTGAATCACCAAATACAAGTTGTAATCCTTCCTTTCCGTAATCAGGCGAAAAATAATCAGGATGAATTTCAAGTAAGTATTCAACTGGCGGAACATTGAGAAATCCATAAATTAGAATTGCTATAGTTGCTATAAATCCAGAGATAGGTCCTGCGACTCCTATATCAAACATTGCTTTTCGTGTATATATAGGTGATTTGGTTTTTATCACTGCTCCCATTGTTCCAAAATTTATAAAATATATTATCGGTGGAAAAGGAATATAAAACGGAAGCGTAGAACGAACCTTATGATATTTAGCTGCAAAATAATGCCCAAATTCATGAAAAGTTATTATTGTCAATATACTAATTGAATATGGCAAACCTTTAGCAAGCATACTGAATTCATAAGGTGGAAACAATCCAGTAGTCCATTCAACACCTGCTATTGTTGTTGTGATAAAAGTTAAAATAAATAAACCAATATGAACAAAATAACTAAAAATCTTTTTACTTTTTTCTTTAAAAGAAGTATTTGAAAATTGGTAACTCGTCGTCAGATTACTAAATGATGTTTCTTCCATAAGACTATGTAGAGAAAATTTTTACATTATAAATCTATATTAAATCCCAGATTGGAGTAACTTTCATTCAACTCGAAATATTCTCCGTGAATACTTTTTCCAGATATGTAAGAATAATAAATACTAAAACCTTTCTTATTAAATTGACCAAACTTTATTCCAAAGTTAATAAAATTATTTCCAACAAATTTCTCTTTTCCATTGAGTTTAAAGTCATAAGCAAGAAATGGTGTGAACCAATGAATATTTAAACTGGTGATAAAAAAATCTCCACCAATCTGAAAATTTAATCTCTTAATTTCTTTTGGTGTAGAATGAAAAATGTAAGAAAGTCCTGCGTAAAATCTTATCTCATCAAATCGTATAAAAGGAAATATTTCAATAAATTCACGACTATAAACTTGTGGTAATCTATTATCTCGCCATTGATTTTTACTTTTATCAAATTGCCCATCTAATAAATGTGCACTAATGTGTGAGAAACGAAATCTAAAACCGAATTCATTTCTAAAATTTTTGATTTTATAGGAGGCGTTTAGACCAAAAAGATAATCAATAGTTTCTACGGGAAAATGAAAATCCTTCTCACTTCTTAATCTTGTAAAAGTAAATAAATCAGCACCTAATGCAATAATTTCTTTATTAACTATTAAATGAATAATATCCTGCGAAGTTCCAATATCAAGCCTAATTTTATTATCGTTTAAATTAAATAAAAAACCTGCTTTTGGCTCAAGAATATTTGCGGTAAATGGTTGAACATTAAGTTCAGTTGGAAACCAATTACTATTTTGTGCTTTAGTTATTTTATTATTTAATAAAAATATAATTAAAATCAAAAAAATTTTATAGAGCATTAAAAACGAATTAATTTTGATTTCCTCTCCCTTGAATAAATTTCTTTTTATTGTAAAAATATAGGTTTTGAAACTTGAATAAAAATTTCGTTTGAAAATAAATGAAGTAAAGAATTCTTAGAAGTGAGAAATAGGAGAAAGTTTATTTAATATTTTCAATATAATAGTAGACTTACATTATTATTAACTTCATAAATTAAAAATTTTAATAATGGCAGTCCAGAGTTAACTCATCAAATATCAAACTTAAGACTTTAGGAAGATTATCAAAAATTTTATTATTGAATTTAATGGACAATATCTTAATTGTGTTTAATGAGATTGAATTCTAAAGCAACTTTTTCTGGGTAAATATTATAATCAAGCAAAAGTGGTTTAGTGTTATCATCAAAATGGTACTTTATTCCTTGAGGGAAAACAGTTATTTCAAAGTTTTTTATTATGGCATCAAGAGTAGAAAACACAAATATTTTAGAATAATTGTGGTGATTGATAACTTTTATAATGTATGTTTTATTATCATCGTAGAATGTTCTTGTTATTATTTCTGATTTACTATTGTTTACTGAAGCAGCCGAAAGTACTAAGCCTTTAACTTTCTTCTTAGGTAAATCTTTTGGATAAAGATGAATAATTCTTGAAGTATCATTTACAACATAATTTGAATAAAAAGGAAACCTTTTAGAGATTAAAATTTTTTCATGCTCAGTTAATTCCCTTCTTAAAGATTTTTTTAACTCAGTGAAAAATTCTATCTCTTCAGAAAACTCATTAGAATTTCCCAGATATTGATATTTTTCCTTAGATAAAAGATCTGGGAAAAATATATAATCAAATAAATCTTTCTCTGTTATTTTGTCTTTCAATCTTAAATCCTTAATTCTAATTTAACAATAAAAGAAAAATTCAAGTTTTCGGAAAATTATTACAAAAAATTTAACGGATTAACCCTTTAGCGATGTTTAACTTTAAAATTTTCAGAAGATATTCAAGTCTATTTTTGATATTTCTCCTTAAAAATATCCATGCTTAAACCATCATAGTTCTGAATGAAATATTTATAAAGCCCTTTAATTAGGCCACCATCTTGTAGATCAGCAGCAATATCGCAGAGTGTTTTTTTAAGAACAATCTCCTCAAACTCAGACATCTTGTTTTTATTTACATACTCAGACAATTTGTTAAAAGTTGATTTAAGAGCTATATCAACAATTGATTTTATATCACTGTTTTCAATATGTTCTGTCGTTGTCTCACTTAGAATAAAAAGAGATGATGAACTCTCTTTTAACCTAAAGATTAACTGGTTCAAAGGAATAGCTAAAAAATAATCTGTGTTCTCTTGGATATAATCAAACAATTTGTTTATAAAATTCTTTTTATCTGAAATAATTGAAAGTGGTATTCTATTGAAATCATCCTCTCCAATGACCTTTCCTGAAATAGAGTTTATATCTTTTCGAACAATATAAATTTTTCCTAAATAACTTATATTTTTACAATTATTCTTTTTGATAGCGTATTTTACCCAATCCATAATTTTTGAAAAGAAAGGATCTGAATTTCTAAAATACTCTGATATACGCTGCTCAACTTTGGAATTAACAATATTTATTAAAAATTTTAATGCTTGATTTTCATTCTGAATTGGTGGCTCCCAACTTTGAAAAGCTGTAAACAACTGAATACATTGCTTTTCTTTATTGTAGGCAAACAATGTTGCAATTGAATCAAGTGCAAGTTCCTACAAAGTGATTTCCTCTGATTTCAGAATTTTATTTATCCGGCGGAAATTAAACATAAGATATTGATGGGCAATCTTGTAAGAAAGTTCTACAAGTTTATTAACAGAAGTCTCTTTATTAAGACTATTGAGTAAGGGTAATATATGAAATTCGATTTTCATTTGTATAAAGATAAAAAAAATTTTATATTTCCTATAAACCCTTAAGGTAGTATTTTTATTTCCAATATTACAATAAGTCAAAATTATTAATGAGCATAAACTATGAAAACAGGAAAATTAAATTTTTCCAAAATAGAGCTCTCGAAATTAAACTTTTTTATTTTCCTTTTTCTAATTGTGACCACATCCCATAAATTATTTTCACAATCTCCCGAATGGATAGTTTATAATGCCAGCGGAATAGATATCAGTTCTTTAGCAGATGAAGGTAATTATCTTTGGATAGGAACAGTAAATGGTGGAATTGCTAAGTTGAATAAAACAAATGGAAATATTGAAAATTACGGTAATTGGAATTCAGGGTTACCTGTTAACTATATTAAAGTAATTGAAATTGACAGATATAAAAACAAATGGATTGGAACTGACGGAGGAGGTCTTATTAAATTTAATGATACCAATTGGGTTGTTTTTAACAAATTTAATTCAGGGTTACCCACTAATAAAATTCTTAGCATCAAAATAGATGAAGAAGATAATAAATGGATCGGTACTTATGGTAGTGGTCTAGTAAAATTTGATGGAGGAAATTGGATTGTTTACGACCCTTCAAATTCAGGTCTGCCATCTTACTTTGTTAGTAATATTGCCATAGATGGAGAGGGGAATAAATGGATTGGAACGAGTAGGGGTTTAGTAAAATTTGATAATACGAACTGGTCTGTTTATAATAGTTCAAATTCTGGTTTGCCTTCTAATAAAATTACTAGTATTAAAATAGATGGAGAGGGGAAAAAGTGGATTGGTACTTATGACGGTGGTCTTGCAAAGTTTGATGGAGTAAATTGGACAGTTTATAAAAGATCAAATTCTGGTTTACCTTCTAATTATATAAATGCAATCAGCATAGATGGACAAGGAAATAAGTGGATTGGAACAGGTGGTGGTGGTCTTACAAAGTTTGATGGAATAAATTGGACTGTTTTTAATTCTTCAAATTCAAGTTTACCCAATAATTATATTACTGCAATTGTTGTAGATAGTCAAAATAATAAATGGATTGGAACAAATGCTTATCAAAGTTATTTCGGTGGACTCTTAAAATTCGATGGAGTAAACTGGACTATTTATAATCCATCAACCTCTGGTTTACCTACAAATTACATTAATACTATAACGTTTGATGGACAAGGAAATAAGTGGATTGGAACAATTGCTGGGATTGTAAAATTCAATGGAAACAATTGGATTGTTTATAGTAAATCAAATTCTGGTTTGCCTTCTAACAGCGTTTATGATATAGCTATAGATGAACAAGATAATAAATGGATTGGGACAAAATCTGTTGGAATTATAAAATTTGATGGGAATAATTGGAGTATTTATAGCACATCAAATTCTGGATTACCATCTAATATTACACAAACCATAATAATAGATTTTCAAAACAACATATGGATTGGAACAAATGCAGGTTTAGCAAAATTTGATAGATTTAACTGGGAAATCTATAATACATCAAATTCTGGATTACCTAATAACTTTATTAACAAAATAGCAATAGATGGGTTTGGTAACAAATGGATTTGCACTAATTGGGGTCTTGCAAAGTTTGATGGGGTAAATTGGACTAATTACAACCCTTTAAATTCAGGGTTGCCATCTTACCAAGTTAATACTATAGCTATAGATGGACAGGGGACCAAATGGATTGGAACATATCCTTATTGGAATGGTAATAATATTGTAGGAGGTGGTCTTGCAAAGTTTGATGGAGTAAATTGGACTGTTTATAATACATCAAATTCAGGTTTGCCTAATAATGATGTTAATGCAGTATCCATAGATGCACAGGACAACAAATGGATTGGAACTTCAGGCGGAGGTCTTTCAAAGTTCGATGGAGTAAATTGGATTGTTTTTCAAACTTCAAATTCAGGCATGCCCTCTAACTATATTAGGACAATAGCCATAGATGAACAAGGGAACAAATGGATTGTTACAAATGAGGGAATCGCGGTTTACCGTGAAGGTGGCGTTATAATAAATGTTGATGAATCAAAAGAAAACCCTCCTTCAAAATTTGAACTTTATCAAAACTATCCGAATCCATTTAATCCATCTACAAAAATTAGTTTCTCGCTTCCAGAACCTGCACAAGTTACTCTTAAAGTTTATAATATACTTGGACAAGAAATAGCTACAATTCTTGATAATAAAGAATTATCCGGTGGTTTCTATGAATATGAATTTAATGCGCAGGGACTTTCAAGTGGAACTTATATTTATACTATTAAAGCAGGAAGCCAAATAAAATCAAACAAGATGTTATTAATCAGATAACCTTTAGGTTAAAATGAAAGCCACACTGAGAGGCTCTTTTTTTATTATCCATTAAAATCCGTTCCTATCAGTTTAATCCTTGTCCAAATTCTTTGTTTTGGAAAGGACCTTGAAAAAAAACTGAAAAATTAACTTTTACATAACAAATCTGACTTGAAAATAAAAGAAGGAAATTTTTTTTAAAAATTTTTAGAAGATTTTCCGAGAACGCAGAAATTAATCGTATTAATCACCTGAGATTTTTCATAAATATTCCGAATAACATGGGGGAGATTCAATGCCGCCTTAAAGGGCGGCTTGATTTTTTACTCGAATTCTTTTCGACTAACCCATTTACCATTTTTCCAATATAAAATGCTGTTCTTAATTATTTTTTTATACTCTTTCGTATCTGTGTAAGGTGGGTTTAATTTACCGTGTGCCACAAGTGTATCACGTAATACTCTCAAACTATTATTAATTACCACATCATCCACTACAAAGTTACTATCAACTTCAATTGCATAACTAACAATAGGATTCTCAGCAGAAGGCTGGGAATATTTAGAAGCAAAAAATGTTGAAATTAACTTTTTATCATTTTCTCGGAATAAAAAAGTATTTTGTAATAAACCTGGCGTTCTGAAATTCATCATTATATCGTAATCATTTTTTGGAATGCGTATATAAAATATTGGTTCAATCTGTTTTTTATTTTTAATTTTATATTCATTGGTTGTAAGGCGATATCCGTCCATTTTATTCAATTCAACTCCCAAAATAATTCCATCTTCAAACCCGTTATCAAGTCCATCCATTACTAAATCACTGATATTGTCTTTATTTATATCTTTAAGTATTGCACCCATAATGTGTCTCGAACACCACAAAGTTTTAGGAATTCTTTTGCCAGTTTTTAATTCTAGCCCATAAACTGCACTGCTAAAAGATGGACCATTATTGGAGTAACAAAATAAAATTTTACTACCATTAAATGTAACTGTATCAATCAGCTTTGCGCTATAAATCGGGTGCAAATCCTCTCTTTCAGAAAAGACTATGTCAGCAAAACGATAAGACCATAATTCTTCTTTGTTTTTATTAATGCAAATAATTTTTTCCATTTCCATTGTTCCCTGTTTCTCAGAGATTTGCGGATGAATATAGATTATCTCATTTTCACCATCATCATCAATGTCAATTACTCTTAAAAACGCTTTCAGAGCTCTTTGATCTCCATTTATAAATTTATCATCCACTGGGTAGTGTAAGTTCCATAATGTTTTTCCATTCTTATTTTTTATGTAGGCATTTTTACCATCAAAGGTAATGAAAGAAGGATTATCATCAAGGTCAATTGCAAATAAGTAAGTAAAAAATATAGTCATTAAAACTGCAAAAGAAACACTTGGAAGATGTTCTTTAGCAAATTTAGCCGCTCTTTTAATCGGTTTCTGTTTAATAATTGAAACAAGATTTCTTCTGTTGAGTAGATCTTCTATATCCTCAACTGTATAAATTTTCAGATTTCGTTTTGGATAAATTTCTTTCAATTTATTAAGCTTCTCCAGGCATAAACTTCATCTTCTTTAGATAAAACCAATTTTTCCAATGAAGAGTAAAATATTAGCTCTATTTTTTTAGTGATTATTTCTTTACCTACTTGTAAAACTTTTCCATTTTCATTTATTCCACCTGTGATTGCAATTCTCTCAGTAACTTCAATTAAAAACTTTGAGTTATAAAGTTTTAATAACTCTTCGATGAATTTTATTGTTAATGCTAAACCAAGAGAGTTGCCTCTACAAAATCCAATTCGACTATTAAATTGAATTATTACTTCGTGGAATTCATCAATCTTTCGATTGTAATTTTTCGCATAACTTATAGCTAAATTCCAAGAAATTTTTATCTGCTCATCAATTAAATACTCAAGTTCTTTTTCACTGGGTACTATAATAAATTGATTACTAGTTTTTGATTTAATTACTTTTATCGTTAACGTCTCTAAATGTCCTAATATTTTTTCATCTTGACTTATTACATTTTCTAATAGTGGAATAAAAACATTTTTTACTTCTTGAGAACTCTTTTTGCCATTTAATACATCTTTAATTATTTCGTCCCAAATCCTAATTTTATTATATGCTTCTTCAATCATCGGACATAAATCTTTAGTATATTCTATTTTTAATAAATTAGATAAAGCAATAATTAATCTTTCATTAAAATCTAGATAATGTCCCTCTGGAGT
>Ga0308419_1002598_pt1 | contig 11632 bp, 8 predicted proteins | sample HotsprSampleMS50_FD_203674 | JGI IMG/M metagenome (GOLD analysis project Ga0308419, IMG submission 203674) | Hot spring phototrophic mat microbial communities from Mushroom Spring, Yellowstone National Park, Wyoming, United States - 20090730_MS50 ... | reverse complement strand
CACCGACAGCCGGTGCAGGAGTAGTTGACGCCGCTACTGGAGCCGGTGCCACTGCCTGAGCAGTAACCGATGTGGCCGCTGATGCAGAGGGAGCCGATCCTTGCGTTGTGACCGGTGGGGCTGACGGTGTTGGCGCAACGGGTGCCGCACTATCACCGATGATCGCGATCGGATGCCCAATCGGCACGGTCTGTCCTTCTGGGATCAAAATCTGTTGCAGAACACCGGCTTCAAAAGCTTCCAGTTCCATTGTGGCCTTATCGGTCTCGATTTCGGCGATGATGTCACCAACAGCAATCTGATCGCCGACTTTCTTCAACCAGCGGCCTACAGTGCCTTCCGACATCGTGTCGGAGAGACGAGGCATGGTTATTTCACCCATGGAGCCTCCTATTCCTCATAACCGTATCGTTATCGCATGCGCTTCGTGCCACGCATGACCTGCCGAATGGCGTAAATCAGATTATTGGCATTTGGTTTTGAAGCTGCCGACAGCTCTTTGGCGTAGGGCAACGGCACTTCAAGGCCGGCGACCCGGTAAACTGGCGCATCGAGATAATCAAAGGCTTCTTCCTGAATTGTCGCCGCGATTTCAGCCGTTACACCGTATGAGTACCAGTCTTCCGCGATCACAACGGCGCGATTCGTCTTCTTCACCGATTCGATGATGGTGGGTCGGTCAAGCGGGCGGAGCGAACGCAGATCAACGACCTCGACACTAATGCCCTCTTGTTCCATCCGCTGCGCAACTTGCAATGCTACGGCTGTCATTCGTGAATAAGAGACAACCGTCACATCGGTACCCGGTCGCTTTACGTCGGCAATCCCAATCGGAAGGACGTAATCATCATCTTCTGGTACTTCACCCTTAGTATCGTAGAGCGCCAGCGACTCGATAAAGATCACTGGATCATCATCACGGATGGCAGCCCGTAATAAACCTTTGGCATCGTAAGGTGTGGCCGGTGCGACCACCTTGAGGCCAGGACAGTAGGCAAACCAGTTCTCGAATGACTGCGAGTGGGTGGCTGCTAGTTGGCCAGTGCCACCTGAAGGTGTTCGGATCACCAGCGGCACACTGACCTGCCCACCGAACATATAATGAATCTTCGCCGCATGATTGACGATCTGATCGATGGCGACCAGGATAAAGTTGATCGTCATTATCTCGACCACCGGACGCAGGCCGAGCATCGCAGCGCCGATAGCGACTCCAACGAATCCCTCTTCCGCAATCGGGGTATCAACAACGCGCTTGGGGCCAAACTCGGCCAGCAAGCCCTCGGTGACCCGATACGAACCCTGAAACACGCCAATCTCTTCACCCATGAGCAAGACATTTGGATCACGGGCTAACTCCTCGCCAAGGGTGTCATTCAGGGCCTGGCGATACGTAATAACAGGCATAACAACCTCTTTAGTCCATGCAACATCCGCTACACCACACGGAACATCGGGAAAGCGGATGACACTCCACTATAACCGGCTATACGTCAAACTCACCGTGATTGATCTTTACCGCACGAATAGCATCTTCGGTCGTTGGTGTATTTGGTACCGGTGTGGCATACATATACTTGTAGAGATCCTCAAACTTCGGATCGGGACTGTTGTTGGCGAAATCAATTGCCTCCTGTACTTCGCGTTCAACCCGTTCGGTAACCGCCTTAAGCCAGGCATCATCAATAACGCCGTGCTCAAGCAGGAGCGTGGCAAATTTTCGGATTGGATCGTACAATTCGCGACCCCGGCGGACTGCTTCAGGATCACGGTAGCGATCGGAGTCAATAACCGAATGACCACGGAAACGAAAGCTAACCGCATCAATAATCGCCGGTTCACCCTCGGCTTCGGCTCGTGCTCGTAATCGGCGCACGACATCGCGCACCGCGAGCACATCGGTGCCGTCAACACGCTCACCGTAAATGCGGAATGATGCACCTTTCTTCCATAGATCGGGTTCTGATGAACCGGCTTCCACTGAAGTGCCCATACCGTAGCCGTTATTGACAATGAAGAAGAGCACCGGACATTTCCAGAGTTTAGCTAGATTGAGTGACTCGTAGAATGCACCAATATTGGTGGTTCCATCACCCATTTGCGCAACGACCACACCCGGCTTATTCTGATAACGCAGCGCGTAGGCGGCACCCACGGCCAATGGCACCTGTCCACCAACAATGGCATAGCCACCCATAAAGTTGGTCTTGCGGTCGAACAGGTGCATCGATCCGCCACGACCACCGGATACACCGGTCTCTTTACCGAAGAGTTCGGCCATTACTGGGCCGGGTGGTACACCACGGGCAATAATGTAACCGTGCTCGCGATAATTGGTGAAGATATAGTCGTCGGGAGTCAGCGCTGCCATCAAGCCAACGATGGTAGCCTCTTCGCCAAGATTGAGGTGACAATACCCGCCAATTTTGGCTTTCACGTACATCTCGCCGGCGCGCTCTTCAAAACGTCGTAACAGAAGCATCTGGTAGTAGTAGTGCTTCAATTCATCGACAGTAGCACGCTCAAGCAGTGGTTGAGTCGTTTCGGCAACTTCGGCCATTGTTGTGGTCTCCTCTCTTATGCTGGGCGTTCCGCTCCGGCAGGAAGGGGATATGAGCCGGTTTGGTGCGCCATCTGTTATTGCTACCACACTCCCGCGAGTGTGGGTTGCGCTCTAGGTGCTACCCAAACCAGAGGTTTAGGCTTGCGCCTGATACCGACGAAGGCAGATTGTTCAAACAGGTAAGAAGCACCCGCTCTATCCGGTATCGTGTAAGGGTTACCGTTCTGACAAGCAATGACGGTATCGCAAAACTGATTGACACAATGCTTTTTACACGAGTACCTCTACAAACGCGACAGTCGTGGCTTCGTTGCAATTGTTCTGTGCCGCATTACCATGCTTCGCCGATGATTCACGAGCCGGTATAAAGGTTGGGGATGTCCTTACCTGCTTAAGGTTGTTAGGTTTGCAGACGGTCATTACATCCCCGGTGGCACGACTTCGCGCGTGAAGGCATGGGTGTCGGCGCCACAGCGTGGACAATGCCTAGGTGGATCGAGGGTACGTACAATCTCACCACATACCCCGCAAACCCAACGCATAGCAATCTGGCGCACAAGATCAGAACGGCTGACGATTCCAACCACTTTCCCATTCTCAACGACCGGTACCCGTCGGATGCGCTGGTTGGTCAAGAGATGTTGGATATGTTCGACTTCGGTGTCGGCGCTCACACTGATGACACTCCGCGTCATGATTTCTTTGACGGTACGTCCTTCTTTGGCAATCAGGTCATGTTCGGTGACGAGGCCAACCAGCATGCCATGGGAATTGATAACCGGCAAACCACTGATCCGGTTGCGCGTCATCAGACGGGCCGCGTCTTCAACAGTGGCATCATCGTTGACGCAAATCACATTGCGGGTCATGATCTCGCGCGCTTTCATTCTGAGTTACCTTTCGTTATCTTCAGTCGTGATATTATTCACGAGAATAGTTGCTCAAACAACTCAATTCTAGTATAGCAGAGATCGTCAACCTGTCGGCGAGGTGAATCGGGGCGCAGTGTCGCTGTGCTATCATGCTAACGAAACATTAGCGTTTGGTGCCCCGAACAAAAATGTTGGGCCATGGTTGAAATGTCGTGGGGATAGTGTCACGGAGATGTACCTGATCTCCTACGTAGACGGTGCGATAGATCTCAACCCGTAGTCCGTCACGAGCAGTATCGGTTTGCCGAATCACACCGCTCGGTAGAGTAGGATCATCAACATACACCGGTTGAGTCGGTGCGGGCATTCGTTCGAGAATACGGTAGGTATACTCGACCCGTCGATTGGTTGGCTGACCGTAGAGAGTGATTGTCAATTGTTGACGACGGAGATCAACTGTCCCACTCAAGAGCAACCACCCCCCGGTATCATTAACAAAGCGCAAGTCGTTGACACCGGTAAAGATGGCAGCATCGAGACCAGGTGGTTCACCGAGTTCTTCATACCAACCGATGCGAAACGAATGGGCATGCCGTTCGGTGATGGGTAAGCCGGCAAAAAAGGCTGCGCGAAAGACGGTTGTACTGACCTGACAAAGCCCGCCGCCCCACTCTTTTTGCGTTCGATTGTCAACGATGGCGTAGCCTTCGACGAAGCCACGCTCGGCGGTGACCGGCCCAAGGGTGGTGTTGAATGAGAACGTAGCGCCGGGTGGTATGAGGACTCCGTCGATCTGTCGGGTACCCGCCTGAATATTTGTGATCCGGTAGTCAGCCGAGTTGCGGAATGAGCTGACTCCCACGCCAACCGGTGCTCTGATGCCGAGCATCGCTAGATTTTCGGCAGTAACCGGTGGTGGCAGATCACGAAGTGGCAGGATAACCGTCCGTTCGTTGCTGTAAAGAGCAGCGTTGATTCGGGCAAGCGCCTCTTCAACTGCCAGCCCACGACCGGGGGTGCCAGGAGTACGAATTCGCAAATCACCGTTGTTCCAGTCGACTCTTGGTAACCCTCCTTCTTCCCGTAAGGCAGCCGCAATGGGGTTCAACATGGCACGAATAGCAGACTGATCAATCGTAACCGCGAGCGCCGGACGCCCATCAATGGCAGTTAACCTGCGTAGTTTGATCCAGGAAGCAATCTGATCGAGTGACCATTCCCAGCGACATTCGGGTTGACATCGTCCACCCCGACCTTCCAGCCGGAGCGGGCCACTAAGGAGTAGACGCAATTCGCTCACTGTTGGGGCAAGATCACTGTCACGAACGGTTGGTTCGAGGATTCGGGTACGGATCGTAACCTCTTGCGGTTGCAGATGTTGCACAGCCGCAGCTATATCAGCTAGGGTTTCGTCAATCAACGTCTGGCGACCCCATTGTTCAAGGCCGACAATTACTGTACTTCCGTGCAGATCGACGCTGGCATTTTGCGGTGGCCGATCAATTTCAGCGGCAATAGCTTTGAGAGTTTCCTGCGCAACCCGCTGATCGAAGGTAAGACGGATCGGCAAATCAACGCCATACTGCCAGGTTGCGGCTGCCATTCGCAGGTTCACTGACCGCTCTGCCTGATGACCAATGGCAAATGCTACATCAAGCGCCTCATCAACAGCCAGTCTCAGGCCAAGGTCTTCGGCTGCCGGTCGCCAAATCTGATCGTTGAACGAGAGCGTTATCGGTGTTGCAAGGAAATCGGCATAACGACGCTGCAAAGCAGCTCTTGCCTCGGCTCGAGTCATGCCGCCGATTGGGAGACCGCGCACGCTGATGTTGGGGTAAATGCGATCAGCCAGGATACGCTCGAAGAGCAGGAGACTACCGTAGACCAGCACCCCAACCAGGCTGACAAGCGCAAACATTACCAGCAACCATTCCACAAACCGCCAGAAGGACATCCGACGGTGATGATGAACGTTGGCCGGTAGTTGGTGTTCCATACATTCATGCACGGCGTCTCAATGGGAAGGAATGCGGTTGTGTCTTTAGTCTAACGTTCTGCTGTACATGTGTCAAGTGCTATCTATATTGCGGGAGAGCTATGCAACGTTTTCCTCCTTCTCAGCAGTCGCAGGCGAGCGGCGAGAGCAACGAGTGCAGGAGCGACAGCTTCCTGTTCCGATAGTGCTCTGCCGCCAGGCTTTCTTCTTGGTACGGTGATGATGCCTGTTACCGTATTGTAGGGGCGGATTCTCCTCTACCCCTTGGGGTAGAATCGGCTGAGATGTACGGGTGTCTGTGCACCTATCCCTCGCTCCCCTTCCGCTCCTCTGCCGGGAGAAGAAGGGGCTGGGGGAGGATGCGGGGGCAATTTCCCGGTCTGCTTTGGGGGAAGGGGCGTGGGCGATTTCCCCCCTTCCTCATCCCCTGCTGGGAGAGGAAGGGGAGGGTGCGGGGGGGCCTGCATTCTACGGAACGAACGCATAATGCATAATGAAGTCAGGGGAATAGTGATATAATTGCTGTATCCGGTACTCGCCGGCGCAAAGGTATTCAGGGTGGTCGCATGCCGCGATTTGGCGCACACATGTCGATTTCGGGCGGTGTCTCAAAGTCATTTGCCCGCGGTGAATCGGTTGGATTAGAGGCGATGCAAATTTTCGCCAAGAACGAACGGCAGTGGACGGCGAAGCCCATTTCTCCCGAGGAAACTGCGTTGTTTCGAGCTGAGCAGCAGCGAACCGGTATTCATCCGGTCATCGTTCACGACTCATATCTTATCAATCTGGCTGCTCCTGCCGACGATCTGCGCGAAAAGTCGATTACGGCGTTCGCCGATGAGCTAGAACGCTGTGCCCAACTCGGCATTCCATATCTGGTGACCCATCCCGGTGCCCATACCGGTAGCGGAGAGGAGGCTGGCCTGGCGCGAGTCGCTGAGGCAATTTGCCGGTTACTGGCTGATGGTGTGGGTGGTAACACGGTGATTTTACTTGAGACGACCGCCGGTCAGGGAACGGCGTTGGGGTATCGCTTTGAACATCTAGCCCGTTTGTTCGAGTTGATTCCATACCACAACCGGCTAGGGATTTGCGTTGATACCTGTCATATTTTCGCTGCCGGTTATAATATTCGTGATCGCGCCTCTTATGAGGCAACGTTTGCCGAACTTGATCGACTGATTGGCCTTGAATGGGTTAAATGTTTTCACCTGAACGACTCACAGAAGGAGTTGGGAAGTCGGGTTGACCGCCATGCGCATATTGGTCAAGGATGTATTGGACTCGAAGCGTTCCGGTTGCTCGTCAATGATCCTCGTTTTGCCAGTTTGCCAATGATTATTGAGACACCGAAAGGCGAGGACATGGCTGAAGATCGTATGAATCTGGCCGTGTTACGCTCGCTCGTGAGTTCGCCAGTATCATAACAGGGTAGGTGCCGGGAACAAGCTTTGGAAATGAGCGGGGAGCAGATTGCTATGTGGCGTAAATTGCTGTTGGTCGTTTTACTACTGGGAATTGGGTATCTGATCTGGCGACGAATGCAGAACGCCGGTGGATCAGCACCGGTGACCGATCTATCGGCAAAGCCACCGATGCCAGTGCCATCGACACCGCCACCATCACCTGCGTCCTCACCGCCAGCACCGTCAACACCGTCAGCAACCGGCAGTGCACCACGACCAGTTGTTACGCGCATTCATCGTGGCGCACCGCCGTCAACTCGTCGAAGTACGGCTCCTCCTTCTGGTGATGCTGCTTCCGCCAGACGTAACGGCGTTGATAGCCCGTCAGGGAAGCCAGCACCAGAAACAGCGGCGCATGCTGCGTCGGTGACAACACCTGGGCTATCTGAAACGGCAGGTTCAGCCTCGTCGTTACCAGAGACGACGCATGATCAGGGGACATCTCCCGCCGAAACAGCTTCTGCGGAAGTGAGTGTTTCAGTAGCAACCATCCCTGAATCAGATCAATTAGTTGTCCACGGTGAGGTGGCAGATTCGACCACCACGACAACCACTACCACCTCTGATCAAGCAGCATCCGAAGCTGAAGCGGTAGCTGATCCTATGTTGAGCGATTTCACACCGATTGACATTAATCGAGCGGATCGCGAGGCATTGATGGCATTACCGGGTATCGGGCCGGTATTGGCTGAACGCATCATCGCCTATCGCGAAGCTCATGGCCCCTTTAAGAGCGTTGATGATCTGACAGCGATTGCTGGTATTGGTGAGCGTAATATCAACATCTTCCGCAAACTAGTGCGCGTTGATCCCAATGATTGAACCATTCTTGTTGCAGGGTGGCGATCACGCCTGTCTTCTGGTACACGGTTTTGTCGGCGACCCCGGTGAAATGCGCGATCTCGGCGAATATCTCGCCGGGGCTGGTTTTACGGTGTTTGGCATCCGTCTCCCCGGCCATACTGGACGACCGGAAGACCTTATGGATGTGCGCTGGACGGATTGGCTGGCGGCGGTGCGTCTCGCATTTGATGCTCTCACCAGGCGCGCAGCTACCGTCTCGGTAGTTGGTTTTTCGCTCGGCGGTGCCCTATCAGCGCTGTTGGCTACTCAGCGTCCGGTGCAACGGTTGGTCATGCTGGCAACGCCGTACCGTTTGGGTGGTGACTGGCGAGTCGATCTGTTGGGCATCGCACGCTACGTAACGCCCTGGTTTTATTTGCTAGAACGAGCTGATTTCAGCAGCGATGAGCTGCGAGCGTCGATCTGGCGTCGTCAGCCCGATCTCGATCTTGATGACCCCGCAGTACAACAGATATTACGTCGCTCGGTCAAGGTGTCGGTCGCTGCTGCCGATGAACTACGTCTAGCCCTGGCCGCAGCCCGTCGTGCTTTACCACAGGTGCGTGTACCAACCCTGGTTATGCACGGTCACGATGATAACACTGCCGATCCGGAGAGTGCGGCTGCCATTGCATCACGGCTTGGCAGTTCGCGTTGCGAACTACGCTACTGGCCAGCGACAGGGCATCAACTCCTGCTTACCGGCCCGTACCAGACTGCTATCTTTCGGCGGATTGAACGTTTTCTGAGACGATAGCAGGTGTAGAATCCGATCCATCATCAACGACTGTATCTCATTACTCCCGTTTAATCACGACGAGCGTAATATCATCGAACGGCGGTTGACCGTGACTGTGGCGGGCAATTGCCGCCAGAATGGCCTGCACCATGGTACTTGCCGGTGCTGTGTGGTAAACCTTGATCACGGATCGTAACCCTTCAAGATCGAAAGGGATCAGCAGTTCATTAATCGTCTCCGTCACGCCGTCGGTGTAGCAGACTAACACATCCCCCGGTGCGAGTGTGGTTGTAGCTTCAGGTAAGGTTATTTCGGCAATCACACCTAATGCAATACCTGGGACTCGTAGCTCTTCAATGGTACCGGAAGCTGCCCGATAGATCAGCGGCGGATTATGACCGGCACTGGTAAAATCGAGGCGTCCAGAGTCGAGATCAAGTCGACCATAAAAGAGCGTGACAAACATGCCCGATTCGGAGTCGCGGTACAGCCAGCGGTTTGCGCGTTCCATTGCCCGTGCCGGGGCTGAACCATCGAGAGCGGCAGCACGCACCAGCGAACGGGCCATTGCCATAAACATAGCTGCCGGAATACCCTTGTCGCTCACATCGGCGATCACGAAACCTAATTCCTGAGAACCACCTGCACCCGATGAAAACGTCCAGAAATCGTAGAAATCACCACCGACCAGACGTGCCGATTGCCATGCGGCATCGATCTGCCATCCTCTGGCTGTGGGTAGACGTGTCGGGAGCAGGGTACGCTGAATCTCACGGGCAACGCGCAATTCCTGTTCAAGACGAGCTGCCTCTGCTGCCTCAACCGCCAGCAGCAGACTTTCGAGAGCGCTGGCAATTTGGGCCGCAGCTCCGATACACAGATTCTGCTGACGAGAACTGAGGGAGAGGAATGGATCGTTGTAATCGAGCACCAGTACTCCAAGGAGCGTTGTCCGCACTTTTATCGGTAATCCGATCAGCGTTCCGCTTTCGGCTGCCGCAATCAGTGTCGGCCACTGATCGACATTATCCCGTGCCTGCCAGAGGGTCTCGATGCAGAGTTGATCTGTCTCCATCGTATGTTCGCGTAAACGCGATAAAAACGGTGAGCGGGTTGGCTGGTCGATCAGTGTCGCTCGGACGCTGCGTGGTAAGCCATAGGCTGCGTGCAACACAAAGTCATGGTGTTCACGATTCCAAAGGGCCATGTAGCACCGTGGGCAGCCTAACAGAAGCGGCGGCAAACGTACCACGGTTGCCAGCAGGTCTGGAAGTGTCGTTGCCCGACCGATATTTTCAGCAATTTGCAACAAGGCGTTGAGGGTCCAGGCTTCTTCCTGTTGCGCAGTATAAGCGTTCGCGCTCTCGATGGCAATCGCAATCTGATCGGCTAGCGTGCGAATAATGAAGAGATCATCGTCATCAAAATCATGCGGTTTGTCACTCTGTACATCCAGCACACCGATCACCGTTGAGCCAACACGCAACGGCACTGCTAGCTCAGAGCGCGTATGTTGGGTGTCGCGTATTACCCGACTATCGTTGAACACATCACCGGCCAAAACCGGTTCACCACGTCGGGCAGCCTCGCCAACCAGCCCCTGCCCAATACGGAGCGGCAAGGCCCGAATCCGTTCCAGATCAGCACCATCGGCCGTCGAAGCTCGAAAATAGATGCGCTCATCATCAGGTGAAATCGTGAAGATGTGAACCGGGTGATAGCCGAAGCGTTCGCGGATCAGTCGCACAATAGATGGCAGCAACTGGTCAAGATTGAGGATCGCAGTAATTTGCTGGCTTACTTCGCGGATCGCTTGCAACTGATTGGCACGCTGACGAGCTTCATTAAAAGCGCGAGCACGGGCTATGGCAACCGCAGCCTGATCGGCGATCAGCGAGATAAGTCGCAGATCATTGGTATCAAAAGCGCCTGGTTCATAGCTCTGAACTGAAATGGAACCAATGACCGTCTCGCCGGCAATCAATGGCACATAAATTCCCGACCGGGGTGGCCGTTCGCTTTGATAGCGTGGACGCGCAGGCAAGCGATCCATCTCGCGGGCAAAATCCTCAACCAGAATCGCCCGCCCGGTTTCACGAATCCAGCCGATTAGCCCACTATTTTCCGAGAGATCGACGGTCAGGCGGGGGAGACGCACCCGATCCTGGATTCGTACCATCAGCGTGTAGTAATTGCCATGAAACAGACCAAGATGAAACGACGAGGTATCGACAATCCGACTCGCTTCGCGGTAGATCAACTCGCAGAGTGAGTCAACATCGAGTTCGCTGCGAATGATGGCGCGACTCACTTCATTCAGCCGTGCTAATTCACGTACCGAACGGCGTTGACGCTGGAGGTTGAGTGATAATCGGCGTAGCATCGCTGCTGATGCGATCAGAGCAAGCCCGGCAAGCCCGAGATGGAGCAGACCCAATTCACGAGCAATTGCCGCGCCCAACCAGGCTAGCGGCAAGGGGGCAATTTCCGCACCAACAATCGCCGGCCATGCCGAACGCCACCACGTTGCCAGACCGCTCTGCCCACCCTGCAACAGCTCGCGGAGTAGACGTCCGGTTTGGGTAATCAGGGGAAAACCGATCAACGTCGCAATCCATAACACACCGATCTGGCTATTCGTCAGCGGTTGGTCGCTCAGCGTGCCTGCCACCCAACCGCTTACCAGGAGACCCAGCGTGCGCAACCCGCTGCGCAAAAGTGGTCGACCTAGGAGCGAAAACGATGTGCGGGGTCGATTGGTGAGTAACGGAATGACAATGCCGGAGATCAGACCCTCAATTGCCGCCAACCATGCAGCGTTGACCGGCCCCAGGGCAAGGCTGGCAGTGATTAATACCAGCGGGGCAAGACTATGGACATCGGCTGGTGGAGTGCGAAATGCCAGCAGATCAACAACGAACGCAAGAATGGCAAACAGCAAGACGTAGAGTGGGTCTACCGGTGAAGTGGGTAGGGTCAACAACCACAACCATGCCACGAGACCAATGATAAACCCGTACCATGTCAGAATCTGTTCGCGCGACACTCAACGCCTCTGAGAAAAAGCAGCGCGGGCTTCAGAAACTGAAGGATGAATGTTGAATACCTGCGTGAAGCCAGTAATGGTAAAAACCTCGTAGACCTGCGGTTGGA
>Ga0308419_1002591_pt1 | contig 11647 bp, 10 predicted proteins | sample HotsprSampleMS50_FD_203674 | JGI IMG/M metagenome (GOLD analysis project Ga0308419, IMG submission 203674) | Hot spring phototrophic mat microbial communities from Mushroom Spring, Yellowstone National Park, Wyoming, United States - 20090730_MS50 ... | reverse complement strand
CCTGCGACCTGCGACCTGCGACATGGACGACGTCACCCCCATCCGCAAACAGTACCTGCGCCTGAAGGCCCAGCACCCCGACGCTATCCTCTTCTTCCGCCTGGGCGACTTTTACGAGACCTTTGACGCCGACGCGGAAATTGCCGCGCGGGAACTGGACCTGTTCCTCACCTCGCGCCCCGTCGCGAAAGGCGTGCGGGTGCCCATGGCCGGTGTCCCGTACCACGCGGTGGAGAACTACATCGCCCGTCTGATTGAGAAGGGCTACCGCGTCGCCATCGCCGAGCAGGTCGGCGAGGTCACCGGGAAGGGACTGGTGGAGCGGGAGGTGGTGCGTGTCGTCACCCCCGGCACCGTCGTGGAGCCGGCGCTGCTGGATGCCCGCCGCCCCAACTACCTGGCCGCGCTGGTCCTGGACGAGGACCGGGCCGGCCTGGCCTACGCGGAAATCACCACGGGGGAGTTCGCCACGACCCAACTGGCCCGTGAGGAGGTCCCCCGCGAACTGGCCCGCCTCCAGCCCCGGGAGTGCCTCTTCCCCGACGCGCGGGAGTGGAAGTCCGCCGGTTCCGCCGCCCCGCCCCTCCCCGACCTGAACTTCCCCGGCATCCACTTCACTCCCTACCCGGCCTACCGGTTTGAACCGGGCACGGCCCGCCAGGCCCTCCTGGACCACTTCGGCGTGACGACGCTGGAGGGATTCGGCTGCGAGGGGAAACCGCTGGCGGTCCGCGCCGCCGGGGCCATCCTCCAGTACCTGCAGGAGACCCAGAAGGGCGCGCTGGCCCAACTGACCACCCTCCGCACCTATTCCACCGACCGCTTCCTGGTGATGGACCCCACCACCCGCCGCAACCTGGAACTGACGGAGAGCCTGCGGGAGCGGAGGGTTCATGGCTCACTTCTGGGCGTGCTGGACCGCACCCTGACACCGATGGGCGGGCGGCTTCTGCGGGCCCGTATCGCCCAGCCGCTGGTGGACCGGGAGGCCATAGAGCGGCGGCTGGACGAGGTGGAGCGCTTTGTCCAGGACGGGGTCCTGCGGGCCCGCGTCCGGGAGGCCCTGAAGGACATGCCCGACCTGGAGCGGCTGGTCAACCGCGTCGTGGGGGGTATCGCCACCCCGCGCGACCTGACCGGCATCCGCCGCGCGCTGGAGGGGGTGGCGCGGTTGACCTCACCCCATCCCCCGGCCCCCTCCCCTCTCCTGACCGAAGGTCAGGAGAGGGGAGGGGGTGGCGGCGAAGCCGCCGGGGGAGGGGTGAGGACCCTCACCCCCTCCCCCTCTCCCGCCCGGCGGGAGATTGGGAGGGGGGAGCCGCCGGAGGCGGCGGGGGTGGGGGTGAGGCTGGACCCCTGCCCCGACGTCGCCGACCTCATCGCCCGCGCCATCGTGGACGACCCCCCGGCGTCGCTTTCCGATGGCGGCGTCATCCGCCCCGGGTTCTCTGAAGAACTGGACGGCCTGCTCCGCTCTGTCCGCGAGGCCAAAGAGTGGCTGGCTTCCCTGGAACGGCGGGAGCAGGAGCGGACCGGCATCAAAAACCTGAAGGTCGGCTACAACAAGGTCTTCGGCTACTACCTTGAGGTCACCAGGGCCAACCTCCACGCCGTCCCCGCCGACTACATCCGTAAGCAGACGCTGGTCAACGCGGAGCGCTTTATCACCCCCGAACTGAAGGAGATGGAGGCGCTCATCCTGAACGCCGAGGAGCGACAGGTGGAGGTGGAGACCCGCATCTTCCGGGAAGTGTGCGCCCGCATCGCCGCGCGCGCCCCGGTGCTCCTGGAGACGGCCCGGGCCGTGGCCCGGCTGGACGTGGCCGCCGCGCTGGCGGAGGTCGCCGTCCGCAACCGCTACAACCGCCCCGAACTGACCGACGAAAACGTCCTGGAGATCATCGGGGGACGCCACCCCGTCGTGGAGCAGACCCTCTCCGAGCCCTTCGTCCCCAACGACCTCCACCTGGACGAAGAAACCCGCATCCTCATTATCACCGGCCCGAACATGGCCGGAAAGAGCGTGTTCATCCGCCAGAACGCGCTGATCGTCCTGATGGCCCAGATGGGGAGTTTCGTCCCTGCGGAGCGGGCCCGCATCGGCATCGCGGACCGTATCTTCACCCGCATCGGCGCGCAGGACGAGGTGGCTTCAGGCCAGTCCACCTTTATGGTGGAGATGGTAGAGACGGCGAACATCCTCAACAACGCCACCCCCCGGAGTTTGCTCATCCTGGACGAGATCGGACGGGGCACCAGCACCTACGACGGCATCTCCATTGCCTGGGCGGTGGTGGAGTACCTGCACAACCACCCCCAGCGGCGGGCGCGCACCCTCTTCGCCACCCACTACCACGAACTGATAGAACTGGCGGACCGGCTCCCCGGCGTGCGAAACGTCAACCTGGCGGTGGCGGAGGAGGGAGGACAGGTCGTCTTCCTGCACAAAGTCATCCCCGGCGGCGCGGACCGGTCCTACGGGATTCACGTGGCCCAACTGGCGGGCGTCCCCCGACCGGTCATCCAGCGGGCGCAGGAACTGCTGGAGGGGCTGGAGAGCGGCAAGTTCCGCCCCGGCACCCCGGCCCCCCGTCCCTACCAGCCCGTCCTCTTCACTGACGAGCACCCGGTGGTGGAGGAACTCCGCAAGTTGGACATCGCTCAGATGACCCCGCTGGAGGCCATCAACAAACTCTACGAGTTGCAGCAGAAGGTCGGCCGGGAGTCCGGACAACCGCGCCGCGGGCGACAGAACCACTTTGCCCGACGGTGAACCGTCGGGCTGATTCAGCAAAGCCCTGCGGGCTGTTTTGAGCCCCGAAGGGGCTTTGCAACATAAGCCCGACGCTTTAGCGTCGGGCGGAAAAGCTCTTGACGCCCCTCTCTGAACCTGCTATAATGCCCCCAGGAAAAACCGCCCTGATAACGAGGAAAGAGCGATGACCGAGATCAGTGTCCAAGAGTTGAGAACCAGGACTGCTGAGGTTGTGCAGTCTGTACGCGCGCGAGCGGCCCGTTACATCATTACATATCGGGGAAAACCGGTGGCTCAGTTGGTGCCACTGGAAGAAGCCAGGTTTTTCCGGCCAGGGCCCTTTCGGGCTGGAGAGGCCTCCTTGGATCAGCAGGAACACGCTGCCCACGCGCTGGCAGAAATTCAGGCCATTCGCCATAAACTATCCGGTTGGCTTGCTGACCTCACTCAGTCCGTAGTGGCTTCCCACCAGGAGGAAGGATGATTGTCCTGGACGCCTCGGTGGTTGTCAAATGGTTTAAACCCCAAGAGCGCTTCGCGGCTGAGGCACAGTGGCTCCTGGAACAAATCGGTGCCTTCCGGATAGAAGCCGCTGCCAGCGAGTGGCTCAGTTTGGAAGTGGTACGAGGTCTGAAACGGGCTCAGCAGGAACTTCCTGAAGGCGCCATCCTGGACGATGACATCTATGCGGCCTACAACGCACTGGAATCTCTTTTCCAGAGCGGTGCACTTTTAGAGATACCGGTCAGTGAAGTCAAAACGTTGACCAAAAACGCGGAGATTGCCCTGGGCCTTTATGCGGCCGACGCTCTCCATCTGGCAACTGCCATATACCTGGGAGCCCGGTGGCTGGTTACTGATGACCATCACCTCCTGGCTGATCGGGTGCGCCAGTATGCCACAACTGCTGGTGTGAGGATCGTCACCCTTCCGGAAGCACGAGATTTACTGGCAGCCGAAACCCGATAGAGAAGCGCAACAAGAATGTCTTCCAAACCATTCCCATCCTCTTTCTGCTTTCCGGCATCCCGCCTCTTCGGCCGCACCCTCCGGGAGCCCCCGGCGGAGGCGGTAACCCCCGGACTGGGGCTGGCGGTGCGCGCGGCGCTCCTGGCCCCCGTGGAGCCGGGGCGGTACGCCTGGCTGCCACTGGGCGCGCGCGTCCTGGCAAAGGCCCGGGCGCGCCTTGCGGCCGCGCTGGAGGGACTGGGCGGGCAGGCGATGAGCCTCCCCGTCTCCATCCCTGCAGAACGGGCGCTGGATGCCCTGCTCCCCCGCCACGTGGCCTCTCACCGCGACCTTCCGCGCCTCCTCTACGACTTCCGCCGCCTGACAGCAGACCCGCCCTGGGGCCTCTGGCGCTGGCGGGAGCGGGAGGTGCTCTGGGCCGCCGTCCTGCACACTGACCCCAATGCCCGCGATGCCCTCTGCCGGGAGGTGATGGAGGCATTCCGGGAGGAACTGGCCCGCACCGGCCTGGACCTTCTCCTGGCGGAGACGCTGGACGGCGCGGCGGTGCTCTTCCCTCACCCTTCCGGCGAAACGGAGACGCTCCGCTGCCCGGCCTGCGGGTACACCGCCACCGCCGGGGCGGCCCGGTTCTCCCTGCCGCCCGGGGAACCGGCGCCCCTGGAGGAAGTCCGCCCGGTCGCCACCCCCGACTGCGCCACCATCGCCGACGTCGCCGCCTATGTGGGTGTCCCCACATCCCGGACCCTCAAGGCCGTCTTCTACGCGACGGGGCCGGAGGGACAGGAGGAGGTCGTCTTCGTCGTCGTCCGGGGCGACCTGGAGGTGAACGAGGCGAAACTATGCCGTCTGATGGGGGTATCCGACCTGCATCCGGCGACGGAAGAGGAGATTCGCGCGATCGGCGCGGTGCCGGGGTACGCCTCCCCGGTGGGTCTGCGGGTGCGCCCGGCACGGGAAGGGGAGGGGGCACTGGTCGTCGGCGACCTCTCCATTCGGGCCGGGGCCAACTTCGTCGCCGGGGCCAACCGGGAGGGGTACCACCTGACCGGCGTCAACTACCCGCGCGATTTCGCCGTCACCCTGCTGGACGACGTGGCGCAGGCCCGCCCCGGGCACCCCTGCCCCCGGTGCGGCGCGCCGCTGGAGGCGGTGCTGGGGACCGTGCTGGCCTCCTGGTGGGCCGACCGCGCCACCGGGCCCCACCTCTACGCCGACCCCGAGGGCTCTCTCCGCCCCGTGGCCGTGGGCTGGTGTCAGGCCGAACTGGAGGGCTGGGTCGCCGCCGTCGCCGAGACCTGTCGGGACGACTTCGGCTTCGTCTGGCCCCCGGCCCTGGCCCCCTTTGACGTCCATCTGGTCGTGCTGGGGAAGGAGGAGGCCGTGCGGGAGGCAGCGGACGAGGTCTGCCGACGGCTGACGGTCCCCGTCCTCTGCGACGACCGGGACGAGAGCGCCGGGGTCAAATTCGCCGACGCCGACCTCATCGGCTGCCCGGTCCGGCTGACGGTGAGCCGCCGGAGCCTGGAAGCCGGCGGGGTGGAGGTCAAAGCGCGCGCGGAGAAAGAGCGCCGGGTGGTGCCGCTGGACTCCGTGCCGGACGTGATTCACACCGATTGAAATCGCCCTTCCCGGGCACTTCGTGCCGGTTGTCGGCCTTCGCCGACAACCCCTGTTTGCGCAGATGAGAGAACGGGTCGGCGAAGGCCGACCAAAGGCCTGCGGCCCAGGAAGGGTGACTTCAGTCAGCACTGAATAAAAAATGCTCCAGAGAATTCGCGACATCCTGATCGGGCCTCCACTGCCCACTCAGTCCCTGGCGCACAAGCGGCTGAACAAAATCCGGGCGCTGGCGGCCTTCTCCCCCGATGCCCTCTCCTCCGTCGCCTACGCCAACCAGGAAATCTACCTGGGACTGGTCGTCGCCGGGGCGGTGGGGCTCTCCCTGGCCTTCCCCATCGGTCTGGCCATCACCGGCCTGCTGGTGCTGGTCGCCCTCTCCTACTTCCAGACCATCCACGGGTACCCTTCCGGGGGGCTCGTACACGGTGGCGCGGGAGAACCTGGGGACAGTGCCAGGCCTGACCGCCGCCGCGGCGTTAATGGTGGACTACGTCCTGACCGCAGCGGTCAGCCTGACCGCAGGCGTAGCGGCCATCGCCTCCGCCTTCCCCATTCTCTGGCCCTATCGGGTGGAACTGGCCCTGCTGATGCTGCTGGTAATCACCTTGCTCAACCTGCGTGGGCTCCGAGAGACGGGCACGGCGATGGCGGTCCCCGTCTACCTCTTCCTGTTCACGTTTCTGCCCATGCTGGCTTGGGGAGCCCTGCGCCTGCTGCGGGAGGGGCCGGGGTCGCTGACCGCCGTGGCCCCGCCTGCCACCGAACCGCTGACCCTGTTTCTCGTCCTGCACACCTTCGCCTCCGGCTGCACGGCGCTGACCGGGATTGAGGCCATCAGCAACGGGGTGCCGGCCTTCCAGCCGCCGGAGGCCCGCAACGCCGGGCGGACCCTCATCGTAATGGCCGTCCTGATGGCTGTGCTCTTTGCGGGCAGCATCGGCCTGACCCAGGCCTTCGCCGTCATCCCCCGCCCCGATGAGACCATCCTCTCCGCCCTGGCGCGACGGGTCCTGGGCGGCGGGCCGGCCTACATCCTGGTCCAGGTCAGCACCATGCTCATCCTGGCCGTCGCCGCCAACACCAGTTTCGCTGGATTCCCGCGCCTGGCGGCCATCCTGGCAACCGATGGCTTCCTCCCCCGCCAACTGACGGGCCTGGGAGACCGGCTGGTCTATTCCAACGGCATCGTGCTACTGACGGCGGCCACCGCCGGGCTGATTCTTCTCTTCGGCGGGGACACCCACGCTCTCATCCCCCTGTTCGCTGTCGGCGTGTTCCTGGCCTTCACCCTCTCCCAGGCCGGGATGGTCGTCCACTGGGGGCGGGAACGGGGCCGGGGGTGGGTGGCGAAAGCCCTCCTGAACGGCCTGGGCGCGCTGGCGACGGTAGTGGCCCTGCTCATCATCGCCGTCAGCAAGTTCGTGGAGGGGGCCTGGATCACGATTGTGACCATCCCGCTGCTGGTGAGCGGCTTCCTGAGGGTCCGGGCCCACTACCAGGAGGTGGCCCGCGAACTCTCCCTCTCTCGTGGCCTGCCCCCACCCCTGGAAGTGCCCCCACGCCCCCGGGTGGTCATCCCCATCTCCGGCGTCCACCGGGGGGTCGTGGACGCGGTCAACTTCGCCCGTTCCATTGGTCGGGAGGTGACCGCCGTCTATGTGGAGTTGACGCCGGGAAGTGGCGAGCAGGTGCGCCGGAAGTGGGAGCACTGGTGGCCCGACGTGCCGCTGGTCGTTCTCCCCTCGCCGTACCGCTCCATCGTCGGCCCGCTGCTGGAGTTTCTGGACGAGACCGACCGTCAGCACAACGATGGGCAGCAGGCAGTCATCATCCTGCCGGAATTCGTCCCGGCGCGGTGGTGGCACAACCTGCTGCACAATCAGACCGCCTGGCTGCTGAAGGCGGCGCTCCTCTACCGGCGGCGACGGCTGGGCTTCCAGCGGGTCATTATAGACATTCCGTACCACCTCCGCCGGTAGGAGTAGATGGGGGTGATGTGCGACTTGACAACTTCGCCCATCAGAGCGATAATTCGGCCACTATCTTTGCAGGAGGGAAGGAGCCGTGAAGGAAGTGACGGATGCCACCTTTGAGAGCGATGTTCTCAATTCACCATTGCCGATACTGGTGGATTTCTGGGCCGAGTGGTGCGGCCCATGCCGGATGATTGCACCGATTGTGGAGGAAATCGCGCGGGACTACAACGGTCGGCTACAGGTGGTCAAAATGAACGTGGATGCCAACCCCCGGACCCCGGCCCGGCTGGGCATTATGGGGATTCCCACCCTGATCCTCTTTAAGGACGGTCGGGAGGTGGACCGGGTGGTCGGTTATCGTCCCAAACGGGCGCTGGAGGAGTTCCTGCTGGCCCACCTGGGATAGGGCACACCCCGCAAAGATCAAACGTGCCAGGCACTTCGGGAAGTGCCTGGCACGTTCGCGTCTCTTACAGGTCTATGGTAAACTCCCAGGCACACCAGAAATCTTCGGGGTGGGGGTCAGGCGGGCAGGCAATACAACGGGTGCGGATGCGGGGGTCTATCGCGCGGGCGAAGACGGAGTACTCCACCAGCCCGACGGGCTTGCAGGGGAAGTCCGGCAGGCCTTTCCGTTTCCGCGCGGCCTGCACCCGGCAATCGTTCATTTGGAACACCAGGGTTCGCCCGTCCACGCGGCGAATCTCCTGGACATTCAGGTAGGCGTACAGGCGGTAGCCCAGGGCGGCTTCCAGCGCATCCAGGCCCCCGTTGGGCGGAAGACCGTGCCGTTGCATGATGCGTTGGGCCTCTATAGCCGAGAACTGTTCCCAGGCCCTGGCATCGCAGCGGATGGCGGTTTCCATTCCGCATGCCTCCTCCACGGCCAGAAACCACAGGCCGTCGTGGGCCAGCCAGTTTTTCGCGGCGTCTTCCAGCATGCCCACCAACTGCTCTTTGGGCATGGCCATCAACCGCTGGTGCAGCCGGTCGTAGTAGTCCGAGCCAGAACTCATCACTACCTCCCCCAATTCAGTGTGGAGAACGTGGAGAGCGCGGAGATTTCATCCGCAAAAGGACAGACAACCCTTCGTGCCCTTCGTGTCCTTCGTGGATTGCGATGATTTACCCTGCAAACAACCGCGTCAGCCGGGCCCAGAGGGGAGACAACCATTCGTGCCCTTCGTGTCCTTCGTGGATTGCGATGATTTACCCTGCAAACAACCGCGTCAGCCGGGCCCAGAGGGGAGGGCCCAGGATCAGTAAGCCCACCACGACCGCCATGATGGCGGCCAGCAGAACGGCCCCGGCGGCCACATCTTTGGCCTGTTTGGCCAGCGGGTGGTAGTCCGGGCTGATCATGTCCACCACTGTCTCCAGCCCGCTGTTCAGTAACTCCGCTGCCAGGACGGAACCGATAGTCAGGGCCAAAATGGCCCATTGAGTGGTGGATAGCCTCAACCATATTCCCAGCACAATGACGCCCGCGGCAATTGCCAGGTGAATGGGCATATTGCGCTGAGTCCGGATGGCGAGAAAGAGGCCGAAGAACGCGTGGCCAAACGCTTCGGGGAGGCGGGAGCGGCGGTTCATCATTCGGGAAGGTGGACAGAGACTCCCAGGGCCCGCAGAATGGCCTCCTGTGCGGTCCACATTCGGGCCCGTTCCGATTCCTCCTGGTCGTCGTACCCCAGCAGGTGGAGGACGCCGTGGACGACCAGCAACTGGAGTTCGGCCTGGACGGTATGGCCGGCTTCGGCCGCCTGCTCGGCCGCGCGGGGGTAAGAAATGGCGATGTCGCCCAGATAGCGAGGAAGGCCCGGTGCGCTAACAAAGGGGCCCCGGCTCTCATTCGGAAAAGCCAGTACATCGGTGGGCGCGTCTATGCCCCGGAAACGACGATTGAGTTCCTGCAGGCTCTCGTCATCGGTGATGACGATGGCCACCTCCACATCTGACGCTCCCTGGTGCATCAACGTCGCCACGGCGGTTCGCCGCAGGACTTCCAGGTCCAGCGGCCATTCTCCTTCGGTTTGCACGTCTACCCAATACATGCTGGTAACTGGTACACCGGTATACTGGTAACTGGGATGTAGGTAACCGGGAATCAGCCGCCACCCATCCCGGTCGCATTGATGATTTGCTGGATTCCCATCACGACGGCGTAAACCCGCCCGACCAGCACGGTCAGGCTGGCGGTGAGGGCTGTGCCGAAGGCTGCACCGAAGGCCGCCAGCAGGAAGAGATGCCCAATTTGCCCCAGTACCCCCACGCTCCCGTTCCAGAGGCGTCGCAGGGCTGGCTGGCGGGGGACCGCGAAAGCAAACGCCAGGAGCGCGCCAATGGTCCCGATCATCACGATGAGCCCGTTGATCAACCCGGCGGACCCTTCCCGCAGCCATGCGTTCAGGGAACCCACGGCGGCGGTCTGGGGGATGATGGTTCCCACCAGTGCCCCGCCCATCGCCACGGCGGCCCCCACTCCGACCAGGAGGGCTGTGGAGAAATTGCCCCATGCCGACCAGCGAGGGAACCCCTTGAACAGAAGCAGAATGCCCAGAACGAGGGGAATCAGGGCCCTGACGCGATCGGGGGAGTTGCTCTGAAGGGCTGGCAGGACGGTCTGGAGGACGGTCACGGTGGTGACGGCTACCCCGTACCCCACCGTTGCCCCAACCAGCAGATGAAGCGCCAGTCGGTATAGGGGATTATCGCCCAGGATGTAACTGAGCACCAGCAAGGTCAGCAATGTGCCAGCGATCAGGCCAATCAGGTCTGCCGTCATCGCTTTCGTCCTCCGACCAGGAAAATGAGGGCACCGATAACCGTCAGGGCGGCGATAGCCAACTGGGCCATTCCCAGGGAGGTCAGATAGTATTCGTACTCTCGCCCCCATCCGGTATCCAGTTGCCGCTCGTAGACTGCCCCACCGGTCAGGCCCGCCACCATCCCTCTGAGTTGCCCGGCGGCCAGATACGGGGTACTGATCAGTTCTATCCGCGCGCTGACTCCGGCCACGACCGGCACGTTGGGATTGGCGACGGAAATCTGCTCCAACCAGGTCTTCAGGTCATCGGGCTGGGCCGCCAGGATGACCACCATCCCCACGTCGGCAATGGAATGGACGTCCGCCATGATGTCCAACTGGGACGCGGGTAGCCCCGTCATGGCTTCGGTCCGTCCACCCAGGTTCCCCAGGGCCTCCCGCACTCCGGCGGCCTGTCCCGGCAGGTAACCCAGGTTAGCGATTCGCCGGGACCGTTCGGACGGGTCAACCAGCCGGGATGCCAGCAGAGCCTCCGCAGCCGCCGGCCCTTCCATGCGGGTGCTCACCACAATCAGTCGGGCTTCCCGACGCAAGAGGTGCTCTATCAATGGGCCGGCCACCCGGTCCATCTCATCGGACTCTGCCGGGCCGTATTCCCACGCGATCAGGACGGGGGTATTCCCCGGCAACTGGTTCACTATGGCGAAGAGGGCCTCCGCAGTCGGGGCGGTCGGCGGGCCTAAGAGGGGCAGCCGGACCAGCATCGGGAGAAGAATAGCCGCCAGGAGAATGACCCCCACCAGAAAACGGGTCAACACCCACCCGCTCTGTCGGGGGTCCTCCCGTATTTCGGCCGTCGGTGGGGTGATCATTGGCCGGGAAAGGAGGCCCTGGAGAAGTTCTGCCCGGGCGACCGCTGCCGGGCGGGGGGCTCGCGGTAGGAGTGGTTGGGCAGTCGCTGGCATATCCAGGCCCTTCCCAATGGGGAGAAGCCCCCGCAATCCGCTCAGGAATCCCTCCGTCTCCGTCGGTTCCTCTTCAACGGCTACCCCTTCCCGAGGCTGAAGTGGTCGCAACCATTCGGGAATTTCGGCCGGGACCAGCCCCCCATACTCCGGAGGGGCCTCTGCCGGTGCTTCTTTTAGCCAGTCCGGGATTTCGGCCGGGGCTGTGCTCAGGATTTCTTCCTCTCCTTCTATCAGGATGGGAGGTACGGTTGTTGATGCAGAAGGCATACCGGCGTGGACATCCACTTCCGCAACCGGCGGAGGTTGAGCGGAGGGCTCTTCCTGAATCGGCGGAGCGAACTCAACGTCTCTCAACCACTCAGGAATCTCGCCCGACGGCGGTACAGGGATGCCTGCCAGCGGAGGTGTTGGTTTTTCGGCAGGAGGAGGGGCCTCCGGAACGGTCTCTTCCAGTCCCACCAGCCACTCCGGGATGGCGGACTCCGGGGGCCGGGCCTCCGGGGTGGGGGGCGCGGCGGGGGCTTCCAGTCCCACCAGCCACTCCGGGATGGCGGACTCCGGGGGCTGGGCCTTCGGGGTGGGGGGCGCG
>Ga0308419_1002584_pt1 | contig 11662 bp, 10 predicted proteins | sample HotsprSampleMS50_FD_203674 | JGI IMG/M metagenome (GOLD analysis project Ga0308419, IMG submission 203674) | Hot spring phototrophic mat microbial communities from Mushroom Spring, Yellowstone National Park, Wyoming, United States - 20090730_MS50 ... | reverse complement strand
CGAGTCCAATGGTTAGGCGACAAACCCTTGTCTAAAATTTCTTTACTGTGGAATTGCCAAATCGGATTGATAGGCAATCCCAAAAAGGGAATAACGAAGGGTGTAGCGATTGAGTCCCCGACTACAACTGCATTCATTAAAGTAGCTCAGCGTAGAGGGAGAACCTAAAGGCGACTGGAAAGGACTTCATAGCTTACGCTACCTGCGGAAAGGAACGAGACAACCACCCATGAACTCTCCAGAAATGGAGCAGTCAACCAAGAGGCAATTTCTGAGGATTGGGTTAGAAGCCAACGCCTGCCTGTAACAGTTTTGCAGACGAGTCGTTGTGGCGACACAACGGCTTAGTTTAACCACAGATGCTGTCATGACTTAAAAAACGGCAAACTATGGTAGTCTTGAAAAAGGATGTACCCATAGGGCTGTCTGAGAGAGGAGCCGTATGAGGTGGAAAAGCCGTTCTGGAACTAGTACATCTGGTGCTGGTTAGGAGAATAGGGTTTTCCAGTGGAAACTTTCATGTAGGGTTTTGCAGACAATTTGTTGTGGCAACATAACGGCTTAGTTTAATCGGAGCGGCACTATGTAGATCATCGAAGGAAAGGCAGTAGGCGCAGAACCGCAGGCATTATGAATCAAGTATTCTGGCAAGCCAAAATCTGGGGTTTACTACATGATCCAGTCCTCAAAGCCCTACTGGACAAAAGCACAAAATCGCTTTTACTCCCTGAGTGATACTAAAGCCATGTTTCTGGATGACGAACTAAAATTCTTAATTAGTGCAGGGGAATTGAGACGCAAGGAACAATCACGCAATCCTTTCAGTGCCAATGTAGGTTCTTGGTGGTGTCATATCTTTGATTGCCTGCGCCGTAATCTGCAAGCAGTCAAATCAGCCCGCAATTGGGAAATTCCCACTGCCTTTGGAGTGCGCTCTACAATCTTTGGTATTGGTTCTGCAGTTCATCCAACTCCTAAAATGGATGAGGGAAGTATCAAGTCTTGTTGGTCAAAGCGGGCAGGATTGTTTGATGGTGTTGAGATGTTGAATGCTACGGAAACCACAAAAAGAGTCTTGCATAGGATTCTACCGCAGTTGTTTCCTGATGCTCTCTCTGATAATCAAGAGTGGATTGATGCCGCCTACCCCGATCTAACAGCAGGTGTAGCAGGCTTTTTGAAAACTGCCAGTCCCCAGGTCAGAGAGCGATATATTCAATCCTGGCAGTGGATTATTGAAAAATTTCCCATAGTTGAAGAAGTAATTCATCAGATGCAGGGAAACTGGGGTATTCCATACGCTGATGAACATTTGCACTTGCAGAGGTATCACTCCAGATTGCTCAATGCGGGCTGGCTAGTGGAAGATTTGGACATCACAGACGAAGAAAAGAGAGAAATCAAGCTAGAGATAGAAAAGCAAATAAACCAGCTCTATCCAACTAATAATCCCACAGATTGGTATGTTCTAGCCGCAGGAGATGGGGACAGAATGCAGAGTTGGCTTAAGGGGGAACTTTTAGAGTCCTACGGTAGATATGTACCTCAGCAACTACAGGAGAAATTACGGCAAGCAACCCAAATTGCTACAGGAGAATTAGCAGAATTGAGGCACGAGGTACAACAGGACTTTGAACAATTTCTATGCCAAAAGAAAAGAATGGGCCCCTCTACCCATGCGGCTCTGTCCCGTGCTTTGTTAGACTTCTCCAATCAGCTCTTACCCTATCTCACAGAACAGCGCTATGCAGGGCGGTTAATCTATGGTGGCGGGGACGATCTGCTCGCCTATACCAATCTTTGGGAATGGGATAAGTGGCTATGGGATGTGCGGCAGTGCTTTAGAGGACAACCTGATCCTAAGGGGGAGTTTGTAAACTACGGGGACTACTGGCATTTTCAGGGTGAGCCACTAGCTAATCTAGCGAAGCGTCCATTGTTTACTATGGGAAGTAATGCCACTATTAGCTTTGGCATTGTGATTGCAAACCATTCTGTACCTCTAGCGATCGCTCTGGAAAATATGTGGCAAGCTGAAGAGGAAGCAAAAGAACACGAGTATATTGATCTGCAAGGCGAAATCCGCACTAAAGATGCCGTACAAGTGCGGGTCATCTATGGCAATGGGAATATCCTAAAGGCAACCTACAAGTTTGACGCATTTGCGCAATGGCAAACACTGCTGGACATACCAGATTTAGAACCTGCTCTATTTGAACAAGCGGCGACCCTCTGGGAACAGCACCCTGCACCCCTGTACAAAGCAATCAATTCTTGGTGTACTGTCTTTTGCGATCGCCGTGAGAACCTAGCCAGTAATAACAGAGATCAGTTCCAAAGAGCACTCACTGGATTTATTCAGTCCCTATGGACAACTACTAGTGAGCATGACAGGGATTGCGAAGTACAGAATTGGCTAAAACTAGCCGCTTTTACTTTGAGAAACCGCAATATAACAATTAACCTCTAGGAAACTAACTATGGAACTAACCACCTACAAATTTACCACTGAAGAATACCAACTGATGGGAAAGGCTGGTGTCTTCCACCCCGAAGCCAGAGTGGAACTTATCAACGGAGAAATTATAGTCATGTCCCCGATTGGCTTAAAGCATACGGTAACTATCAATCGTTTGTTGAGGTACTTATTTGATTGCATCAAAGTAGAACAAGGCATTATTAGCGTTCAAAGCCCATTTCGTATTCCAGATTATTCCGAGCCCCAGCCTGATATTTTAATTCTGCGACCCCGTGATGATTTCTATGCGAATAAGTTTCCCTTGCCTGAAGACATTTTATTGCTTATTGAAGTAGCTGATTCCAGTTTACGGTACGACCAGACCATCAAGCTATCTCTGTATGCCGAGCACCGCATCCCTGAATACTGGATTGTCAACCTAGAGCGAGATATTTTGGAAATCTATCGCCAACCCCAAAATAAATCCTACCTGAAGCAGACCCTAGTTGATAATCCACAGGTAACTTTTGCTCCTATTGCTTTCCCTGAAATAACCATGACCTTGAAAAATATTTACGGATAGTAGTCAATCTCTAGGACGGATAACTATGGAACTGACCACTTACAAATTTACCACTGAAGAATACCAACTGATGGGAAAGGCTGGCATCCTTCACCCCGAAGCCAGAGTGGAGCTTATCAATGGAGAAATTATAGTCATGTCTCCCACTGGATTGAAACATTCAGTTGTCATCAATCGCTTGACCCGCTTTTTAGTTAAGAAAATAGATGAAGCGGGAATTGTCAGTGTCCAAAATCCATTTCGTATTCCAGATTATTCCGAGCCCCAGCCTGATATTTTAATTCTGCGACCCCGTGATGATTTCTATGCGAATAAGTTTCCCATACCTGAAGACATTTTATTGCTTATTGAAGTAGCTGATTCCAGTTTACGGTACGACCAGACCATCAAGCTATCTCTGTATGCCGAGCACCGTATTCCTGAATACTGGATTGTCAACCTAGAGCGAGATATTTTGGAAATCTATCGCCAACCCCAAAATAAATCCTACCTGAAGCAGACCCTAATTGATAATCCACAGGTAACTTTCGCTCCTATTGCTTTCCCTGAAATAACCATGACCTTAAAGGATATTTATGGATAAGCAAATGTATTGGTATAAGCTAACACCTTTGGATGTACTGATGTTTCGTGATGCCAAGCCATTTTCTCCACAGGAACGGGCTTGGGCAGGTAGTGTGTTTCCACCAAACAGCCATGCGATCGCAGGTGCTCTGCGCTCTAGTTTTAGCATCAATGACCATATTCAAATGAAAGGGGTGTTCCTATGCTGTGCAGAAAGGCTCTATTTCCCTCGCCCGCTTAACTATGTCGATCAAAAGAGACTAATTCCTATTACTTGGATTAGCGACCAGACCCATCCGTCTACACAAATGATTTGGGATAGAACTAAACCTGTACCTTTGGTGTATGAACCACAGGAAACTGAGCAAACAAAGGGAAAACGCCGCCAATTTTTGCCCTACGATGTCGTTCTGAAACTTCTTGAGAATAAGCCATTATCTGATTCAGATTGGCTGGTTGATCAAAACATAGAAAAAACAGATAAGCCTTGGATAGTGGAAATGCGCCCACACAACACTTTACAAAATGGTACCCGCCAAGTTAAGGAGAGTGATGGTTATTTTGTTGAGAATGCTGTGCGGTTGATAGAAGGCTGGGGTTTAGCGATCGCTGTTGATGAACTAACGCACAAAAAACTCTATCAACAAAGAGAACCCCTAGTCATGCGTTTAGGAGGTGAAGGACATCGTGTGTTGTTAGAGCGTTGCACTAGTTTTGACGAGCAGTGGAATACATTAGTGGCTAAATCACAGCAAAACTACCAAGAGCAAGACGCAAAAAATGGTAGAATTCTTGCCTATATGGTAACTAACGGAGTATTTGAAAAACAGACGGATCGTGGCTCTACTTTTGGTAAGCGATCGCTCTGTCGTGCCTTCCCTTGGGAATGGAAACTTTTTCAAAATGGCGATGGCGTATTAGTAAGTGTAGCCACAGAAAAGCCCATACCCATCAGTTGTCGCTTTCGGCAAAAGCCCAAAGCTGACGAAGGAAATACTCCACACACTTCCAGAAAAAGTGTACCTGCACCCCAAGTTTTTGCCGCCCCTGCAGGAAGTGTCTATTACCTTGAGCGACCTGCTCTGCTGTGGCAAAGCCTGCCAGAACATCCCAAATACAGAAGCAAAACTAACCCATACAGGGTGTGGCATGACTTAGGTTATGCAGAAATACTATGGATTAGATATGAAGGAGAAAAATCATGACTGCGATTAATCTAGTGTATCTGTATCTACTATCCCCGTTGCATACAGGCGGCACAACCCAAGAGGGTAACTTACTGGGAATTGCCCGTGAGTCACACACTAATTTACCTTACATTCCATCCAGTACAATTCGCGGCAGACTACGAGCTAGCGAGACAGATCGCATCAAGAAAGTCTTGCTTTTTGGTCCAGAACTTGAAGACATTACGAACAGGCAATTTGTAGAAGAATTTAGCAGTGAGACAGGAAAAGAACTTAAGCAACTTGAACAAGGTGCTATTTGGGTTGGTGATGGCTCAATTCTGTGGATTCCGATTTCTTCTTTGAGTCATGGTGTAATTTGGATTAGCAGTCCTTTCCTATTGCAAAGGTGGGCTAGATTAAAAGGAGGAACTATAGCTAATCCAATAGCAATTCCTAAATCCTATTCCACTAATCTCAATAACACAAATAGGGTTTATCTTAAAGATGTGATTCTCCAAAAAGATAATCTAAAGCCATGGGAAGAGGATTATAATGATTACATCCCTCATAATCAACACTTAGCAATTGAGAATGTACTTGTACTACCTGATCGATTTATCAGCACGGTTGTACAAATGAGCTTGTGGCGACAGGTCAAAATTAAACTTTACGAACATAAAACAGTAGACGGAGGACTTCGCTATGAGGAAGCAATTCCGCCAGATACTTTGATGTATTTTCCGTGGGGCGTAACCTCGCAGGCAAATAGTACAAATAATCAGCAGGTTAACTCCCCAGACAGTAACCCCAATCAGCTCTTTAGAGACTTACTAGCCGAATTAAATACTATTCAAATTGGCGGTCAAGAAAGTCTAGGTCGTGGTTTTGCAAAGATGAAAATGAAAACTTCTTCAAATCTCTCTGCAAAGAACTATGTTGGCTCATGTTTAGACTAGGAGGAGTTGGGCAGGGAGCACGCCGTCCGTATTACGAGCGTCGAGGAAGTCCAAGCATCCGTGGCTGTGATTTTACTCCCTGTAGCGAGGAGACTTTTTGGCAGGTTCCTAGTAAACCAAGTGAGTTTGCCACTTTATTCCAAACAAGATTGCTTGGATTTTATCAATCCTTAAGACAAATAGCAAGAACTTCACCTAACTTCCGACAACCAGATACTGATCAGCCAACTCGGGAGAAATGGCGAGAGGTTGCTGACAGGCACTGTGTAATTCTCGTTTTTCAGGGACAATCTGACGGTAATAAATCTCATGCACTGGCGGTTTTACACAGTAATCAATTCAAACACAATGGGAATTATGATCGTTTTTTGTGTGGTTCAACAGGTATACCTTCACCAGTTTGGATTGCTAATGTAGGAGATAGAAACTACCAAGTAGTAACTGTGTTTGGTGCTACCGCAGACCCACGCAAGCAGTTTGTGGATGAACTTGTCAAGCAAGGAGCCAAAAAAATTTTCCCATTGCAAGGAGGTAAGAAATGACGATCGCTACAGAAAAAACTTTACCAAGTAATCAGGCTGAAGAACCACAAAAAACTTGGCAAGCAGGTTCTTGGCAGACTTTCATTGAGCTTTCTCAGCAACCCACCTACCAAAAAGCCAAAGCCTATTATTTCAGAGGAGCATATCAATTTGTTATGGGTGTAGGAGCAAATCATGCCACAGTTAATCTGATTATTTCTCTATTGGTCGAGTTATATTGCATCGTACATGGGATTCCATTTAGGGGGCTGACCAATGCTAGCTATCGGAAACCAAATTTACGGGAATGTCAGCCTGATAGCTCTTTTTATTTTGGGGATTCTCTCGCTAGAGCGCCTATTGGCAGGGAGATCGCTGACTTGAGCCAATACTCTCCTCCAGATTTGGTGATTGAAATAGCTGATTCCTCTTTGGCTGATGATTTGGGCATGAAGCGCTTGCTGTACGAAGAGATGCAGGTGCGTGAGTATTGGGTGGTAGATACCTCTTCTCTGGAAATGTTTGCTTTTGTTATGGATCAAAATCTTGGCAGTCGTAGGGTGAAAGAATCGGTGGTATTGCAAGGTTTGGGAATGGATGCGATCGCAGAAGCTCTACGCAAAAGCCAAGAACTTGACCATGCTAAGCTAGGACAGTGGTGGATGGAAAAAATTAGGAGTTGACTATGGCAAGTGTTGTTCTCTCTTTTGTAGGCAACCAAGACCCAGTTTCCCAGGCGACAGAAGAGGAAGGTTCTGTTGTAACCCTATTGCGCCATCTGATTGCTCAGGGGAATGTGATTAAAAGGGTGCTTCTGCTCTACACCACAGGCACTGCCGTAAAAGCTCAGGAAACCAAGAACTGGCTGGCATCTCAACCCGCCCTGTCTCAAGTGCCAGTGGAACTCATTCCCACCAGTGAGGTACTTTCCCAAGACCCTACGGATTTGCTTGAGGCGGCGCAGGAAGCACGGCGTGGACTAGAGCAAGCAAGGCAGATTTTGGCAGAGGGCGATCGCTTGGAGTTCAATGCTTCTTCAGGTACTCCAGCGATGAAGTCCTCGTTCAGCATTCTACAGGCGGCAGGTTATGCTCCTGAGAGCACCGTATGGCAGGTGAGAAACCCCCATGAAATGCGGGAAGGGCAAAGTAGGGTGTTTGCCACAGATGTTTCAGGACTGCGGCGGGAATTTGAACTGAAGGTGTTTCGTTCTCAAGTGGCAAATTCCAATTTTGATGGAGCTTGGGAACTGTTCCGCAGTGTCGCTGACTACTTTAGCCAAAAAGACGCTATTGAGTCGTACCTGATGGCAGGGAAGTTGTGGCAGAGAAGCAAGTTAGAGGAATTCAAAACAGGGATTGATGCTTGGTTGACTGAAGAACAGAGAAGTTACAGTAGGCAGTGGTATTTCCCCGCCTACGAGGAAGCCTATCTGTCTATCGTAAGGTGCAGGCAGGGAAATGTGGTGGAGGCTTTCTTCCACAGCTTCCGAGCATTTGAAGGAATTTTAGCCTCTTGGGGTAAGCAGATTTTTGGAGAACATGTTGTTGCAGAAGGGGGGAAAATTCTCCTAAAAAAATCCATTTTCAATGAGAGAGATAAGTTCTTTGCCAATGCAAAATACAAGCAAAATGGCAAGCCAGATAATGACATAGCCAAGCTGGAGGAGAAAATTCGTCAATCTGAAGAGGAGCATTATTTACTAGATTTTGCGGTTCTCTGCAAATTTTTTAGAAGTCTGCGTCAGGAGTATAAGGAGCAGTGCCCTGAGATTAAGGACTTGTTGACCAATGAAGTTTCCAAAACTAGAAATGCCATTGTGCACCAGCTATTGGGATTACAGGAAGAAGAACTGTATCGAGCTTGGGGCACAGAGAATCGGGATAACTGGGAAAGACGGCTTCTAACATGTCTGAATTTTATTGCGCAACAATCTTTCAGAGAGTGGGACGAAGCTAGTCTGATGGCACACTTCTATCACAAACTGACGGAGGCGATCACTCAGGGTTTGCCCGATTTCGGATGACAACTTGTTCCTACGGCGAATCACCAGTCAGAATGGAACTAATTGTCTGCTGAATCAGGGCTAATCTCTCTGATAAGTCCACTGCAGAACGGGGGAGCAGTTGCACCGTACAGGAGAGACGGCTGTCTTGACACAGCCCAATTACTAGGGCGTTGATGTGTTCAATGTAGGCGGGGTTGAGGGCGGCTTTCCCTTGGGCATGGACTAGGGGAATTCCAGGTTGTACTACGAAGAGATGGCGAAAAAAGCGATTGGTAGTGGCAAAACATTGCTGAAGATAGGCACTGAGCTGAGAGAAGTCCACAACAGTTGTGCCTTGAATGTCTGCTAGAGTGTATGCCATCATGTCAATGGGAGTGCGATCGCTCACGAAAGGTTGATTACTGCTTGACCACACTGCTTCCCCTGCGGCTAGAACCTTCTGCTGAATCAGCAAGCGCGTGCCAAAATCCATGGGCTGAGACGGGTCTAGCCCTGCTTCGGCAAATACTTGACTGGTGGTAGTCTGCACGAAAGGAATACCTAGGGTGCGGGCTAGTTTTTCAGCTAGGGTGGACTTGCCTGTGCGATGGGCGCCACAAATGCCAATATTGCCAAGCATTAGTTGGTCAATGCGGCTTGCAGTTTGGCTTTGGCTACAGCCAGTGCCTCTGCCAGTTTCTCTGGATACTTGCCCCCCGCTTGGGCAATGTTGGGGCGACCGCCGCCACCACCGCCACAGATTTTGGCAATCTCACCGATGAATTGCCCCGCTTGCAGACCTGTTTGGATAACCTCTGGGCTGAAGATGGCTATTAGACTGACTTTGCCTGCTGAAGGCACTGTACCCAGTACTACGGCGCTGTTGATCCCCAGTTTGCTACTGAGCTTTTCCCCAGCAGTTTTCAGGGCTTCGGGGTCGGTGTTGGGCAGTTCTGCTACTAGGATACGCCATTGCCCTATGGTTTCGCTGTGCTTAAGCAGGTGATCCGCCTGCTGGAGAGCCATTTGCCTTTGCAGGGCTTCTAATTGCTTCTGGGTATTTTTGAGTTCATTTTGCAGAGCAGTAATGCGGTCTAGGATTTCTTCGGGTTTGGCTTTGAAGCGATCGCTCAGTTCTTTAGTCAAGGCATCCCTCACTGCCAGATAGTCCAGAACTGCTTGTCCTGCTACCGCTTCAATTCTTCTCACTCCCGAGGCTATTCCTGTCTCAGCCACAATTTTGAATAGACCGATTTCGGAAGTGTTGTGTACATGGGTTCCGCCGCAGAGTTCCATAGACACGGTGGGAAAGTCAACGACTCGCACCATGGCGCCGTATTTTTCCCCAAACATGGCGATCGCTCCTTTGGCTTTCGCCTGTTCCAAGGGCATGATAGATACATGGGCTTGGTGCGCTTCCGCAATCCAGGTGTTGACCTGCTGTTCTACCTGCGCTATCTCCTCAGGAGTGACAGGACGGGACAAATGGAAGTCAAACCGCAGTCTTTCTGCTGTAACCAGAGAACCCGCCTGTGTGATTTTGGGGTCGACAATCTTTTGCAGAGCCGCTTGGAGCAAGTGAGTGGAAGAATGGTGGGCTTGAATACGGCGGCGCTGAGGCACCACCACTCGGGCATTGACAATATCGCCTACGCGGATTACCCCCGATTCTATCCAACCGAAATGGAGGTGTAAATCTGCTTCTTTTTGTACATCGGTTACCTGAATTAGCAGAGAACCGTTGGATAGCACTCCCCGATCTGCTACCTGCCCCCCGCCTTCGGCATAGAAGGGAGTTTGATCTAGGATGACTAGCACCTTCTGCCCCGCTTCTGCCATAGGTACACGGCGCTGATCCACCAGCAGAGCTTTGACAATCCCTGCGCCGCTGAGCTGGTGGTAGCCCACAAATTCCGTAGCGCCAATTTCCTTTGCCAAATCAGTCCACTCATTCTTTGCCAGTAAATCAATCTCAGGGCGTGCTAGTTTAGAACGCTCCTGTTGCTCTGCCATGGCTTGGTCAAAGCCTGCCCGATCTACAGTGCAGTTGTGCTCTTGCGCAATTTCTTGGGTGAGTTCTAGAGGAAAGCCATAGGTGTCGTAGAGCACAAAGGCATCAGTTCCTGAAATTTGCTTTTTCTGCTGGGTTTCGGGTTTGGCTAGCACTTCCATCAGCAGTTTCTCCCCACGCTCTAGGGTGTGACGGAAGCGTTCTTCTTCTTTCGCCAATTCCTGTTTGATACAGGGCGCTTGCTGGCGCACTTCAGGATAGACAGATTCGCTGAGTTGAATGGCAATTTCCGCCGCTTGATTGATAAATTCTTGGGTGATGCCCACCAATTTGCCATGGCGCACTACCCGACGGATGAGACGGCGCAGAATGTAGCCTCTGCCAACATTGCTGGGGGTAATGCCATCGGCAATCATGTGTACTACGGCGCGCAGGTGATCGGCAATGACTTTGAAGGAGGTCTGCTGTTGGGGATCGCATTGGCGATAGGGCACAGGGGCGATCGCTGAAACTGCGTCGATAATGGGCATTATCAGGTCAGTTTCGTAGTTGTTGGGCACTCTCTGCAATACCTGCGCCAGCCGTTCCAAACCCATGCCCGTATCTATGTTCTGTTTGGCTAGCGGCACAAGAGAACCATCGCTGAGACGGTTTAGTTCCATGAATACGAGATTGTAAATCTCCAAAAAGCGGGAGTCATCTTGTAAATCAATGGTTTGATCTCCCCGCTCAGGATGGAAGTCAAAGTAAATCTCGGAACAGGGGCCACAGGGACCTGTGGCTCCCGATGCCCAGAAGTTATCTTCTCCCATGCGCTGAATGCGGTGGGGGGGAATGCCAATCTCATCTCGCCAGATGGCAAAGGCGGTTTCATCTTCGTGAAATACACTGACTACTAGTTGGTCTGGGGGCAGTTGATAGACGGTGGTTACCAATTCCCATCCCCAAGTAATCGCTTCCCTTTTGAAGTAATCCCCAAAGGAGAAGTTGCCCAACATCTCAAAGAAGGTGTGGTGGCGAGCGGTGCGCCCTACATTTTCAATGTCGTTGGTGCGAATACATTTTTGGACAGTGGTAACGCGAGGGAAGGGGGCTGGCTTTTGTCCCAGAAAGATGGGTTTGAAGGGCAACATCCCTGCAATGGTAAGCAGCACCGTGGGGTCTTCTGGCACTAGGGAGGCACTGGGTAACAGTTGATGTCCCCGCTGTTGATAGAACTGGAGAAATTTTTGGCGAATTTCTGCACCAGTGAGATAGGGAAACTTGGACATGACTAGTGGGCAGTGATAGGGCAGTGGGAACCTCTCTGCTTCAAAATTGTAGTGGTTTCTGGCTGGATTGGGAATAATTTGCCTGTCTGGGAGAATCACCTGATCAGGCGGCGCACCGCCAACCAACTACTGCCCAAGCCTA
>Ga0308419_1002580_pt1 | contig 11666 bp, 10 predicted proteins | sample HotsprSampleMS50_FD_203674 | JGI IMG/M metagenome (GOLD analysis project Ga0308419, IMG submission 203674) | Hot spring phototrophic mat microbial communities from Mushroom Spring, Yellowstone National Park, Wyoming, United States - 20090730_MS50 ... | reverse complement strand
GCAGAGCTGTTAGCAGTCGTATAAGGAATGGTATAGGTGGCATTAAAAATATTTTTAGAACTCAATGAGAGGAAAAAGGCTATTAGAAAAAGGATTGCCAACAAGAAAAAACCTCTTCTGATAAAAAGGTAAGTCTTATTTTTTGCAACATATACATCCTTTTTAGCTTTCACCTCCGGATTTTGCGAGAAAGCCTCTAATACCTGTGCATAAACAATGGGCACTTCCCGCCAAAACTCTATCTCCTGTAATTCCTTTGTACCCTTGTAAAAATAGGACTCGACTACATAAACAGTGTTACTGGTTTTATATTCAGCAAAGTTAATTTCTTTGTTTACTTCAATTTGGTAGGTAGACTCTCCCTCAAAGTGAGTGATTTTGGCTATGCCAAATTCGGTAACCCGCTTGCGGTCGCCCGAATGGTACTCCTTTACCCACCCTTCTGATGTTGGCAGGTTGGGAAATTGCGGAATGTAAGGATAAGATAAAGAAAAACCCTCTCTGTCTTCTACAAGATATATGAAACTGTAATACTCGCTCAATAACAGCCACTCGTCAAATTGCCAGGTGCTATTTTTGTATTGCTGGCTCTCGCTGTTCCATTCCTTGTAGGAGGTCTGCCAGCGCGTTCTGCCAATAACCTTATATTTTACGCCGTCAAAAACAGCTTCCATGCCAAGTTTAATAAAACGCATGGGAGGTGATTGTGAGGGTTTGGCAAGTTTCAGCAGAATTTTATGCTCTTCGGTTTTGGATTCCTGCACAGTACCGCAATATTGGCAAGCTATAAAGTTAGTACGCGGATTGACCACTTGTAGCTCTCCACCACAATTGCCACATTTGAACTGCTGTACACTTTGTAAATATCTCTGCTGCCTCATGCTACTTATGCAAGGTTATGACAAGCATTCAATAAAGGAGTAATATAAGTAAATTCCTTGAATTACCGTTTTATTCTGTTGATTTACTAGGTTGCTGCGTCGAGCGTAGGGGCAGAGATAGTGCCTCAATAGATAGAAAAATGCACAAACATGGTTGTTTTATCTAATACCATTATAAATTGCATAATAGGTAAACTACCCCACGAGGGGTTCAATATCGGTAGTATAATAGTTGTTCCCCCTCTTCTGCTACTCCGTTGGGAGCTTCACAGATACCTATGCAGCCCCACGGGGCATAAAAATGGGTGAGAATGGTTTTAGCGCTACCAATATGCAATCCCTGACGGGATAAAATGTACGTAGTATATGATTCATTTCGGTATAATTAAAAAATTTGCAGAAACAACACATGTACTGTTCCTACAATGCAAACAGGGTCATCTTTTGATTAAATAGTCATCACCCAACCATAGGTATCGGCTTTGCGTCCGCGTTTGATGTCCTCCAATTCCTGATATACGCGGTTGCTGAACTGACGGGTTTCCACATCAGATAGCTCATAGAGCTTGCCCTCATAACCGATGGTCTTAATGTGAGCGATTGTAGCAGCTGTTCCTACGCCAAAGGCTTCTTGTACGGCGCCGCTTTGGATGCCTTCAATTACTTCGGCAACACTTGCCTTGCGCTCTTCCACCGGTATCCCCCATTCGCGAGCAAGCTGCAAAACAGATTTGCGCGTAATGCCTGGTAACACGGTGTCTGTTTCAGGAGCAGTAATCAATGTGCCGTTGATAACAAACATGATATTCATTGAACCTGCTTCTTCAATGTATTTGTGTTCCTTGCCGTCAGTCCAAAGCACTTGGTCAAAACCTTCCTGATAGGCAAGTTTGGTCGGATACATGGCTGCTGCATAGTTACCTGCCGCTTTAGCAGCGCCTGTGCCGCCTTCCGCAGCGCGTGTGTAATGGGTTTCCACTTTTACTTTAACCGGAGCGGAGTAATAAACGCCTGCCGGCGAACAGAAAATCAGGAACTTAAAGGTTTCAGAAGGGCGCAGACCAATGAACGCATCGGTTGCAAACATAACCGGACGGATGTAAAGTGAACATCCCTCGCGCGATGGCACCCAATCGCGGTCTAAGCTCAGCAACTCGCGCAGCCCACCCATAAAAATCTCCTCGGGAATTTCGGGCATACACATCCGCACTGCCGATTTATTCATGCGTTTGAAATTCTCATCTGGACGGAAACACAGCACTTCTCCCGCCACATTTTTATAGGCTTTCAGCCCTTCAAATATAGACTGACCATAGTGAATAGCAGACAGCGCAGGACTCAAGCTCAAATCCTGATAGGGCATAATGCGAACGTTCGTCCACTTGCCGCCAATGTAGTCCGCAGAAAGCATATGGTCGGTGAAAGTGTGCCCAAATACAGGATTGTTTAAATCTACTTGCAGCAGTCGCGACTGCGTTGTTTTTTCAATCACCAAGTCAAGAGCAAGTGCGTTTCCCATCTTTTATTGAGTTTAAATTGAGTAATTAATTAGTTCGTAAAATTTGAATGGTTTCCAACAATTCCTTGTGCAAAGAAAGACTACATGAGGCGACTATTTCTTTTCCAAAAAGAAAATCTTCGCCGTTGTAAAAATCTGAGACAATACCACCCGCTTCTTTGACAAGGAGAATACCTGCCGCTACGTCCCATGGATTGAGATTTTTTTCATAAAAAGCCTCAAATCTTCCTGCTGCTACATAGGCTAAATCTACTGCGGCAGAGCCAATTCGCCGGAAACCGTGTGTTTGTATCAGTAATTGCTTCAATACTGCCAACGTACAATCTACTTGGGTATTGTCGTAAGAAAAACCTGTGGCTATCAAGCCTTTGGAAAGGTTTTGCTCAACAGAAACTTGCAGGCGTTTCTCTCCCATCCAAGCACCTCCTCCCTTTACAGCATAAAAATATTCGCCGCTGAAGGCTTCTTCTACAACACCTAACACAACTTCGTTGCCTTGAATCAGCCCTATACTCACCGCATAGGGTGGTAAGCCATGCACAAAGTTTGTAGTACCGTCTAGCGGGTCAATCACCCAGTTTAGCCCACCTTCTTTACAATTGCCTGTTCCTTCTTCGGCAATGAAACCTGCCTCAGGTAAGATGGCAGACAGTCCCTCTACAATCATTTGCTCTGCTTGCTTGTCCACATAAGAAACAAGATTGTTGCGTCCTTTCTCTTCTACATATGAGCGGTCAAAACGCACCGACTCTCTACGAATAAAGTCCCCAGCGTTGCGGGCGATTTTGACAACCGACTGACAAAGTGTTTGGAGTTCCACTTACCTGCTTATTTTAGCTCAAAATTAGCTTTTTTTGCCAAAAATATCCTTCAATAAAGGTTTGGCGCCCATGGATTCCACCCGATTTGAAGAAACGCTAAACTATCTGTATAACTATCTGCCTATGTTCCAGCGCATCGGCGCGGCTGCTTTGAAGACTGATTTAGCCAATACTATTACTTTGTGCAATTGTTTAGATAATCCACAGCAGCGCTTTCCTTCTATTCACGTAGCGGGAACAAATGGCAAAGGCAGCAGTTCGCATCTGTTGGCAGCTATTTTACAGGCAGCAGGCTATCGCACGGGGCTTTATACCTCGCCTCATCTGAAAAGCTTTACAGAGCGCATTCGCATCAATGGGCAAGAAGTTGATAAGCAGTGGATTGTTGATTGGGTAGAAAACCTCAAACCTGTTATTGAGCGCATCAAACCTTCGTTTTTTGAAGTAACAGTTGCAATGGCATTTGATTATTTTGCTCAAAATCAGGTAGATATAGCCGTTGTTGAAGTTGGGCTCGGCGGGCGTTTAGATTCAACTAACATCATTACCCCTATCCTATCGCTCATTACCAATATCAGCTACGACCATCAGGCGTTGCTGGGGGAAACGCTCCCCGAAATTGCTTTTGAAAAGGCAGGTATCATTAAACAAAATATTCCTGTGATTATCAGCGAAAAACAGGAAGAGGTAAGCGGTGTGTTCCGGCAAAAGGCAGCCAGTGAAAATGCGCCCATTCACTTTGCTGCCGAGCGCTATCGGGCTGAACCCATCGGCAATGGAATATTTGATATTTACAAAGAAGGTCATCTGTTGATGCCGTGCATTAAATGCCAGTTATTAGGTGATTATCAGGTTAACAACATAGTGGGGGTTATGCAGTCTATCGAGTGTTTGCAGCAACAGAACTGGCAGATAAGCAATCAGTCTATTTATAAGGGTATGGCAGAAGTCAGTACGCTGACAGGTTTGAAAGGCAGGTGGCAAATTATTCGCAATCAACCGCTTACGGTTTGCGATACTGCCCACAACGAAGGTGGTTTGACCTATGTAGTGCAGCAAATTGCTCATACGCCCCATAAACGCCTTCATTTTGTGCTGGGGGTAGTAGCCGATAAATCTTTGGATAAAATATTGCCGCTCATGCCAAAGGAAGCAGTCTATTATTTTTGCAAACCTAACTTGCCGCGTGGTTTGGCAGCAGAAATACTGCAAGAGCAAGCTGCCCGTTACAACTTATACGGGACGGTCTATCCTTCGGTCAATCAAGCCTACCGCACTGCACTTACAGCGGCTGCCCATGATGACCTTGTATTTATTGGTGGCAGTACCTTTGTAGTGGCAGAAATAGAAGATTTGTAATGATTTTGTATTTTTGCCTAAATACCGTAGCGCGCTATGCAAACCTCTCCCATGGTTCAAAATAAATTTGAAGAAGTAAAAAAAATCTTTACAGCCTATCTGGAACGCAAAGAGTTGCGCAAAACCCCTGAACGGTTCGCAATTCTAGAAGAAATTTATTCCAGACACGACCATTTCGATGTAGAATCGCTTTACATCAGTATGAAGAACAAAAACTATCGGGTCAGTCGCGCTACTGTTTACAACACGCTTGATTTACTGGTAGAGTGCGATTTAGTTACCAAACATCAGTTTGGCGGCAATCTGGCACAGTACGAAAAATCTTACGGGTATCGCCAACATGACCATCTTATTTGTGTAGACTGTCATCAGGTATTGGAGTTTTGCGACCCTCGCATTCAGAATATTCAAAGTATGATAGGTGAATTGCTGCAATTCAATATTCAGCATCACTCACTCGTATTATACGGCGCTTGCAAACGAATAGACTGCAACAATAAGAAAGATAAGGAAACAAGCACTAATAATGAATAATTTTTTTGCAAAAGTTATTGACAATCGGATTCTTATCATTGAGATAGAGGGCGATTTGCTAGGGCAAGAGAACGAAAACGGCATTTTCCGATATGTAGAACAACAACTGCCACAGCACATTGTTTTTGTAGCGGTTGATATATCGCGTGTACCATATATCAACAGCTCAGGGCTGACCTTGCTGATTCGCTTGCTGACTCGCTTTCGCAACCGCAACGGCGATTTAGTGCTAATAAAACCCTCCGATTCTGTCAAAAAATTATTGCTAATCACTAAATTAAACCATATTTTTCATGTTTTTGACACGCAAGATGCAGCAGTTGCCTATCTCGCCAGTTTACGCGGCGGCAGCAGCCCGAACGTAGCATAATGTGTTTGCGTTTTTATTTGCGCCCGAACTTCTCTACATTAGCAGCCTGAAATAAAATTTGTATGGATATTTTACTCGGTTTGCAATGGGGCGACGAGGGTAAAGGCAAAATCGTTGATTTCATTGCACCTGATTATCAAGTAGTTGCACGCTTTCAAGGCGGACCTAATGCAGGACACACGCTGCACTTCGATGGTATCAAGCACGTTTTACATCAAATTCCGTCGGGCGCTTTTCGTCCTGAAATCAAAAATCTGATTGGCAACGGCGTAGTGTTAGACCTGCACACACTTAAAAACGAAATCCTTAGCCTAAAGAAGCTCGGTATTGATTTGACACAAAACCTATTTATTTCCAAAAAAGCTCAGTTAATCATTCCGACCCATCGAGCGCTTGATGCCGCATTGGAACAACAAAAAGGTAATAATAAGATTGGCTCTACGTTGCGAGGTATCGGACCTGCCTATGCTGACAAAGTAGCCCGCATTGGCTTGCGTGTAGGTGATATTCTGCTTCCTGACTTCAAGGAACGCTATGATGCCCTGAAAGCAAGACACTTAGAACAACTTCGCTTTTATAATTACCAAGTTAATATTCAGGAGCAGGAAGAGCAGTTTTTTGAGGCTACTGAGTTTATTAAAGCATATCCGCTGGTCGATAGCGAATATTTTATAAATGATGAAATCCGTAAAGGTAGTCGTATTTTGGCCGAAGGCGCTCAAGGCTCGCTGCTCGATATCGATTTTGGCTCCTACCCTTTTGTTACCAGTTCTAATACCACTGTTGCAGGTGCTTGTACGGGCTTAGGAGTAGCACCATGTCACATTGGCAAAGTACTAGGGATTTTTAAAGCCTATTGTACTCGAGTAGGAAGTGGCCCGTTCCCTACTGAACTTTTTGATCAAACCGGAGAGCGTTTGCGGCGCATAGGGCATGAGTTTGGTGCTACCACAGGTCGTCCGCGTCGCTGTGGCTGGTTAGACCTTCCTGCACTTAAATATGCGGTGATGATTAATCACGTAACCAACCTATTAATGATGAAGGTTGATGTGTTAAACCAGTTTGAGGAGATTATGGTGTGTACGCACTACGAACTGCCAGATGGTACAATCACCGACCGTTTGCCTCATTGCCTTAACAGCACGAAGATAACACCTGTCTATCAGCGTTTGAAAGGCTGGCAATGCGATTTAAGTAACTTACAGTCTTTTGATGAACTGCCACCTGCCTTAGCTGATTATATTCGGTTTATCGAACAACAGGTAGGCGTTCCTATCACGTTGCTCTCCTACGGCTCTAATCGGACGCATACACTGATGCGGTAGGCAAGAGAATGGTCTCTACTTTTTTACTGTTTTATGTTCTAATGTATGTCGCTTGCAAACAGCAATCATCACATTTATGCGAAACGATAGCGACTCATGAGACACGGCTTGCAGCACAGATTAGGAAGTTGCTTAATGAACATCAGTTAACTATACTGATTAAAATGTAGCACTTCATTCTCACGAGCAGATATTGAGACCATCGAGCAGTTGAACATAAAATTCAATGCCTTCGCTTATTTCATGCAACCAGATATACTCATCGGCACTATGTGAGCGTGCCGAGTCGCCAGGGCCTACTTTAATGGTAGTAAAAGGCATCAACGCTTGGTCGGAAGTAGTGGGCGAGGCATAAGTGGTTTTACCGAGAGCAAGTCCGCGCTGTACAATCGGATGTTGGGGCGATATACTGGAAGCATTCAAACGAAAAGAGCGTTCTTTTACTTCACAATTTACGTTTTGGCGAATAATTTCCAATATTTCGGCATTGCGATAAACGTCTGTGGTGCGAATATCTACCGTGAAAGTACATTTTTCAGGGATGACATTGTGCTGGCTGCCGGCGTTAATAATAGTTACCGACATTTTTACAGGACCTAAAAGCGGCGATATTTTCGGGAACTGATAGGTGCGAAACCACTCAATATCTTTCAAGGCTTTGTAAAAAGCGTTTTCTCCCTCCTCTCGCGCGGCATGCCCTGCTTTGCCTCTAACCGTACAATCTATTACCATCAGTCCTTTCTCGGCAATGGCTAATTGGGTAAGCGTAGGTTCTCCTACGATGCCCAAATCAATTTTTCCCAAATGGGGCAACAGCAGCTCCACGCCCCCGCTACCACTAATTTCTTCTTCGGCAGTAGCTGCCAAAATAAGGTTAAAGGTTTGCTTTTCAGGCTGTTGCAAGAAAAGATGATTGTAGTAAATAAAAGTGGCAATTAGCGATACCAAACAACCGCCGGCATCGTTGCTGCCCAGACCATATAGCTTTCCATCTTTGACAATCGGTTCAAAAGGGTCTAATGTATAACCCGGATTGGGTTTCACTGTATCATGATGCGAATTGAGCAAAATAACAGGCAAGTCATCGCGCCAACTTTCGGACTTGCACCATACATTATTTGCCAAACGTTGCACAGGAAGCTGGTAATTACCGAGAAATTCAACAATGAGTTGTGCCGTTAGGTCTTCTTCCTTACTGAACGAAGGGGTAGCAATAAGCCTTTGAAGCAACCCTATCGCCTGTTCAGTAAGCGCAGAAAGGGTTATTGGAAGTTCTTTTGTCATATGCAAAGTTATGCTTCTGCCGACAAATTATGCTGTCTGCCGACGGAGTACTCTCTTGTGGAATTTATTCCAATACCTTCGATAAAATAGAGTTAAACACAGCCATAATGATGCTAAAAACAATAGCCATCAACCAGCTGGCAACTGAAAAACTGTCTATTAGCGCATCTGCAATTAATACAACTGCGCCATTTACTACCAGTGCGAACAGTCCCAGCGTCAGAATAGTGGCAGGCAAGGCTAACAGTTGCAATATAGGCGCAAGTATTGTGTTAAGAAGCCCTAACACAATAGCTACGATAAAACTTGCTTGCAGTGAAGTTACCGCAATCTACAGTAGCTATTGCGAAAAAATAAAAACACTGTTTACAACTATTTTGACAATGGATTTCATTATTGCTTGGCAATTTTAATAGTCGTTCGTCGGTTGGCTTGATGTTGCGCTTCGGTTTTTGCATTCGGAATTTTTGGCTCTGTTTCCCCATAGCCTTTGGCAATTATATTTTCACGGGGAATACCTTTGGAAACAATATAATTTACAGCGGAAGCAGCACGACGTTGTGACAGGCGAAGGTTGTAAGCATCTTTTCCGCGTGAGTCGGTATGAGAACCTAATTCTAGCACGGTAGTCGGATACTGTTCAAAATAATCTTTCAGAAATTCTACAAAATTGTCTAAGATGGCAGCCGCTTCTGGTGTAATTCGCGCACTGTCGTATTCATATAAAATTTCAATTTCAGGCACATCGGAAGGTTTTAAGGGACGCTTAGGGTCTTTGGGTGTACGCAAAGTTATCAAGATGTCCTTGCGAAGAGTCAAATCCAAATCAAAGTAAATCTTATTGTGTCGGAGTGGAAGTGTTTTGGGGTCAACACCTTTGCCTTCTGTATTCAACTGCTCGTTATCAGGCAAATAGGCAAGTTTTTGCCCTGTTATCTGATAAATACGCCCTATTTCGATAGGTTTTTCAAACAAGTATTTGCCCTGTGCATCACTTCGGATGCTATCTATTGCATTTCCGTTGTTGTCTTTGAGTAGAACGAAGGTCTCGGGTAATATTTCAGGTGAAGCGTTGATATCAGCTTTGCCATAGGTTGTACCGCGTAAGTAGTAGGTAACTGTTTTAATATCTGCTGAATCGTTGCGGAACATAAATATGTCGTCATCGCCTTTGGCACCATCTCCTATGCGATTACTGGTGAAGTAACCACTGTTTTTGGACCGAAATGCTATGCCAAAATCATCATAGCTGCTGTTCATTGGCGTGCCAACATTTCTGATTTGCAATTCCTTAATGGGTCTTTTCAAGCTATCATATCCTATGATAACAGTATCTTGTACAAAAATATCCAATCCGCCCAATCCAGCATGTCCATTAGAGGCAAAGAATAAGCGCCCGTCGGGGCTGATTTGTGGAAAAAGTTCATCACCGGGTGTATTGACAATTTTACCTAAGTTGCGTGGGCGCGACCATGTGCCGTTGTCGTTCAGGCGGCTGCTGTAAATATCAATGCCGCCCTGGCTGCCGTCTTTGCGGTTAGAGGCAAAATATAACGTTCTCCCGTCGAGGCTCAAAGCTGGCGACGAATCCCACGTTAGCGAATCGCTTACGCGGTCTAAAAACTCAGGAGCGGTCCAGTTACCATCCTGAAAGCGACTGATGAAAAGATTTACCTCACGAAAAGGTTCTTTTTTTCTTCCGCTGTTGCCTCGGGCAAAAATCATGAAGCGATTTTTAGGAGCAAATGCGATGCCTCCTTCGTTATGACCGTCTAAATTAAATTCAGGACCAAGGAAAGGGCGAACCTCTCCCTCACAGGTCATAGTGTCGGCAAATACAAATTCGTAGAAATCGGTGAAGCCGCCGCCTGTTGTTTCAAATACTTTCTCACCGCGGCGCGAGCTTGCAAAAACAAGGTTGCCATTGTAAAAAGCCGGTGCATATTCCGATGCCGGAGTGTTGATGCCGTTGCAATTGGTGATGGTGGTGTTGGTTTCCATTTCCAGAATTGCTTTTACCTCCGCCAAATTTTTGACCTCAGCGCGGGCTTTGCGAAGTAACTCCGGCTCGCGTCCGTTTTTGCTGTACTTAGTTAATACAGCAGCGGCATCGGCATACATTTCATTGGCTTTCAGTGCCATGCCTAAGTGGAAATCAATGGTTTCATTGGTAAAACCATTGCTGATAGCAGCCTGATAATAAGGAAGTGCCAACTTAGAACGATTCGAGAGGCGATAACATTCGCCAATGAGAAAGTTTATCTCAGCAGCATTGGAGGGTTTGGTCTCCAGCACTTTTTTATACAGTTGTGCAGCTGTTTCATATTCTGCCCTTGTAAATTTTATTTCAGCTTTTTTGACAGTTGAAGTACACGATGCTAAAAAAGCAATTAGGCAGAGTGCAAACAGTGTTTGTTTCATCATAGTCATCGCAAGATGCATTAATTGGTTTATCAGTTGTCGCACGGCGTAAGAGGCAATCAAGTACTCATGACCAGCGTAACCATTTCTACAAGTTTGGTGATTGTTTTTTCTATTCCTTCAAAAACCTGCGCCATGCTATGGCTGCTCAAATAACCTGCCGTGGTGACAATATTGTTTAAATCGTCTTCTATCACATTATCAGCATCAGCATTTACTACCGTTATATTTCTGCCTGCCGCTTGTGCAATCCAATCGATAAGTGATTGATTATCTGCATGATACTCAGGTTGTCCTAATGTAATTTTAGCCTCAATATCAATGGTTTGCAATACATCGGCTACCCATATAGCTGATGTAGAAATCGCAGCAATAGGCTTACCGGCTTTGGCGGTTTGGCGTATAGCATCAGCCATTGCAGCAAAAGGAGGCTCAGTTATCGGGTAGTATCCTCCGGGAATAACGATGCCATCAAAATGATTTATTTCAAATTCAGCCAAAGGTCTGATTTTACCTCTAGCAATACGTGCAGATTCAATAAGGATATTGCGCGGTTGTGGCAACTTATCTTTGGTAATAGGATTACATACATCTGATAGACTATCAGGTGCGAAACACTCGTAATCTACTGCCAAGCGGTCAAGTACTAGCAACGAAAGCACTGCTTCGTGTATACCCGAACCGTCATATATACCGCATCCGGAAAGCAAAACGCCTATTTTCATAGTCAAGTAGGTTTAAGCAGTGCCATAGCACTTCATATTTCAATTGCAATTTTAATATTTTGTTTTCTAAATTTAGTCATGCAAAACCGATTATGCACAGCCAAGTGGCTAAAATCGTTGTCCGGTGGGCAAACAAGTGAGCCAGCAAATTGGAGCGCGCAGCAATAGATACGAGCATGGTTTATCACTTAATTACCTGTATCTGGCTTGTTAAAGTTCGTATTATTTTTGGTGCAAGCATTTAAGCCCTTGCAATTACCTTTTGCACCGCTCAATATAATTCGGGATTTTCGATTAAAAATAATATTCGTAGCCGATTACAGCTTACAGCCCTTTGTAAGAGAAGTAAGAAACTAAAATTAAGCAGTAATAATGAGTTTTGTTATATCCCACTTGCCAACCTCTGTCATAGAAGCAGATGCAAATG
>Ga0308419_1002577_pt1 | contig 11673 bp, 9 predicted proteins | sample HotsprSampleMS50_FD_203674 | JGI IMG/M metagenome (GOLD analysis project Ga0308419, IMG submission 203674) | Hot spring phototrophic mat microbial communities from Mushroom Spring, Yellowstone National Park, Wyoming, United States - 20090730_MS50 ... | reverse complement strand
CACCCCCCCGCCCCGCAGGGGGATGGGGAAACCCGGTTTCCCCATACCTCAGCGGACGCGGGCCGGAGGCCCGCGCACCCAGGCCCCGGCCCCTGGGAGGGTTTGGGAGGGCGTAGCCCTCCCAAGAATAACCTTATGTTCATTACGGCGTTGTGCGGCGGAGCCGCATGGACGGCTGGAGTGACCACTGCCCTCCCAAACCCTTTCATCAGGCCGGGGCGCAGGGAAACCCGGTTTCCCCGCGTGCAACCCGGAGGGTTGCGTTACGGTTGGTCCCCCGGCGGGCCATGGCGTGGGGAAACCGGGTTTCTCCTATTGACACCAACATCGAGGAGTACCAGCACGTGACCGACAACAAGATCATCTACTCCATGATCCGCGTGGGCAAGGTCGTCCCGCCCAATCGCGAGGTGTTGAAGGACATCAGCCTCTCCTACTTCTACGGGGCCAAGATCGGGGTGATCGGCGCCAATGGCTCGGGCAAGAGCACCCTGCTGCGCATCATGGCCGGGGTGGATACCGATTTCAACGGCCAGACGGTGCTGGCGCCCGGCTACACCATCGGCTTTCTGGAGCAGGAACCGCACCTCGACCCCGAGAAGACCGTGCGCCAGGTGGTCGAAGAGGGCGTGGCCGAGATCGCCGCGCTGCTCAGACGCTACGACGCGATCTCCGAACGCTTTGCCGATCCTGACGCCGACTACGATGCCCTCGTCACCGAGCAGGGCGAGTTGCAGGAGAAGATTGACCACCTCGACGCCTGGGACCTCGACAGCAAGCTCGACCTCGCCATGGACGCCCTGCGCTGTCCCCCCGGCGACACCCCGGTGCGCGTGCTCTCCGGCGGCGAACGGCGGCGCGTGGCCCTCTGCCGGCTGCTGCTCCAGGCCCCCGACATCCTCCTGCTCGATGAGCCAACCAACCACCTCGACGCCGAGTCGGTGGCCTGGCTCGAACGCCACCTCCAGGAGTACAAGGGCACGGTCATCGCCGTGACCCACGACCGCCACTTTCTCAACAACGTGGCCGGCTGGATTCTCGAGCTTGAACGCGGGCACGGCATCCCCTGGCGCGGCAACTACGCGAGCTGGCTCGAACAGAAGCGCCAGAAGCTCGCCGCCGATGAGAAGGCCGAAAGCCAGCGCCAGAAGGCCCTTCAGCGCGAGCTTGACTGGATCAACATGGCCCCGAAGGGCCGCCACGCCCGATCGAAGGCCCGCATCAGCGCCTACGAGAAACTCCTCGCCGAGAACCAGGAGCAGAAGGATCGCGAACTGGAGATCTTCATTCCCCCAGGTCCGCGCCTGGGCGACGTGGTCATTAAAGCCGAGGGCGTAACCAAAGCCTACGGCGACAGGTTGCTCTACGAGGATCTCAGTTTCGATCTGCCCCCGGGCGGCATCGTCGGCGTGATCGGCCCGAACGGGGCCGGCAAGACGACCCTCTTCCGCATGATCGTCGGCCAGGAGCGGCCCGACAGCGGAACCCTGACCATCGGCTCGACGGTGCGCCTGGGCTATGTGGACCAGAGCCGCGACGCCCTCGACCCGAACAAAACTGTCTGGGAGGAGATCTCCGAAGGGAACGACATCATCGTGCTTGGCAACCGCCAGATCAACTCGCGGGCCTACTGCGCCCGCTTCAACTTCACCGGCGCGGACCAGCAAAAACGGGTCGGGGCCCTCTCCGGCGGCGAGCGCAACCGTGTGCATCTGGCGAAGGTGCTCAAATCGGGCGCCAACGTGCTGCTGCTCGACGAGCCCACCAACGACCTCGACGTCCACACCCTGCGCGCCCTCGAAGAAGGTCTGGAAAACTTCGCCGGCTGCGCGGTGATCATCTCCCACGACCGCTGGTTCCTCGACCGGGTGGCCACCCACATTCTGGCCTTCGAGAACGACAGCCAGGTCTTCTGGTTCCCCGGAACGTATTCGGAGTACGAGGCCGACTACCACCGGCGCAAAGGTTCCGCCGCCGACCAGCCCCACCGCACGGTCTATAAGCGACTGGTGCGCTAGCTAGTGTACGGGCATTCCAGGCACCCTACCGGATGAAAAAGGTTGTTCCTGAGAGGGCGCAGCCCTCCCAAACCCTCCCGCGGGTGGGGGCATGGGGGAACCCGGTTCCCCCATGCCCCTGTGGGGTGGGGGCGTGGGGAAACCCGGTTTCCCCATCCCCCTGCGTGAGGGCGCAGCCCTCCCAAACCCTCCCGCGGGCGGGGGTATGGGGGAACCCGGTTCCCCCATCCCCCTGCGTGAGGGCGAGGCCCTCCCGCGGGCGGGGGCGTGGGGAAACCCGGTTTCCCCATCCCCCTGCGTGAGGGCGCAGCCCTCCCGAACCCTCCCGCGGGCGGGGGTATGGGGGAACCGGGTCCCCCCATGTTCACGTTAGGCGTTCTGGAAATCCATCCATCATATGGCATGCTTATTTCCCTCCCGCGCCGCGGTTAAGCAACCCCAGGGCCAGCACGATACCGGGGTCATCGGCGGTGCTGAAGCGCGTCCAGTCGTCAAGAGTCATGATATCGGGCTGAACCCCGGCGCCTTCCAACGCTGCGCCGTTGGCAAGTTCGAAACCCTCCTGGGCCACCCAGAGGCGCGCGCCGCCGCTCAGATCATAGGCGTAGATGGTTTCGGTATTGCCCGCGGTCGGCGCGCCTACGACCACCGCGCCGGCGTGCTGCTGCAGCACGGCCGCGATCACCTCGGCGTAGGAGGCGGTGCCCTCGTCCACCAGCACCACCAGGGGCAGACCCCGCAGGTCGGGCGGTACCGGCCCAATTTCCAGCGGCGTGTCGCCGGCGCGGCTGGTGAAGCGCCCCACTTCGCCCCGCGCAAAGTGGCCGAGCATGCCGGTCATCACGCTGCGCCAGCCACCAGGATTGCTGCGGAGATCGATGATCAGCCCGCGCAATGGCGCCGGCCCGGTAAGACGGGCCAGCGCTTCGCGGATCTGGACGTCCATGTCGTTAACCCAGAGGGTTGTGACCCCCAGGTAGCCAATGTTGCCAGGCAGGCGCAAGGTCGTGGGCCCGATCCGTCCTTCGACCCGGCGTCGGGTGATCACCAGGTCGCGGCTGGCTTCACCGGGGCGCACAACGGTCAGGCGGACCTGGCTGCCCTCGGGCCCTTGAATATCGCCCTGGGAATACAAGGCGCCGTCGATGGCCACGATCCGGTCGCGGGGTTGCAGGCCGGCCCGTTCGGCGGGGCTGTCGGGGAAGACGTGCTGGATGAGAAGCGCATCTCTGAGCGGCAGAACGATGACTCCGATGCCGACCTGCTCCTCGCGCCCGCTGGTCAACGCATCCTGACGCTGGGCGTCGCTCGGCGGCAGAAAGCGCGAATGCTCATCGCCCAGGCGCCCCACCATCTCGACCATCAGGGCGAAGAATGCCGCATCATCGGCGGCGCTCTCGACGAGCGGCGCGAATTCCTCGCGCGTCGCCGCCCAGTCCAGGCCGCGAAAGTCGGGATAGAGGTACTTCTCGTCGATCGTGCTCCAGACCTCGTGGAAAATCTGCCGCCGGAGCGCCACAGGCAGCGGAGTGGCCTCGGCCGCCTGCGTGGGCGTGGGGGGAACCGCCGTGGGTGATGGTGCGCCGGTGGCGCTGACCGCGACCGCCGTCGGCGCTGGCGCAGGGGTTGACGCCAGGACAACGGGGATCGGCGTCACCACCACGGGCGTCGCCGGCGCCAATGCGCCGTCCCTGGCGCAGCCGGCGGCGAGCAATGCCAGTCCCAGGAATAAGCCAGACCTGAGAGCCTCCCAACCGACGTGGCGCCGGGGAGGGTCGCGGGGCGGGCCAGCCCTCCCTGAACAACCTTCTCGAACTCTTTGCACGGCCACAAGCGCAGCTTGCAAGCATGAAGCCAGAATACGGATCATCATCAACTCGACAGCGTTAGGCATGGTTCAAACAAACTTGACCGTTTGCCTCGACACGGGACCACGGGGGAGGTGTGGAAGGGCCTGGCCCCTCCACACCTCCCCGCCAGACTGTCAAGCGCAAACCGCAGGTTTTGAACCATGCCTTAGATATAGTTTCAGCCGTCCATGCGGCTCCGCCGCACACCAGGGAGATGAACATACCGTTCTTCCTGGGAGGGCTGCGCCCTTCCGAACCCTCCCACCGGGTGGGGGTAGGGGGAAAACCGGTTTCCCCCTACCCCTGGCTCGAGGGTGGCGCCCTCCCGAACCCTCCCGCAAGCGGGGGCGTGGGGAAACCGGGTTTCCCCACACCCCTTGCCAAGAGCTAATGTTCACGCTCCCGGCCCTGCCCGTCAGGCAGGGACGCGGTCATTGTTCCGTCGCGAACGCCGCGGCAAGCACCTGCCCGGCCAGTTCGGCGCCGACGCTGCTGCCCTCGCCGCCACTCTCCACCATCACCGCCACGGCGTAGCGCGGGCCGTCGAGGGGCGCGACCGCCAGGAACCAGGCGTGGGGTGTCGCTCCCGGCACGTGCTCGGCCGTGCCCGACTTGCCACCCACGGGAATGCCCGGCACGAAACCGCTCACGCTGCTGCCGAAGCCATACTGCGCCACCGCGCCCATGGCCGCGAGCATCGTCCGGGCCGTCTGCGGCGACATCGTCCGGCGGAGTTCCCGCGGCCGGAACTCGCGGACCGTTCCCCCATCGGGCCGACTGATGCGCTGGACCAGGTAGGGCTGCATCATCACCCCATCATTGGCGACCGCGGCGGCCACCAGGGCCATCTGCAGCGGGGTGACCAGCAGTTGCCCCTGTCCATAGCCGGTGTCGGCCAGAGCGCGAGGGTAATTCAAAAAGCCCGGATCCACGTAGAGCAGGCTCTGCGAGGCGGGCAGTTCGGTGAAGGCGGCATAATTGGCAGACGCGCGCCTGGGCGGAAGAATATCGAAGCGCCGCGCCACCTCGCTCATCAGGTCCGGTCCCAGGCGCACGGCGTACTGGGCGAAGGCCGTGTTGCAGGAGAAGGCGTAGACCCGTTCGAGGTCGGACGGTGTTCCGGTCAGTGAGGCCAGACCGGCGACGGCGTTGGTCACGGGTGGCGCGCCCTCCTGGGGCGTGTAGGTCTCCGGGCAAGTGATCTCGGCGGGCCGTCCGGCCTGGGGATGTTCGAGCACGGCGATCGCCGTGACCGTTTTGAAGGTGGACCCTGGCGGATAGACGCCCTGAGCGGCCCGGTTCAGCAACGGCTGGCCCGCGCCATCGGCGGTCAACTGTGCCCAGTAGGCGCTGATGCGCTGGTTTTCTTCCTGCCAATCGGCGGCGGCCGGGTCAAAGCTCAGCCCGCGCGGGTCAAAGCCTGGACTGCTCACCAAAGCCAGAATGGCCCCCGTGCGGGGATCCAGCACCACGACCGACCCCGTGCGCTCGCCAAGCGCCGCCGCGGCCCGCGCCTGCAGATCGGCATTGATGGTCAGGGTCAGGTCATTGCCCTGAGGCGCGCCGCCGAGGAAGCGTTCGCGTAGCCGTGCCCACTCGTTGCCCCGCTCCCCGGTCAAATACTCGGCATAAGTGGCCTCCAGACCGCTTTGACCATAGCGGGTGCTGAAAAAGCCCACCACATTGCTGAAGGCCCGCGGGTCGTAACGTTCCGCCAGCGGATAGGTCCGGCGGGCGAAGCCGGCTGCGGGTTCGCTGGACACCAGCGCCTCGCCGCGCCGGTCGAACATGCTTCCGCGCAACACGCGCTGCGAGGCCAGCACGGGGCGCACGTCGCTGGTCGTGCGGCCATCGGGAGCGGTGGCGACGAACGACGCAATCGCCTCGGCCTGCACCACCTGCTGACGGAGCAATTGCAGGCTCAGGAGAGCGAACCCCACGAGCAGCACCAGTCCCAGGTGATACACGCTGCTCGTCAGGCCGGGCCGTCGTGGCGGGGCGGTCATGCGCGCCGCGAGCCAGAGCAACGGGCCGGCGGCCCAGAGACAGATCAACCAGCGCGTCTCAGCCTCAACCGGCTGGATGAGCCCGTACCCGATCAGCCCCGTGGCCCCGATCACACTTAACGTTCGCAGCGCGGTTCGCGCCGTCATGGGTGCTCACTCCGCGAAACACCCGGCGCTGGAGCGCATTGCCGGGAACACAACCGGGTTCATTCTACGCGAACGCATATCCCGCGAGCAGGGGGGTGGGGAAACCGGGTGTTCTCAGCCCCTCGCCTGGTGGGAGGGGCTGGGCGGGCGCAGCCCACGATCAGGAGTATGGGGAAACCCGGTTTCCCCATACCCTCACCCGGTGGGAGGGGCTGGGCGGGCGCAGCCTGCCCAGGACAACCTCTGTTATGCCCCTGCGCATGCGGGCCGGAGTCGAGTATCGGGGGGGCGCCTCCGCCCCATCGGGTTATGCCCCTGCGCATGCGGGCCGGAGGCCCGCGCACCCAGGCCACGGCTCCTGGTGCAACCCTCCCAGACTGGCGCCGGAATCCCGGGAGTATCCGGACAGGCCCTTCATCACCGCGCTGGTGAGCGGCTCAGGCATCGAGGGGCAGCGTGGCGCGCACGGTTACTCCGCCATGTTCGCCCTCAAAGACATCGAGGTGCCCGTCGAATTCGGCCAGGCGATAACGCACCGCACGCAAGCCGTGCAGTCCGGGGCGTTCGTAGGTGCCATCAAGGAGCCCCACGCCATCGTCCTCCACCGTCAGCGAGACGCTGTGGGGCTCGAAAGCAAGCAGCACGACGGCGCTCCGGGCGCGGGCGTGCTGCTGCACGTTTTGCAGGGCTTCCTGGGCCGCGCGCAGGAGCACGGCGTGCTGGGCCGCGTGCAGACGGCGCGCCGTGCCCACACAACTCACCTGCACATTGAGACCGCTCTGCCGAGCAACCAGGGTTCCGAGGCGTTCAAGGGCTGCGGCAAGGCCAATCTCCGGCGTCGGGGGCAGATCGTAAACCACCCGCCGCGTGGCCGAATGCTGCTCGGCGGTGACCCGCATAGCGATAGCCGGCCCGGCGGAGGCAAGGTTAGCGCTGCTCTCTCCCGGAGCTATGCTGGGCTGCAGATCGGTAAGGCGCAGAGTGGTTGCAGAACGGTCGGCATTGCTTTTGCCACGGCCAACGTCGCTCGTTCCCCCTTCGCCGAGGGGGCGCGGGAATCCCGTTCCCAGGTCGCCATCGTTCTCCACCACGCGGCGCGCGCCGACCCAGGCCCCGGCGAAGATCAGGGGCGCCAGGATGCGGAAGCCGAGGGCCAGCGGAGCAAGTGTCGCGCCAAAGGCCTGGTTGAACGTCAGCAGGCCGAGGATATCCAATCCGATGAAGCTCAAGGTACTCAGCAGCGCGCCGCGCCAGCCGAACACCAGCGCCGGGAGCACCAGCGCGCCGAGGGCATAGGGCAGGAACGGCAAGGTGTGGCTCTGGCTGAGCCACAGCACCGCCGCGCTCGCCGCCAGGTCAAGCGACAGCACCAGCGGACGGCGCCGGAGCAGGCGCACGTAACCCTGAGCCAGCGCCGTCGCCAGCACATTAATGACGCCGAGCAACAACAACAATCCCGCGTCCCGCGGTAACGACTCGGCGGGACGGCCAGGGATGGTCAGGGTGAGCGCGGCCACGCCCCATGCTATCCACCGATAGCTAAAGAACGCGACGTGGTCGCTTAAACGAACGCGCCACTCTGCTACCGGTCGCTTCACACTGTTCCCTTTCCCGGACACGACGCCGTGGCGGCGGGGGATAATCAGGCCAGCGGTTGTCGAGGGTATAAATCCACCCTCAGTTTAGCAGAAAGCCCCCTTCCCGGCAACCTGAAATCGGTTGTAGGAACCTGGGATTATCACTCATTCGTCGAACCAGCCGTTCGCCGCCCGCGGCGGCCAGGAGGTCCGGCGAACCGCCGCCAGGGCCCCCGCCGCGGACGAGGAACCGGGGCACGCGGGGAGGCCCGGCCTCCCCGCGCCCCTCCATTGCGCACGTCCTGTTATTGCCGCAAGACCACATAGATGATCACGGCGAACAACCCGCCGCCGATCAGTCCATACTCTACCAGGAGCCGGCGTTGCAACTGGCCGGCCCCCAGGTGTTGCACAAGGCTGACCGCAACGTAGAAGATCACCAGGAGCACCACGCCGGCGATCAGGAAGCTGGTGGCCCAGTAGTTCAGCGCCCACAGCACCTCGGCGAGTATCAACCCCACCACGACTGACAGGCGCCAGCGGTTCGAGGCGGGCGTGTAGGCCAGCAGACCGTAAGCCAGCAACGTGGCCGTCGCGCCGGCCAGCGTTGCCGAGTAGAGCGTTCGATAGCGCGTATAATAGATTGCGCTGAAGCAGCCAAAGGCCAGAACGTAGCCGGTCACCTGCAGCACGGTCTGCGCGCGCTGACTGATCGCCGGGTCGCGGTCGAGGGCGTAGTGCTGGGCGATCAGCACCGCCAGCAACAACCCGCCCGCCGCCACCAGCGCCAGTGCGAAGGCCAGGCCCTGCCAGGCCGCGCTAAACAGGCGGAAGAAGGCAAAGGAGCCAATAACGCTGAACGAGGGCAACATCCAGAATGCCGGGGCAATTTCAAAGCGCACCACTCCCAGATTGACCATAGGAAGGGCGCGGTGCTGCATGTGCGGGTGCGAGCGAATCAGAACATCGGCCCCGGCGCTGGTGATCATCATCAGCGAGGCGATCAGGAACCACGAGATGGTGATCGTCGGTAGATCCCCGCCCAGCACGATGCGCAGGGTGTTGGGATTACCGTCAATCAGAAAGATCACCGCCAGCCCGATGAGCATGACGATCACCAGCGAGACGATGCGGTCGTAACGCGGCGCTGGGGAGGATGGAATCACAGGGCACCTGTTCCAAAACGTACGCGGTCGAGGGCCTGGCCTTCCCAGGCCCTCCCGCGGGCGGAGGAATGGGGAAACCCGGGTTCCCCACACCCCTGCGTGAGGGCTGTGCCCTCCCAAACCTTCCCACCGGGTGGGGGCATGGGGAACCCGGGTTCCCCATCCCCCTGCGGGGCGGGGGCGTGGGGAACCCGGGTTTCCCCACATCCCTGCTCCAGCAGCCTATGTTCACGTTAGAGTACTATGCACAGATTATCTGTGCATGCGCTTGACAAACAGTTGACACCACAAGTTTTACGTGCTATATTTTGAAGTGTTAAGGAATTACATTGCTGCAACAGGAGCAAAGGTTATGAGTCTACAACCGGATAGCTCCTCGGCCGACCTGGGTTCCACCGAGCTTGAGGCCTACACCCTCCTCCGCCAGGTCAATTCGATGATGGACATCTACAATCGCTATGACTTGCGCAGCGAAGATTTGACTGTTCCTCAGTTCATGATCCTCAATTATGCCACGCCCGAGGGCGTGCCGCTGAGCGAGATCAGCGCGCGCATGCTCTGTGACAATAGCAACTTGACCGGGATTGTCGATCGCCTCATCAGCAAGGGCTACGTCCAGCGTCGCAACGATCCGCAGGATCGGCGCGTCAGCCTGATCTGCATCACCCCCGAAGGCGCCGATAAGCTCCGGCGCATCAAGCCCCGCCATCACGCCCGTGTCAGCCGCCGCATGCGCACCCTCTCCCAGACCCAGGTCCAGGAGTTGCGTGATCTGCTGCAGCAACTCTTTCAGGGATTGCGCGAACGAACCCCTGATGACGACCCTTCTGAGTCACGCTAACGTAAACATGGGGGAACCAGGTTCCCTCACACCCCCATGTTCATCGGGTGTTGTGGGCCCCGACTATGGATATCTGAGGTGACCATCGTTCGCAGCGTTCAGCCCCCCTCCCAGCCTCCCCCCGCTGGGGGTAGGCGCCGGGTTCCCGCCCCCAGCTGGGGAGGATCAGGGCGGGGGCCGGCGCTGTGCCCGCGGCGCCGTGGCGCGGGCGTCCCGCCCGCGCTCCCAGGCCATGTGCATCGCGGCGGTGTGCGCCATGCGCATGACCGTCTCACGTGAACATAGGCCCCAGAGGAATGGGGAAACCCGGTTTCCCCATTCCTCCGCCCACGGGAGGGCCTGGCCCTCACGCAGGGGTCTGGGGAAACCCGGTTTCCCCAGACCCCACCCGGTGGGAAGGTTTGGGAGGGCACAGCCCTCCCAGGAAGTAGGTTCATCCCGTCGGTGTGCGGCGCAGCCGCATGGACAACGCTGACCTCAGGCGCTTTCCTGGCGCTGCAGTTGCTCGGCCCGCTGCCGCTGCACATAGAGCGGCGGCACGCCGTAGAAGGCCCGTTCCAGGTCGGTGACTGCCGGATCCACCGCCCCCAGCGACCAGCGTCCGTACTGTTTGAGGATCTGGGTGCCGAACCGTTGCGGCTTGCCGCTTGCCACCAGCCAGCGATCCCATGCCATCGCTTCCAACGTCCACGCCCGGGCTTCCCCCAGGCCCGCCGCGCGCCGGGCGAACATACGCGCCAGTCTAAAGTGCGCCACGCTTTCACCACAGAGCAGCACCCACGCGGCATGAAAGTTGTCGTGGGCGTTAACAATGTGGCCCTGCGCGTAGAGATCAATGACACGCTGGCAACGCTCGCGCATCCCGGCCAGGTCGGACGGGTCGGCCTGAGCTTCGAGGCTCTCGCGGGCCAGGCGTTCCAGTTCTTCGCTCGGGCCTTCGAGATTCGGCCCTTTCAACGCGTCATCATCCATCAGCGATCTCCCGGTGAGCAGTTGTGCCTTGCTCGCGGAGGTAGTGTACCACAGGGACGGCAGTCCGTGCCCCTGCTTCGAGCCAGGGATGATGCACCGTCCTGTTTCGGAGGCACGTCCAAACCTTTCAGGCGCAGCAGCAGGGCGCGCGAGAGACGAGGCGCGCGCGGCTGTTGCCGCGCCTGAGCGCTTGTTTTTGATGTCGCATCAACCCTGTGGTTGCACCCGAGGTCATCGCCCGCCGCCCACAGGCCCGGCAGAGCGCCAGGTAGCGCGCTCTGGCGGCATGGCCGAAACGATAGACACTGAGGGGCGCACCGCGGCGACCGCAGGACTGGCAGGCCCCCCCGGCGCGCAGTCGGGCCTGGAGGCGCCACGGCAGGTCCACATGGTCGAGCAGCAGGTGGAGGCTCAGGCCCAGGGCCAGCGGGCGCGCCGCCGGATAGGCCCCGGCCCAGGCCCACGCCAGCGGCAGGGCCAGCCAGGGAGTGTGCAGCCACGAACGTAGCGATCCATAGCGCGGGCGCGTGTCGCCAGCAGTGTAGCGCTGTCCACGGTAGCGATTGTAGCGGAGCGCCCCTACTACGCTCCAGTCGCCCGTGCGCAGGGCGTAGAGCACCAGGTGGTCGAGGTCAATCAGGGCGCCGGCCGCTACCAGGGCCGCCAGGCGTGTCGGGCGGCGCGGATACAGGGCCAGGCCCAGCGCCGATGAGGTGAGCAAGTGGGTGCGTAGATGCATGCCGGGGCCTCGCCAACCCCGCCCGATGGGAGGGGCTGGAAGGGCTTCGCCCTTCCAGAACGTCATTGACACCTGTGGCATGGTTCAAAACCTGCGGTTTGCGCTTGACACTCTGGCGGGGAGATGTGGAGGGGCCTGGCCCCTCCACAACCTCCCCCCTGGTTCCGTGTCGAGGCAAACGGTCACGTGCGTTTGAACCATGCCTGGTATTATTTACAGGAGTTACGCGGTCGCCTCCCGGCGGGGAGGGGTGGAGGGCCGCAGGCCCTCCACCAACCGGTTGGTGCCCGCCCGCGGCGGGAGGGCCGTGGGGGTTGCGCCAGGCCGCCTGGCCGCCGCGGGCGGGACCAGGGGTAT
>Ga0308419_1002573_pt1 | contig 11688 bp, 9 predicted proteins | sample HotsprSampleMS50_FD_203674 | JGI IMG/M metagenome (GOLD analysis project Ga0308419, IMG submission 203674) | Hot spring phototrophic mat microbial communities from Mushroom Spring, Yellowstone National Park, Wyoming, United States - 20090730_MS50 ... | reverse complement strand
CCACTAAACAGAATGAATTGGGGCTGTCTGGAAAGAACATCCAGGCAACCCCTTTGGTATGGAAAAAGAGGTCAAACAAACCGGTTTTGACCAGCGAAAAAAAAGGGCTGTCCAATAAGTAAGGGGACAGCCCCATCGTCACTTCTCGAAGCCTGCACCTGCCAGTTACACCCGCGCACTGTACCTTTCTTTTTTGGCTCGTGCGGGTTCCGTCTTACTTGTAATATGTACAGTCGTCCCCGTTGTAATTATTCCAGCCGGCGGAGTACAGCCCGTGCCGTATCTGTATCCGTAACCAACGTATGACACAACCCCCCTCGCAAAGCAGCCGTGATAGCGTTGATTTTATGTTCTCCTGCCGCAATGACTACAATTTGGGGAATCTGACGAATTGCTTCCCAGTCTAATGAAATGATTCGCGATTCCCATGGGCTGGGAATGTGTCGTCCCTCTGTATCGTAATAGCGCATCAGGATTTCACCGACCGCACCTTGCCGCTCAATATGATGAATATCGGCTGGTGTCAGCAGTCCGATTCGAACCAGCGTGGTATCCTCCGCAATATTACCCAAACCTACATAAGCTATGTCGCAATGCTTTACTTCTTCCAAGGTCTGACGCAAACGAGGTTCCTGTAATAGGGCTTGCCGGGTTTCGTCACTGGCAACCAGCACCGGCACCGAGAGGGTCTCTAGTCGAGCATTCAAACGCTGTGCCACAATCCAACTAATGGTGTAGGGATTGGTTTCGCCCACCATCGTACCGGCCAGCTCATATACCGTAACCGCCAACCGTTTCTTGAGTGTTCGAATGTAGGCTGCCATGCGCGAAACGGTAGTGCTCCACCCCATACCAATTCTCAACCCATTGCGCAGATGACGGTCAAGATGGTCGGCGGCCGCCTTGCCAACATCTTCCAGTGTTTCATCCAATGTGCGCCTGGTTTGTACGATAACCGCTTCCTTTAGCTTCGTAATTTTGCATAACCTCTGCTGCAATTCGAATTCCTGAGGGAGTGGCTTGGTTATGCGAAATTCCACCACCCCTTCGCGGCGAGCTTTTTGCAGCAATCGGGTGACCTTGATGCGCGGGATACCCAGCCGGCTGGCAATCTGATCATGGGTCAAGTCCTCATGATAGTACAGCCAGGTTACCACCACCATCAAGTCGTCACCGTTCTGGTAGGTCATCTCTCCTTGACTCCTATCCTTTCTTAATGGCTTGCTGAATTTGATCTTTAGCCTGTCTTAAGGATTGCCTGGGCGATTGATCCCCAATAAAGGCGGCGTATACTGCCGGATATAACACCCCCAATATCTTACTCAAATGATGGGTAAACGGCAAGGTGCGGCAGCGCTGCAACATCTCCCATTGTGCGTGCAGCCAGAAATACCGCTCAAAATTTTCAGGTGTATAAGTGCTCTTACGCACCGGACTGCCGGCAACTTCTAGCAGATGTGCATCCATATTGCTGTTTGCTGTGGTCAGTAACCATTCGGTCGTTTTACGCCGCACCTCAGGAGATTGATGCGATGGCAGTCCAACTCCCCAGGTGGCATTCCATGGTTGTGGATACACACCCGCTCGGAACCTCAGTGGCTTTTCACTTTCAATGTCCTCACAAAATACGGCTGCAGCCTGACCTCCCCAGGTGGTTGCCATACCAACTCGCCCCTTTTTTAGTGCCTGACCTATCTCGTAATTTCCATACTTATGAACATCGGGAGGGCAAAATATCTTCAAACCAATGTAGTATTCCAATGAATCAATTGCCTGAGGGGAAGCAAACAGCGGATTTAGGTCATCGTCGAATAATTCCCCACCAAAATCCCACAAGAAGGGCAGCCAGTCCAAAAATATTTCGCTGGCAGCAGCCTTCAACGCCAATCCGTATTCCCTCGGTGGACGAGATGCTTGGGCAGCAAGATTGTCAATTATTGATGGGCGAATAAACGGAACTTTTACATCATCTCTTACCTGTACCACATCGTTCCGATAGAAAAAGATGTGACCATCCGAAAACCACGGAATTAGGAACAATTCCCCGGCACGCGTACTTTCGTTGCGAATTGAAGGCAAAAGTTCATCCACCTGATAATCAGCCAGAATGACCTCATCCACCTCATCCAAAGGCAGCGGTGCTACCAATCCCGCATAAATCAACGAATCCAACCAGACGTGACCAGGAATGAAAACCGCCTGAAAAGGACAGGTTTCTGCATTTAAATTCTCCATAAGGGTGGCAAAGTAGTTATCCCATGGAACAATCTCAATCTCAGCATCCATCTCTGGGTGTTGGATCAACAATGTTTTCAGGGCTTCTACAGCTGGGTCATTCGGTCCAAGCAATCGGATGGTCATGAGAATTTACCTCCTACAGAATCACAAAACCGATTCACGAAACAGTCGGCTGGCTTCGCGCAGGCCCAGCGGATGACGATGCAAATCTCCGCCGATCAACAAGACCACGTCCTTTCCATATGCTTCAACCATTTCCCCAATTTTCTCCATCTTCATACCACCAGCCGGAGCTGGAAAGATGGGATTGAGATGCCCAAAGGGTCTACGGGCCGCTTCGGCAATTGAAAGGCACTCCTGACGGGTAAATGAAAACCGGCCGCCAAAATTGGGGAAGATGGTCACATCCGCCCCTGCCAGCCGCCCCAATAAACCAAAAACTACCCGGTGAGCAATCCCATTGTCCGGTGAAGTAACAAAACTCCCTAAAAAGGTTGGATGATACAAGATGGGTAAAGCAACATCATCATTGTTTGCCAGTGCCTGCATACGGTCAAAACCAATGATGCCCGGTGATACCAGCAGTGCTCCTGCCCCAGCTTCTTTGGCAAAGAAGGCTCGTTCAAACAATTCGTCAGATGGGGCTGTTACATTTGGCGCGTATAGGCTTACATTACCGGATCGCAAATTGGCTTTCTGCACCGCCTCTACACAACGACTTACCCGTTCGCGGTATGAGGAGAATGGCTGATCGGCAAGACCATGATCATCCTTGATAAGATCCACCCCGCCAAGTGCAAATTCAAAGGTCAGTCGTGCAAGTTCCTCAATTGGCAGCCCCATAGGTTTGATTGCCGTACATAATAGGGGACGATGAGGTACGCCCAGCATTGAGCGAATCCCGGAAATACCAAACCGTGGTCCGCGGTAATCGCGCAATAACGCTGGGGGTAAGTATAAATCCTCCACGCGTATGCCCGGCTTGAGACTTATATTGCCAAAAACGACATTCAGAAATTGGGTTATTTCAAATTGGACGATTTCAACGGCATAGCTGATGCGCACACGAAAGGCATCATCTGAGCATGCCTGTATCTCTTCGATACGGCCAAACACCGAGTTCCGAATATCATCTTCCGGAATCAGGTCTGCCGGAAATTCAATGGTTTGTTCGATGCAAATATCTTCGGCCTTACGGAGCGCCTCTGCCCGGTCACCGGTAACCCGGTAAATTACTGAGAACCGTTCACCACTAAAATTCAGACGAGTTGCAGCCAGCATCACAAATCCTCCGCCTTACTTGCCGAACGAACCGGTTGTTGAACAGTGATCTGTAAATCGCTTTCCTCGATTTCCAGATTCCTGCCCAAAAGTTGTTCAATTCGTCGCACAAGGCTTAGGGCATCCAGCCCGTAGTATTTCATCAAGTAGGCTTTATTGCCGCCATGTGCGTAAGTATCTTGCAGGCCAATACGCACCAATCGTTTGCCCACACCGGCTTCGGCAAGTGATTCGGCAACTGCTGCCCCCAAACCACCAATGATGATGTGATTTTCAAAAGTTATCACACCATACTTAACCTGAGATGCAATCTCAATCGCTTCCTGACTATTGAATGGTTTGAGTGTATTGACATGGGCATGGTAAACCGACACCCCGGCATCTCGAAGAGCAGTGGTTACCTTGAGTGCTTCTTCCGTACAAATTCCACTGCTGAATAGAGCAATATCTTCCCCCTGCGAAAGAATGCGCGATTTACCAATCTGTAGGGGCTCAGCGGGGTCGAACAAGCGCGGAATATCACCGCGCAGTTGTCGTATATATACCGGTCCGCGAATAGGTTGAATGGCATCAAAAACACTTTCAACTTCGGTCGCATCACCGGTTTCCACTACTGTCATGTTTGGAATTGCGCGCATGATTGCCAGATCATCAATAGCTTGATGTGTTGCTCCCCCAGGCGTTGTGATACCGGGTAAAAAACCAAATATTCGCACCGGCAGATTAGGGTAAGCAATCGACATAGAAATCTGATCTAGCGCTCGGCGGTAAAGGAAAACAGCGAAGGTATGCACAAAGGGGGTGTAACCTTCGCGTGCCATTCCCCCGGCAAAACTCATCATATTTTGTTCAGTCATTCCAAAGGAATAAAATCGTTCCGGATAGGTATCGCGAAATAGATCTACCTCGGTAGAGCTGGTCAAGTCAGCGGAAAAAACAACCACTTCAGGTCTGTCTTTTGCCCACTCCACCAGTTTTCGGGCATGAACTCGTGATTCAAGCGCCATGAGTACCTCCTTCCAGGGTCATCAAAAATTCACGGTAACGTTGTTTCTCTGCTTCATCCTTGAATCGCACATAATGCAGGCGCGGACGCCGTTCTTCCAGAAGCGGAATGCCTTGGCACGGATTGGTGCGGGCAATGACAAACAACGGCCGACCATCTGGTGGTAATTCGGCGGGTGCTGCCAGAGATTCTACATCATGACCGTCCACTTCAAAAACGCGTGCTCCAAACGCCGTCAGACGGTCTTTGAGCGATCCAATCTCCATAACGGTTTCAATCTTTCCATCCGCCGATTGCCCATTGGCATCAATATAAACACCCACCGAATCCAGTTTATAAAAGACCAGCGTTTCCACCGCTTCCCAGGTTTGACCAATCCAAAACTCGCCGTCGGACATGAATACCCAGTTGCGCCCGCTATGACCTTTAAGCCTGCGCGCAAGCGCAATGCCGGCTGCCTGACTGAGTGCCTGACCCAGCGAACCGGCCATTAACTCATGACCGGGAGAATGCTCTGCGCCAATCATTTCCACCGTTCCGCCATCCTTATTGAACATATCCAATCCCTGTGCGTCCATACGTCCAAGCTCCACCAGTAAGGCATATAAGGCTAATGCACAATGCACTGGAGAAATGAAAAAGCGGTCATATTCCGGTGCATGGGGTCCGTTATAAGCCGCACCACTAAAGTAATGTGGGTTGGTCTTGCTCGGCACACCGGGAAAGGGCGGTGGAATCCGCGGGGCCTGACTCTCTCCTATATGCATGATGCGTGTATAAAGTGTGGCAAGCAATTCAGCCGATGAACACGCCTGACTCAGATAACCGCCATTGTTGCGGATGGTGAAATCCAACACGCGCCGGCGAATACCCTGCGCAATCTGTCTGGTTTTATCCTGCCATGATGTAAGCGTTGCTTCCTTCATTTCTATCTCCTTATTTTGCCGTGTCCATTAATCGTGCGAGGCTCTCTTCATATGGTGGGTAGGCAATTCCCACTTCGGTGATGATTGCCGTTATCAGGTACGCCGGAGTTACATCGAAGGCATAATTCAACACCGGTGAACCCTCCGGCACAATTCGTTCCTTACCCACATGTGTAATTTCCTCTGCGTTGCGTTCTTCGATTGGAATTTCATCCCCGCTTTGAATGGTCATGTCAATCGTACTGGTTGGAGCGGCTACGTAAAAAGGCACCCCATGCGCTTTTGCAGCTAGCGCCAGGTTATATGTACCAATCTTATTCGCCGTGTCACCGTTGGCGGCAATTCGGTCGGCGCCTACAACGCATAGATCAATCCCAACTTTTTTCATTACAAAACCCGAAGCCCCATCCACGATCACGGTATGAGGAATGCCCAACTGGTTCAATTCCCATGCCGAGAGTTTTGCCCCCTGCAAACGCGGGCGGGTTTCATCCAAATACGCATGAACCTTTTTACCGCTTTCATGAGCAATACGAATAATGCCCAGTGCCGTGCCGTAGTCCACTGTCGCCAGGCTGCCTGTATTGCAATGATGCAATATTTTGGCTGGATTCGGGATAAGGGGCTGTGCATTGATCCCAATTTGTTTGTTAGATCGAATATCCTCTTCGGCAATCAGATGTGCCTCCTGTAAAACCATCTGACGGAGTGCAGCCGCATCCAGATGTTGGATGGCGTAAACTTTGTCCATCACACGTTGAATTGCCCAAAACAGGTTGACTGCTGTTGGGCGGGATGCCCGCAGCAATGTTGCAGCCTGTTCGATTTCTTCAATTAGTGCTTGCTTCTCATTGGCTGTTGAATTGAGCGCAGCAAGCGCCAATCCATAGGCGGCGGCCGCCCCGATTGCCGGCGCTCCCCTAACGGTCATGGAACAAATGGCTTCTGCTACGGATTGGGGATCGTGTAGTTCAAGGTAATTTGTTTCTGCCGGTAACTTACGCTGATCCAGCAGCTTCAGAGTATTGTTCTTCCATTCAATACTGCGAAAGGTCGTCATCGCAATTTACCTCAATTCTGCCAAAGATCATAAAGTCTGCTCAAATGGTGGGACGCGCTTGGAAGAGCATATTCACTGCCTGCTGAATGTTTTCCACATCCCGCCGATTTTTCAGCCAGGCGATGGCAATATTCAACCCCAGGCTTTCTGCTTTTGCGCGGATATGGGCGTCTTCAATCGTCCAAAAGTCGTGAACGTGTGCCATTCCGATCAAGCGACGCATCATCTCGGCAGCGCCAAACCCCAGTGAATCCTGCAACAGGTTACGCATATACTTGATCCGAAAGGCATCTGAAGGCCAATCACCATTGCCATCTTTTTCCCATAGAGCAAGGAATTCTTCTTCAAAGATATTCCAGGTGCGGAGGATCAAATCTGCCAGCCATTTTCGGTAAGCCGTCCGCTGGCTTTCGTCTTTGGCATGATATTCCTGTGCTGCGTAGGAAAGCGCGAGGTTTCCCAAATACGAGCCAACGTCATGTCCCATTGGGCCGAAGAAGGCAAATTCGGGATCCACCACCTTGGTTTCTTCCTGATTAAGCATAATCGAGCCGGTGTGCAAGTCATTGTGAATCAATGCCTGAGCGTGCGTCATATAGCGCTCTTTGAGCAGCAGAACTTCGGAGCGCAAATCATCATCGGCATACACTGCCCGCACCTGCGGCTCTAAAAACTTGGTATAGCGATTGTTGGGATGTTCAATATACGGCTGAGTAAAAACCAGGTCTTCCTGTACTTTGCATAAGACGGCATTGATAAAGCGCGGCAGCCAGCTTTTCTTTTCACCAGAACTCAAATATAAATCTGAGGTATAAAACAGGGTACGTGCCATATACAGACCCATGTGCCGGTCAACATGCGGGTACTCGATTTGTTTCATCAAGCCTTCTCGCATGACCAGGTGACGATTGAGGTCTTCGATGATGATGATATGGCGATTTTCATCATAATAGTACACGATTGGGGTCTGTTCCGGACAGTAACGTCCCTGGTTCATCAAAAAGTCATATTCAATACGCGAACGCTCAACGGGCATCTTAAAATCCGGATAACGCCAAGCAAATGGTAACGCCTGTTTGACGATGACGCTCTTTTGAGCATCATGCAATGATGAAACCCGGAAGATCAGGTTAACGTTCCCCTCTGAGATCTGATAGGACTGAAATTCAGAAATTCCATCAAACACCTGCTGAAAAACCGGCGTGGTTTTGAGATAATCCATAACCGTTTGTTCGTTAAGAGCCATTACGGGTGTGTCCATTTCTATTTAGCCTCCTTTATTTCTGAAATCGTCAGCGCCGGGTCGTGTAGTAACTCAGGCCCAGCGATATGATTAAGACCAAACCCTTAATAACATCCTGAATGTACCAGGGGATGTTCATCATGGTCAGCCCATTGAGCATGACACCCACAAAAATCGCACCCAGAACCGTCCCAAATACATTGGCACGTCTCGCATTCAAAACTGCAAAACCAAAATAAGTAGCAGCAACCCCATCCAACAAATACGGATCGCCAGCTTTAACCGCCCCTGACCCAATTCGCGCTGCCAGTACCAAACCTCCGGTGGTTGCCAACACTCCGCTAATTACATAGGCAATTGTGCGAATTTTATCGACGTCAATACCAGCCAGTCGGGCAGCCTCAATGTTCCCGCCAACAGCGTAGAAAATGCGTCCAAAGCGAGAAAGTTCTAGAAAGACAAAGGTAATCAGCGCAACCCCCAACATAATCAAAACCGGTATGGGAATACCGCGGAATGATTCGCTGGACAGAACAAAACCCTGCCCAAGGCGCAGAAAGTCAGGGTGAATAGCGCCATCTGCAATTGCCCGAGTTGGACTCCATGGATTGGTCATCCCTTTATAGACGGCGTCACCCTTGGTTATGCTCATTTGCAAGCCCTGTACAAGATAAAGCATTCCCAAAGTGGCTAAAAGATCGGGGATACGAAGGCGGATAATCAAAAACGAATTCAGCCAGCCAATTAATGCCCCAACCGAGAGGCAAATCAGCACGGCAAAATACCACGGCACTTTCCAAATGACCATCAAAGCGCTGGATAAAATCACCGCCAGCCCGGTGACCGCCCCAACAGATACGTCAAAACCGTTGACTACCACTGAAAAGGTAACCCCCAAAGCCACAATCGTCAAAATTGAAACAGCACGCAGGATATCAAGCAGATTGTCAACGGTTGCAAATGCCTGGGTGCGAAATGAAAAAAACAACATGACCAGGAGAAGGGTGAGAATAAGCCCATAACGCAAGAGAAAATTGGAGAGAACCGAAGACGGATTAAGAGTCGCGGGTTTGACTGAATTCAGTTCCGCAGATTTCGAGGTTGAGGAAGAATCATCAAAAGTCATCCTTACTGCTCCTGAGCCCCAATTTGAGTTTCTTGTTTAACGCTTGCGCCGGTTGCCAGTTCCATTACTTGCTGTCGGTCAACATGAGACGCATCAAACTCGCCAACAATTTGACCATCATGAAGTACCAGCACACGGTCTGCCAGCCCTAGAACTTCATCTATGTCGGAGGAAGAGAATATCACACCGGAGGATTTGGAGAGTTCGCGTGCAATCGCATAAACCTCCCTTTTAGCACCAACATCAATTCCCTGCGTGGCTTCGTCAAAGAGAATAATTTTGCTTTCTTTCAATAGCCATTTCCCGATGACCACTTTTTGCTGGTTACCACCACTCAGATTTTTGGCGGGCATTTCCGGGTTGCGTGGTACCAGCCTGAGGCGGTCCATAATTTGCAATACACGCTGACGTTCCCGCAACGGTTCAATGAATCCCATGCGACTGAAATCGCGGGTAAAGGGCAAAGTGATGTTAGTGCGAATGGTATTTTCAACCAGCAATCCCAAATTACGCCGATCTTCGGGAATTAGGAAAATACCTCGTCGAATGGCGTCCTTGGGCAGCCGGAAGCGTGTTATTTTGCCGTTCAGAAGAATCTCCCCACGATCTGCCCTTTGGCTTCCGGCGAGAATATTCAGCAATTCGGTCTTGCCAGCCCCGGTCAATCCGGTAATACCCAAGACTTCACCTTGAAACACTTGAAAGTTAATATCTTTCAAGCGAGCGGTCTGCCCTAAATTACGAACTTCCATTACCAGTTTTCGCTCGCTTACCGGTTCACGTGGAGGAAACAACTCGCCCGGAGGAGATCCCAACATGGCTTCCACCGCTTTGGATATCTCAAAGTTTTCCCGCTTGAAATGGGCCACTTGTCTGCCCCCGCGTAAAATCGTCACTTCGTCGGCAATTTCCTGAATTTCCGCCAGGCGATGAGATACATATAAAAACGCTACCCCCTTTTGCCGGAGGTCGCGGATGATGGCAAATAGACGTTCCACATCACTCAAACTCAGTGACGCGGTAGGTTCATCGAGAATCAAAAAAGATGCATTACGAGAAATTGCGCGCGCAATGACCAGCAACTGTTTTTGAGGTAACGATAAATCCGCCACCTGCCTGCGTACGTCTATATCCAGTTGCAAATTTTCCAGGCTTTCCTTTGCCTGCCGGTAAAGTTCGGTCTTGCGCACGAAAAAACCCGATTCAGGGGTGGCTAATTTTTCGATGAGCAAATTTTCGGCAACGCTCAGATAAGGAATAAGGGTTATGTCAACCTCCTGATGAACTACCTCGATACCGTAATGAAAGGCGTCCATCGGTTTATGAATAGCAACTACCTGCCCATTGATTTCGATTTGACCTTCGTAGGATGGGTAATAGCCGGTAAGGATCTTGATAAGGGTACTTTTACCCGCGCCGTTAGCGCCAATCAGTGCGTGGACGGTCCCACCATGCAGTTCCAAATCCACACAATCCAGCGCTACCACACCGGGAAAGACTTTTTTCAAACCAGATGCCTTTAGTGCAGTCATTGTTCGTCTCTTCGGTCTTCTGTCAAGGGTTCGCCAACAGGCAGGCTGTGAGATGTGGGGAGGGAAAGCACCCCACACCCACAGCCAAAAACCGGATTTCAATGGTTTCTTTTACTTATTGGCCAGCGTGCACATCCAGGGGAACCAGTTGAGGGAAGATTCACCCATGGCCGGCATCGCCTTCACCAGCTCATCCATGTTGGTGATGTTATTTTCCAGCAGGAATTCGCGTGTAATCAACTGTGGCTGCACCAGCAGATATTTGTCCACCTTCTCACCAGCCACCAGTGCTGCTGCAGTACGTACCGCCAACCGCCCCACACTGTACGAATCCGTTGCCACCGTCGCTGCCCATGGGCTGCCCGGTTCGATCATCATCTGGATGTCCTCATTGGTGATATCCACCGAGTACACCTGATAATCCTGTGACTTACCCGCTTGCGTGATTGCCCGCACGACGCCTTTGGCAAACTCGTCCCACATTGCTACCGCAACATTCGCGTTCGGGAACTCCTTCATCGTCGCTTCCATGCGCGTCTGCGTATCGGCGGCGGTGTTGTCCGTGACTGCCCCGATGCGTGTCACCTCATTCAAACCCGGGTAGCGCCATTTGAAGTCCTGCCAGATGCGGTCGCGTTTGTCCAGCGGGGCAAATCCACCCACATTCACATACACCACATCCGCCTGACCAGCATGATCGGTCGCCACCTTCTTGGAAAGCAGGAAGCCAATCAGCATGTCATCTTGCTCGATCTCCGGCACCTCCGGATTCTCCACCACCAGGTCAAAGGTCACCACCTTGATGCCTTTTGCCAGGGCTTCGTCAATCTTCGGCTGCAGCGGGTCGGGACGCCCATGGTCTACGATGATTGCATCCACTCCCTGCTGGATGAAGTTCTCCATGGCTGTGACCATCTTGGCCATGTCACCGCGTGCAGTTGCTTCCAGCAACTCTACGCCCAATTCATCAGCCATGGATTGAGCACCCGCGAGATAGCGCTCAAAGAATGACCCCTCCCCCACTTCGCGCACCAACGCTATGCGAACTTTTTTGTCGGTGAAAGCTGCCGGTACCTGGTCGCTTTTGACCTGACAGATCGGCTCGGCGCTCATACTACCGCCGGCACCAGAAGCCACTTTGGGCATGGAATAACCATTCCGTGCCAATACTTTTTCCATCCAGGGGAACCAGTTGAGGGAAGATTCACCCATGGCCGGCATCGCCTTCACCAGCTCATCCATGTTGGTGATGTTATTTTCCAGCAGGAATTCGCGT
>Ga0308419_1002572_pt1 | contig 11690 bp, 18 predicted proteins | sample HotsprSampleMS50_FD_203674 | JGI IMG/M metagenome (GOLD analysis project Ga0308419, IMG submission 203674) | Hot spring phototrophic mat microbial communities from Mushroom Spring, Yellowstone National Park, Wyoming, United States - 20090730_MS50 ... | reverse complement strand
CATAGGCAGTGTCGGCGAAGCCACGGATCTCGGGCTCGACCCCGTTGGGGACGCGTTCCTCGTGGCCGGGGCACGCGAGATGGTAGGCGCGCTGGGCCTTCCCGTTGCGCTGCCAGCGTTCGGTGCCGAGGAAGGCGATCCGGCCAGTGTCAAGCAGTTCGCGCCCGATGGTACGGAAAGCAGCAATGGTGGCGCCAGGAAAGAGGCGGCTGACGTGACGATCCTCGACGCGGAGATAGCCGCCTTCGGCAGCGACGACGGCAAGCAGGCGATCGGCGGTGAGAGGCAACATGAGAGCTCTGTCTAGGCGATAAGCGGGGGAGCTGGCTGTCAGGTACCCTGAGTCAGGACGGCAGGAGAATGCAGATCTGAGATACGACAAACCAGCGCTGTATCGGCGAGAGGGCGGCGGACGGTCGCATGGAAGGACCTGGGAGAGGCGGGATCATCGAGGCAGATCAAGAGAACCATTTGGATTTCCTTCATCTGAAACCCCGCTGGGGCGACGAAAGATCCGTGCCCCGGCGGGGTTTTTCCATCCCCCTTCCATTGGGTGACAGACAGGTGTTCGGGAAGGCGCGGACGGTGACGAGGGCGTCTGGTGGTGGATCGTGACCCGTTCGGCGGGGGGCGGCAGAAAGGACGAAAGGCGTCCACAAAAGGACGTTCGAAAGGAGTGTATCGATTAAAGGAGAGCAAGTATCCGAAAGATGGAGACGGGGGACCGGGCGATCCCGGTCCCCCGGAATTGAGGCTCAAGCGCAGACGAGGATACCAAAGAGGCCGAGGTTGATGTCGTCAAGGACGGACGTACCCACGCCCAGTGTCCATACGACGGTGCGCGAGCAGTTGCGCAATGCGGCGGTGGAAAGCAGGGTCGTGGGCGGTAGGACGACGCGCCTCGACCAAGCGACGACGCCATGGCGCTGGAAGCGGTGATCGACATGATCAATCATCGAGATCGGATTGAGGTCGAGAAGGCGCACGAGAAGGAAAAAGGGAAGTTCGTGGGTTGTCTTGCCCCTGAGGCCGCCTGGTAGCTTCAGCGAAAAGGAAGGACGGGCGTGCAGCGCGCACAATCAAGAACATAAGGAAGCCGTTGGGGGACAAGGCCGCGATCACGTCGGTGGCAAGCAGAAGCAATGACGGCTTGAGAACGAGAAAGCGACCTGATGACGTCCTCTCGTAGGACATCCTGGGCCCTGTCGTTCTAAAGCAGGCCGAGAATCCGCCGGTTCCCGCTCCTCCGCATGACGTCCATATTTAGAAATAATGCCGCCATGCGAGATACCGAAACGGCAGGTGCGGCAGGTCTCGATAAAGATGACAGGCGTCCCAGAGCGCAAGCGTGCTCAGGTCCATGACCGACGATGAATATCACCTAGAAAGCGACGTGAACGTTGCGTTGAGGGCGCGCTTGGCATGACCGAGTGAAATGGTCCAGGCGATGGGATGAGGGACGAGGCCGAGGCAGGGTAGAGGCAGTGGGTCGCGTGAGACGGCGAGCATTCGATCCTCACCGTCGAGGTGGAGTAAGAGTTGCTGCGGCTTGATCTGGAAGGTTGCGGGGCATCGAGCCTTGGGCTGGCGACGCAGATCTCGGCCAGACAGCCGACAGGAGCCAACGCTGCGACCTCAAGCCGAGAGCGCGGCGTTGACGTCAAGCATTTCCTGAACCTCAGGAGCGGGATCGTCGCCAAGCAGCCATGTGCCAAAGGCACCAAGCAGGAGGAGGTTGAGAAGACCATCGATAGCAAAGAAGAAGTCGAGGAAAGCAAGGGCAGCGAAGATCTCGCTCATCGGTCAGCTCCGCAGGATGAGGATGCCAGTGAAGATCGGTACGTCGGCGATCAGAATCCGGAAGTGCGTCCGTGCGTCATCGACGTACGCATCCCAGACGATTGTTCTCTTCAGCTTGGGGGCATCGGGCAGCGTCTCGGCAATGGCGTGCTGGATGACATAGCCGGATGCGGCAGCTGTATCAGTAAGGAAAACGCCCAGGCCGCGGGGACCAAAGACGTCGTGGATAACCTGCTGGCCGAGAACAGTACCGACCTTGAAGCATCCGGCAAGGATAGACGGAGACGACGGTCCAGGTATCAACGTCGCTTCAGCCTGCTTGGGCAGCAGCGCAGTCGAGCCGACGGATCCTGTCTTCAAGGAGGGCGGCAAGGCCGCCCAATGAAGCCCGCTAATGGACGACGAAAAGGCTGAAGATCGCGATGATCCAGAATCGCCAGACTGGCCGTCGGAGGATATCCAATCGGGTTCAGGATGAGCCTGAGAGCTATCGTGGATGAACCGGAGTATCAGAAGTATCTCCCAGGGCTCAATTGTCGTAAGCGATAAGCAAGCGCCACGCCGTCGGATTGGAAATAGGGAGTAGCTCCATCGCCCGTCGAGCGCGTTCGATGCGCTGGTGATAGGTCTCCGTCCTGGCGAGGTCAACGAAAGTCTGACCCTCGTTGGGGTTGATAATGCAGGGGGGAAGGATCTCGCGCTGGGCCTCTGGGGTGGCTAGCAGCGCCACGGCCGCCTTAGCGAAGCCTTGAACGACCTTGGGGGCGCTGGGTTGGGCAAGCTGCAGGAGAGTAACGCCAGACAGCCAGCCATGGCTGTGGAGATCGATATCGTTCTCGAAAGCCTGCCTGGCATAGGCGGAGGCATTCTCGGGTAGCCCATCATGGGCGAGCGGACCTTGTGGGCCAGGGTTTCCACGCACGCCCGAGAGGGCGGCAAAGAGAGCGTAGTTGCGGTTCGTCATGACCATCGCAGGCGAGGTCCAGCTGCTCTCGCCGTAGGGGGTCTTCCAGTCATAGTCGCGGCTATAGAATCGAGACTTGGAGTAGGTGGCCTCCCAACGCCCATCGGGATGGCGGCGCTCGAGGATCCAGTGGATGTCGCAGCCCATCGGGAAGGGTCCTTGTCTTCTCCCAAGTGTGGTACAGCAGGATTCGCTAGATGCCGGGGATCCTCGAAGGAATCCGTATGGCGCCCTATGCCTCACAGACGAGAAGAATGTGGGCGTTCTTTCGCGTTGCGCGGTCGTCAAAGTTTCCGTTTTCAGGAACACGGGCGATCATCAGGAAGGTACTGAGGGTCGTGCAGGGCCGTCTCGATAGTGCTAGTCAGCGCGGAAGCGCCAGCGCAAGGTCGGCCTCCGCAAGCTCGAACCCTTCGAGGTTAAAAGTGTCAAGCCAGCGTTCGTCCGAGCCTTCCCAGGCCTGGGTCAAGAGACAGCGCGTCCAGGGCAAGGAGTCTGAGGAGGGGCCGGACGTGGCGACGAGCGACTTGTGGATAAGCGGAGAGGGTAAGATCAAGAAGAGAGCGATGCGTCCCACGTGTTGGACAGTCGGAGTGCGGTAGGGATTTGCCCGGACAATCTCGGGTGCGTGACCTTCGGTCCAGAGGCGCTTATGAGCGGTTGGCCTCGACCTCAGCGATAAGCGCGCCGATCTCCGCATCGGCGGCGCCGAGAGCAAGTCTGGGCAAAGCTGGCAGCATAGACGGTGTGCGGTATCACCGTGCCTGAATCGAGAGTCAAGCCGTTGGCGAAAGTCAGGATTTGCGGCACGGAATTAGTGATGGAAGAAGGATTCCGGAAGGGGATGGACAGGACGCCGTGCGCCTCTCTTCCGAAAAAGGCGCACGGCATCGAAGAATGGGGATCACGAAAGCAGCATCGGGATGATACGGACCCGTCGGCCGCGCAACTCGGACGCGCGCGCTTGCCATCTTGGAACGGGAAGGACCGGAGGAACATCGTTGCCGGGAAACAGCTCGAGTTGGACAGGGAATCGAGGAGAGTGCTGGTATTGGTGAAGCCTCCACTGGGGACGAGAAGGAGGAGAGCGTCGGGGAAGCAAACAACATCTTAGACGGAGCGGAGATCGCGCCAAGCAAAGACGTCGATGGGGGCGAGATCCTAGGAGGAGGCTATAGCGCGGATACCGCGGCGCAGGATTGCTTCGACGACGGAGGGGTGACGGAACGCCGCATGAATGGCATGGCCTCAGAAAGGCGAGTGAAGGCAGGGAAAGAATCGACAGCAGGCTGGCGAGGCTATCGGAGGCAGAGGAAGGGGATCGAAAAGGCACGCGCCCACCCGAGGTAGGCCGAGATGCGCAGATCGCGCATCAGGGCGCGCAGAGACAGGAGGCCAGCAGCCTCAAGAAGGCACTCGACCTCGAAGATCACGGCTATCTTGCGCGCGCCCGAAGCGTGGGGGCGGCGCAGGCGGCACATTGTGCACTCGAAAATCTCACGTAGGTCCTCAAAGGGCAGGCGAGGGAGACGTCAAGGGCAGCCTCGGGATCCGGAACTTCGAGCGCCGCGTCGAGGACAGGGGCGGCAGAAGGTCTGGACGGTTCGCGATGCGCGCGCAGCGGCTACATCAGCCGCTTTGGAAAAGCCGCCGAGGAAGAGCGCCTTCTCGACGTTGGGCACGACAGCGATGCGTCAGATCTCGCCGGTACCCAGCATCCCGAGGCATTCGACGTGAAAGCAGCCCAGACGCTCAGCGGAAAAGCGTTGGCGCGTCGACGCCGCGCGTGCGGCAAGAAAGCGGTGGCGCAGGTCAGCGAAGGAGATCAGGCTCATCCACGATCCGAGTCGATGGGAAGCGACAGGGCCTCGAGGCGGCCGGCGTCCGATCGGCGCTAATGAAGGGTAAGAGCTCGACGACGGCGTGACAGACAAGGCGACCATCCGCACCGACAGCCGCGAGGACGAAGACGGCAACGCAGGCGGCGCGGGTAAAGAAAGGAAGACCGCGGGGGGCGGCATGAAGTGTCCGTGGATCCGCATCCAGATCACCTTGAGCCAGACAGCGTAGAGTAAGTGTTCGATGACAGGGCTGTCGGGGAGAGGGATACGCACATCATGCTGCATCAGAAACACCGACCGAGAAGCATAAGAATCGAGAGCGTTGAGGTAGAAAGGGATCCCAGACAGCAAGACGGACACACCTCGCGCAGCGGAATTCCGTGCGGCGCGCGGGCTAAAATCGGTGATGTCGGCTAGCACCGCCATTACGGATGATCCGGTGGCGCGTGCTAGCTCCCGGTCGAGACCCTCGGACGTAGGAAGATCCGGACGGCCGCGGGAAGTTGCCGAGCTTGAGGAGCGCCGGACCAGGAATCCATACAACCGCGCCAACCGATAGGAGGTCGTCCCGACGAGGTTGCTCCGAAAGCAGACAGGTAAGCAAGCTGTAGGCAGATCCCGCGATGAGGACAGGCCCGTCAGCCCCGAGGAAAACGGTGGCCCCCTTCGGCCAGGCCAGGTCTTTAGGAAGGGAGCGCCTCAGGCCTGGGAGGCCGCAAGAAGGGAGGAGGGCACGCGCAGGCGGCGCGCCATTCCCTCGAGATCGTCGCCATGGATCCGCCGCGCTTCGGCGACAGCACCTTCTGGCAACAGGATCCGCAAGAGCGGATGCCGCGGCGCTTCGAGCACGGCGCGCGCGAGGACCTGGGCATCGAGGATATCGTATTGCTCCGACCGCGTGCCGTCGGTACGACGCTTGATGGCCCAGGCCAGCGCAACGCGGGCGGGCAGGCCGGCGAGTTCGGCATCGAGAAGAAGCAACCAGAAGCCATCGGAGCGCCGCGTGAGCCGAACCTCGGCGCCGATTTGGGCGGCGAGGCCCTCCTCCTCCCGCACAACGACGCCCATGCGGCGCAGGGTCTCGGCGAGATCGGGGCTCTGGCCGCGCTCAGCGGCGAAAGCAAGGGAATCCGCGAGAACGCGGGACGCGTCCGCGTCCGTACAGGGCCAAGGAGACGTTTCCCCAAGCGTGCGTCGGATCTTGAGGCGCTCGATCAGGCGCCGCTGGCGGCGCCGCATCCGCAGACGCTCCCAGGCAGCGGCAAGGCGAGCGAGGAGAGATATCACGGTTTCCATCGTGGATCCCCTTCATAGACCTCCGCAATAGACTGGCGTAGCGGCGCGTGATGCGTCATCACCACCGCCATCACGCCATCCTCGGCCGCTCGCGTCAGCTCGGACTCGATGAAGGCGAGATCCCGGGCGCGCCGGGCAAGGACATCACTGGTTGTGATGGCAGGCCCGCCGAAGCGGATCCATCAAAACTCGTTGAGCGCGCGCTGGCAGGCGTTGGCGAACATGCCTTGGCGCATCATCGTTGGGTTTGGCTCCCAGACCTTGTTACGGCACGAGGTGGTGCAGTCAGTCCAAAGCGTCACGCGGATGACGCGCGCGTCCGCGACATCGCGTGTGCCAGGCGCGAGCAAACCGACGCTCACCTCCTCGGCGGCGCTGGTCATCTCTTTGGCCAGCCGCTCGATAGGACATCCATAAAACTCGTGGTTGCCGGGCAGACAGAAGACCTTCCGACAGTCGCCGCCCCGGCACTGCGTGCGATCCAAGCGAACGGCTCCGTAATCGAGGCGATGTCGCCGGACGATGGTCTGCAAGAGGCCCGGCTTGAACGGTCGCATCCGAAATCCAGCGCACGAAAGATCAGCGTGGAGACGGCGGACGTGGCCATCAGAGGGCCAAAGTCGGCTGTAGCCTGGCGCAGGACGAGATCGGCGACAAGAAGGTGGAGACAGGATGGCGGAGCCATCAGGGGTCTCCTGCGGGGCCTTTCCGGAGGGAGGGTGAAAAAGATCTGGGCATGTTTCCTTCCCGTGCCGCCTCCGGCGGTGTCAAGAGGGGGGTAAACGCTCAGGCGCGATCTCGCCCTCGATGACGGCAGGAAAGTTGGCAAACATCGGCGGCTTATCCGCCATCGCGACTGGCATCTCCACCGCCTTGGAGGTCGAGGCAACAGGGCGTTGGAAGCTCAGGCCGGCACGTAGGACCGGAGTCGGGTTGGCGGGCGCCAAACGACGGCGGTACACAAAGAGAACGATCGACAGCAGCACGAGGACCGCGACGAGGACCGCGAGGAGAGCGAGAACGAGGAGGAAGAGGTCGGACATCTCGGGGTAAGGCCTGTCAAGGAAAGGACAGTCCCAACATGGCCCCCGAAAGAACAGGTGACAACACGTCTGCTCAGATCCGCTCCATCGAGAGCGCCCGGACAATAGGAGTTATGCCGCCGCCCGGGAAGGCGCGCCCTTCAATCGACACCCGTGCACCACGACGGATCCGACGAAAGGTGGCGGCAATCGCGCGGAAGAGGAGGACTTGGCGTACCGCGGTCTCCGTCTGTACGAAGAGGAGAGTGATGCAGTCCGCTCCGGGGACGATCTTGATGACTCGGCCGCTGAGACGCACAACGTCAGGCATATAAGAATTCGAGCCCGGCCGTGTGGCCGGTAGCGAGCGCGGCGTTGACGTGTTCGACATCGACGTTGCGGAAACAGAGAGTCAGGATTCGCTGGGAAGCGGATGCGATCCGACTCGGCCCAGATCCGGACGGCAGGCGAATCTCCCCCACCATGGCCCGGATATCGACCAGAGTCGAGGGTGGCGGCTGGACGTTCGCTCGCAGGCGCACCCCCTCCGCCCAAAGCCTACGCCATGGCCAGAGGGACGGGGAGCCAAAGCGCGATCGGGCAGGACGGGCGGCACGAGTTGGTTCATGAATCGGCGTCTTCGCGGGAACGTAAGAAGGCCTGTTGAGAGGCGTGCAGGAACTGTGGCCGTCCCTCTGGAGAGGAGAAAACGGACGCGGAGACTCAGACCTGGTCGGAAATGAGGACCAGGCCACGCTCCGCACGCGTGATGGCGGTGTAAAGCCAGCGGCGGGCGTCGGTGCGAAAGGCGCGGCTGTCGTCGAGGACGACCACGTTCTCCCACTGCGAGCCTTGGGCCTTGTGGACCGACAGCGCATAGGCGAAATCGACGAGCGAATGCTCGCGCCTGCGCTGGAAATCAAGGTGCCGCTCAACTGGGGCTTGGGCCTGGAGGTCAAGGAAAGGCTCGACACGGATCCGCATCTCGTGCAGATCTCCTTCCTCCGTTCGGATCAGAGCCTCACGCCACCCTTGACCGATGGCGCCCAGGCTTTCGGCGCGGCAGAGTGTACCATTCCAGAAACCCTTATCGTGTTCATTGCGACAGCCGATGAGCGGCTCGCCCGGCTCCGGCCACAAGCCGTCAAAGCCCTCTTCGGCGCGCAGGAACGCCGTGACCTTCCATCGCACGCGGTGCAGGCCACACAGGACCTGAGCATCGGGATTGCGCACAGCATCGATGGCCCTGCGGTCACGCCGGATCTTGCGCACACCCTCGCCATAGCTCCCAAAGGGAATCGGGCGCCCTTCGCGCGCCAGCGTCGCGAGGTAGAGGATCGGGCTGTCCGCAGCCTGGCGGTGGATGTCTTGCAGGAATGCGTCGGGCGTTCGGTTGGTAAAGGGGCTTATCCCTTCGATGGGAGGCAGCTGGCCAGGGTCGCCAAGCAGGAGGATCCGTTTACCAAACGAGCGCGCGTCCTCCGCGAGCTTCTGCGTCACCATGGAGCACTCGTCGATGACCAGGAGATCCGCATCCCGCAGCGGGCTGTCGGGATTCAACACAAAGCGGACCTTGCCCGTCTCTGGCTCATGGGCGTGGTAGAGGATCTGGTGCAGCGTCGACGCCGGCTGACCCGTTTTGCGACGCAGCACGTCGGCGGCCTTGCCCGTGTAGGCGGCATAGAGGACGCGAATTGCGCGCCGCGCCCGCCGCTCGATAGCCTCAACCGCCAGCTGCGCGATTGTTGTCTTCCCCGTACCGGCATAGCCGGCCAGGTAGAACTCGCGGCTCTCACTCTGCCACCAGTCGGCGATCTGCGCAATCACGCGGGCCTGAGCGTCAGAAGGAGTGGGAAGCATCATCCAGGCATGTCTCCGGTGTCAAGCAGCGATGAAGGAATGTCCGAGACCGGCAGGATCACCGCCTCGAACCCGTTCGCCATGACCTCTCCCTGCGCCCCCCGCCCGTAAAGCACGATCCCCACTCGCCCCCGCCGCCACAGCCGCGCCGGGCGCGCCGCAAATCCCTCCGCAAGGCGCTGCAGCGCCGGCACCTTCGCCATAAGGGCGGCCTGCAGCAGGCGTCGGTGCGCCGAAGCCTCGGTAGCACCGAGCAGGAAATCACTTCCGTCCTCCATCGCCCGCCACACCGGCAGCAGCGGATGCCGCCGACCCGCCGGTCGCGCGCCACGCCAAGCGATCGCCGGATCCCCAGCCTCGCCCCGAATCCACAGCCGTGCGGCACCGTCACGCGCCACGACATGCAGCGTTCGCCCGGCCGCAAGCGCGCTGGCGCTGGCCATCAGGGTCTTGGGCTCGGGCACCGCCGGGACGTCGGTAGGCAGGAACCAGCAGGCGCGCGGACCCCCCGTCGCGGCAGGGACGACGATCTCGAGCCCCGCCGCCCCCGCAGAAGCGGCATGGGCCAAGACATCGGCCAGAAGGTCCTGGGCCGCGTCTGCGTCGGGCGTTTCTTGGAGGAGCAGGGCGTTTGGCATCGGTAGGATCTTGAGAAGGGACGGGGGCCGCAAGGCCGCCCCCGTCCCGACAGGTGGCGGACGTAGGAGGAATCCGCTATGGCGGGTCTCGAATGGAGGAAACAAGCGAACACCAAGCTGCTGGTCCGATGGATCAGAATGCCCTTGCCTGTTTCGCCGCGATGGAGGCGATCGACGGACAAATCTTGGGCCAACATCGCCTACTGCCTCCGTCGGACATACTCGCCTACTGCCGCCGTCGGACATAACGCCCTGCCCCTCCGCCCCAAGAAGCAGGCTCTGGCCGTCAGACAGCCACCATTTTACCTCGCGCCAAGCGCGCCCCGGCGTCGGCGGACGTCAGCCGGCCGACAGCGATCCAGGCCTAAGAACCCTACCATTCCCATACCCGATCCATACCGCTCCAGTTGCCGATGGCATCGAGCCGTTCTCCTTCCATCGTCATCTACAAGCCCATCGCACCAGGAGTGAGAGTCCCCTGCCGGGACCTCCCCGCAGCGTCAGGAAGGAACCTCGGCAGGCCCTGTTCGAGGAGATGGACAACGATGCTCGCGTCGGGAAAAGGAGAAGTCGGACCCATGTTCGATGCGTCCTGGGCATGGGGTCCGAGGACGTACGCGGAGCGGACGACGAGAGGGCGCGGGATGCGCGTGCTGAACTTTATCGGTCAGCCGGGGGCAGGCAAGTCGACGCTCGCCGCCGGCGTCTTCTGGCTGCTCAAGACCCGCCACCATAACGTCGAGCTGGTAACCGAATACACCAAAGATGCGATTTACGAGGGCTCGGGCTTCGTCCTCGATGACGAGCTGCTACTCTTCGCTGAAAAATATCGCCGTATCAAACGCCTCTCTGGCTCAGTCGAGATAGCCATCACCGACAGCCCTCTGATGAATGCAGTCTTCTACGACCGATCCTTCGGCGCCGAGGGACGCGCCTTCTTCCGCCGTGTGGCGGAAAGCTTCGACAACCTCTACGTCTTCGTCCGCCGCGTCGCCCCGTATGTTCCTCATGCCCGCATGGCATCCCAGGCGGAGGCGGATCGGATGGCGGATGTGATCCGGGATTTCCTGATGGCCGAAGGGATTCCATTCTTCGAGGTGGAAGGCGATATGGCCGCCCCTGCGAAGGTGGTTGATTGGCTCGACGCGACCGGGGTATTGGAGCCGAGGCTCATCTGATCCACAGACATGGGACGAGATCGATACTCTCTCCCGAGGTCTGCGCGCTGGCCAGAGTTGTCGCGACGATGGTGCGCCAGTCGTCGGCGGTGGGACGCGCCAAAGACAGCGCCGCGGTTTTTCCGGGCGCGGTCGGCACGAGGGCCGGCGAAATGACGAGGGTCGTCTGGGCTCAGAGCTTGGGGGGCCAGCCGGGCATCGGTGGAGGGGGATCGTCGCGGCTGTCGATCACGCGCCAGCCGAAGAGAATGAGGACAAGGACGGCAACAAGGATCCCCGGAAGGCAATCGAAGAGATCGGCGAGCATCAGGCGTTGCCCTCGGGCGTAAGTGGAGCTTCCGCTGGAGCGAGGATTGGTTTGCCGACGATAGCGATGACTGGCTCTCCGGCAGCAATGGCCGCGGCCATTGCCTGAGCGCTGTCGACGCAAGGAACTTTGGCGACAAGGATTTGGCCGGTGAAGCCCGGCACGAGAGCCTGAGTGCCGAGAACCCGGCGGTACGACGGCGAACCGGGGGTACGGGCCATCTCGAGCAGGCTCTCCTGGATCATCAGAGCCTCTTCAAGCGTCGCCGAGGGGATAGGGGAGGGTTCGGATCCGTCAAAGACCAGGGTCGCGAACATGGTTACCTCACAGGTGAAATCGACAACGGCCTGGTTGAGGGCCATCGAGGATGGGGGCGAAGAACATGGATCATCCGTCTCCGAGACAGCCGGCGATCACGAACTCGGTGAACGCGCGGGCGCAGGTCATCACGCAAGGACTGCGCCCGCGCTGGCGGCCTGAGCGATGGTGATGGCGGCTGACAGACGGTCGACCGCATGGACATTCCGAGGCGTCCAGAAGACCTGATTGGAGAAGCTACGTGTGTCAGGGAGGCGAAGACAGGCGGGGCGATCAGGAGGATAGCGTGGGACATGGGGGTCCATCGGCGGCGAAAAGAGGCAGGAGGTCGAGGCAGAAGATGGGCAAAGGCGTGTTGGTTAGTGGCACGTGAATCGAGATAAAGATGCGCGCCGCGAGCGCGCAAGCGGGGGGAAGGACATCGACTCCTGTCCATCCAGGCCGCACCCTGCAGCGGACGGGTCAC